>Ga0307373_10007510_pt1 | contig 17006 bp, 17 predicted proteins | sample OX2MG_FD_202534 | JGI IMG/M metagenome (GOLD analysis project Ga0307373, IMG submission 202534) | Soil microbial communities from Risofladan, Vaasa, Finland - OX-2 | ecosystem: Environmental > Terrestrial > Soil > Coastal area > Acid sulfate soil | place: Finland: Risofladan, Vaasa | collected... | reverse complement strand
TCTGGGCTGGCACCGTCCGGGCTGGCGCCGTCTGGGCCGCCGTTCCCGCCTGCCCGCGCCAGGTCCGCCGCCACCGCCGCGATCGCCTGGTCGGCCTCGCGCGGCTGCCAGCCCAGGTTGACCAGCCCGGCCCGGACCTGGTCGCGCCAGCCCCCGGCCCCGGCCAGGCCCCGGCCTGGCGCGCCCGCCGGCTGGCCGGGCCCGCTGGCCATGCCGGGAGAGCCGAGGCGGCCGGCCAGTTCCAGCACGATGCGCTGGGCACCCTTGCGGCCGATGCCCGGCACCCTCATCAGCGCGGTGATGTCCTCGGCGGCGACCGCGCGGCGCAGCGCGTCCGGGCTGTACACGGCCAGCATGGCCAGGGCGAGCCGGGGGCCGACCCCGCTGGCGGTCTGCAGCATCTCGAACACATCACGCTCGTCGTCGGCGGCGAAACCGTACAGGGTGAGCGCGTCCTCCCGGACGACCAGGGAGGTCGCCACCCGGGCCCGCTCCCCCGTGCGCAGGGTGGCCAGCGTGCCCGGCGTGCACTGGACCAGCAGGCCGACGCCGCCGACCTCGATCACCGCGCCCTCCGGGGCGATGCCGGATACCGTGCCGTCCAGATGGGAGATCATCGTGGTCCTCCAGCGGTGCGGGCTGCGGCCGCGGCCGCGAGGCGGCTCTGCATCCCGCCCCGCCACAGATGGCAGATGGCCAGCGCCAGCGCGTCGGCGGTGTCGGCTGGCCGGGGCGGGTCGTCCAGCCGAAGCAGCCGCATCACCATCGCGGTGACCTGTTCCTTGCCCGCCCGCCCGCTGCCGGTCACCGCCGCCTTCACCTCGCTGGGGGTGTACAGGGCCACCGGCAGCCCGCGCCGGGCCGCGCACACGATGGCGACCGCGCCCGCCTGCGCGGTGCCCATGACGGTGCGCACGTTGTGCTGGCTGAACACCCGCTCCACCGCGACCGCGTCCGGCTGATGCTCGGCCAGCCAGGCCTCGATGCCCGCCTCCAGGGCCAGCAGCCGGGCCGCGATGTCGTCGCCCGCCGGGGTGCACACGACATCGGCGGCGACCAGCCGTGGCGGCCGGCCGGGCATCCCGTCGATCACGCCGAGCCCGCACCGGGTCAGCCCGGGATCCACGCCGAGCACCCGCATGCAGCATCACCCCGGCCGGTCGTCGTGCTGGCGAACACCTGTTCGGTGCGAATCTACCGGGCTCACCCGTCCCAGCCCGTGAAGGCCGCGCGGCGTGTCGCCCGGCCCGCGCCAGCCCGCCTCCCGCCGCCGCGACCTTCACGGAAATCAGCCGAGCTTGTCCATGATGTCGTCGGAGACCGAGTAGTTCGCGTACACGTCCTGCACGTCGTCGGAATCTTCCAGCGCCTCGATCAGCCGGAAGACGCGCTTGGCCTGGCCCTCGTCCAGGTCGACCTCGACCGTGGGCAAGAAGGCGGCCTCGGCCGAGTCGTACTCCAGCCCGGCCTGGGTCACCGCGGTCCGCACCGCCACCAGGTCGGTTGGCTCGCTGATCACCTCGAACGACTCCCCGAGGTCGCTGACGTCCTCCGCGCCCGCGTCCAGGACCGCCGTCAGCACGTCGTCCTCGCTCACCCCGTCCGCCTTGCTGACGATCACCACACCCTTGCGGTGAAACAGGTAGGAGACCGAGCCAGGGTCGGCCATGGACCCGCCGTTGCGGGTCAGCGCGGTCCGCACGTCGGCGGCGGCCCGGTTCCGGTTGTCGGTCAGGCACTCGACCAGCACCGCCACCCCGCCGGGTGCATAGCCCTCGTAGGTGATCGTCTCGTAGGTGGCGCCGCCCGCCTCCAGCCCGGCGCCGCGGCTGATCGCCCGGTCGATGTTGTCATTCGGGACCGAGCTCTTCTTCGCCTTCTGGACCGCGTCATACAGGGTGGGGTTGCCGGCCGGGTCGGCGCCGCCGGTGCGGGCGGCCACCTCCACGTTCTTGATCAGCTTGGCGAACAGCTTGCCGCGCCTGGCGTCGACGACAGCCTTCTTGTGCTTGGTCGTCGCCCACTTCGAATGGCCACTCATGTCCGTTCCCTCACCATGTCAACGAAGAGCCGGTGAACACGCACGTCACCCGTCAGCTCAGGGTGGAAGGAGGTGGCGAGCAGCGGCCCCTGCCGGACCGCGACGATCCTACCGGTGGCTGGCTCGGTCCCGAGAATCTCCACCTGCCCGCCTGTCTGCTCCACCCAGGGGGCCCGGATGAACACGGCGCGGAACGGGGGTTCGGGCGGGCTCGCGATATGAGCAAGCGGGATCTCGCTCTCGAAGGAGTCCACCTGGCGGCCGAACGCGTTGCGGCGGACCGTCATGTCGATCCCGCCCACCGTCTCCTGGCCGGCCATTCCGTCCAGGAGACGGTCCGCCAGCATGATCATCCCCGCGCAGGAGCCGAACACCGGCAGGCCGGCCCCGACCCGCTTGCGCAGCGGCTCCATCAGCTCGAAGATCACCGCCAGCTTCCACATCGTGGTGGACTCACCGCCGGGGATGACCAGCCCGTCCACCCCGTCGAGCTCGTCGGGCCGCCGGACGGTCACCGGGCGGGCGCCGACGGCCGCCAGCGCCCGCAGATGCTCGGCCACGTCCCCCTGCAGGCCGAGCACCCCGATGACCGGGCCGCTAGTCGCCGCCATCTGCCGCCTTCCCACCGGGCTCGGTCCCCTCATCGCCCTCATCGCCCCCCTCGGCCGGGCCGTCCTCGTCCGTGATGCCGAGATGGCGCTCGATGGCGCCGAGCCGCCGGGCGATGGCGTCGAGCCGCTCCAGGACCTGGTCCAGCTGGGCCGGGGAGCCACTCACCCGCGTGGCGGACCGGGGCGGCTGCTCGGCGCTCGGCCCGTCATGCAGCAGCTGGATGACCTGCTGCCGCACCCGGTCCAGTTCGGCGCCCAGGCTGATCAGCACCTGCGCCGCGACTCCCTCGCCCTCCCGGACCAGGCCGAGCAGGATGTGCTCGGTGCCGATGTAGTCGTGCCCGAGCTGCAGCGACTCGCGCAGCGAGAGCTCGAGCACCTTCTTGGCCCGCGGGGTGAACGGGATGTGGCCGCTGGTCTGCCCTTGCTTGCCGCGGCCGATCATCTCCTCGACCTGCTGGCGGACGGCGTCCCGGCTGATGTCCATCGCCGCCAGCGCCTGGGCCGCCACACCCTCACCTTCCCGGATCATGCCCAGCAGGATGTGCTCGGTCCCGATGTAGTTGTGGTCGAGCTGCCTGGCTTCTTCCTGCGCCAGGACGACTACTCTGCGCGCCCGGTCGGTGAACCGCTCGAACATCTGCATACTCCCTCGGGATGGGACGGCGGCGGTCCACGCGGGCTCCGGGCGGGCGGGGGCCGCCGGGTTGTCACCAGCCGCGGCCGGCGTAGTGCTGCTCCGGCGGCAGCGTGTCCAGGTTGATACCGACCATGGCCTCGCCCAGGCCCCGGGACACCTTCGCCACGACGTCCGGGTCGTCGTGGAAGGTGCAGGCCTTGACGATGGCCGCGGCCCGGCGTGCCGGGTCGCCGGACTTGAAGATCCCCGACCCGACGAACAGCCCCTCCGCCCCGAGCTGCATCATCATCGCGGCATCGGCCGGGGTGGCGATGCCGCCGGCGGTGAACAGCACGACCGGGAGCTTGCCCGCCTGGGCGACCTCGGCGACCAGTTCGGCGGGTGCCTGCAGGTCCTTGGCGGCGGTGTAGAGCTCGTCCTCGCGCAGCGCGCCAAGCCGGCGGATGTCGGCGGAGATCTGCCGCATGTGCCGGGTGGCCTCGACCACGTTGCCAGTGCCGGCCTCGCCCTTGGACCTGACCATGGCGGCGCCCTCGGCGATGCGCCGCAGCGCCTCCCCCAGGTTGGTGGCACCGCACACGAACGGCACGGTGAAGCCCCACTTGTTCACGTGGTGCGCCTCGTCGGCGGGGGTGAGGACCTCCGACTCGTCGATGTAGTCGACCCCGATCGCCTGCAGCACCTGGGCTTCGGCGAAGTGCCCGATGCGGCACTTGGCCATCACCGGGATGGAGACCGCGCCGATGATCTCCTCGATCATGTCGGGGTCGCTCATCCGGGCGACGCCGCCCTGGGCGCGGATGTCGGCCGGGACACGTTCCAGGGCCATCACGGCGACCGCGCCGGCATCTTCGGCGATCTTCGCCTGTTCGGGGGTGACCACGTCCATGATCACCCCGCCCTTGAGCATGTCCGCCATCCCCCGCTTGACCCGTGCCGTCCCGGTCACGGCGGAGGTGCTTCCGGCGGAGCTCCCGGTACTGGCTGCGGCACTGCTGACTGACACGATGAACCTCACTAGATCGCTGGAGCGCTCTTCCCATGGTAGGCGCTCACGCTGCTGCCCTGCCTCTGCGCACAGGCGTGCCCTGTGCCCGGCCGGCCTGGCTCAGGCCACCTGCCCGGGCGCGGTCCCGTCGCCGGTGAGGTGCGGCATGTCCCCGCCCCCCTCCTCACCGGCCACCACCGAGTCGTCGATCTCGAAGAACTCCGGCAGCGGCGCCCTGCCCGCCAGCCGCAGCACCCGGACCAGCCAGCGGCGGCGCGCGGCGCGGGTGACGGCGACCGCGTCGTTGTAGAACTTGCGGGCCAGGAACACCTGGTGGGCCGCGGCTTCCAGCTCCGCGAGCAGCTCATCGCCGCGGCCCCGCTCGGCCAGCGCGGCCCGGAAGCCGGGCTGGCCCAGGGCGGCCCGCAGCGCCCGCGTCAGGTCGCTCTCGGCCAGTTCGTTCGGCCCCCCGGCGGCCCGGGCGTCGTGCGCGGCGCCGGCCAGCAGCAGGCTCGTGGCCGGGTCGAGCAGCCCCGAAGCGGCCAGCTCCAGCGCGACCGCGCTGCGCCGCACGAGCGCGGCGTCCAGCGCCGCACGGGCCGTCTCCACCCGGGCGTGCAGCCGGTCGAGCCTGCCCGCCCGCCAGGACACGTACACCCCGGCCAAAATGGCGACAGCGATGACGATGATGACGCTGGTCAGCGAGTTCATGGCACGACCGCCACCTTGCCGGCCGCGGGCACCACGGCCTGGTAGACCTTGACAACGTCCCGCGCGACCGTCGGCCAGTCGTAGGCGCGGACCGCCTCCGTGGCGGCCGCCGACAGGCGGGCCCGCAGGTGCGGGTCGTCCAGCAGCCGGCCCGCGGCGGCCGCCAGGGCGGCTGGGTCGCCGGTGGTGAACAGCTCGCCCGCGCGCCCGCCGCGCAGCACCTGCCGGAACGCGTCCAGGTCGCTGGCGACGATGGGCGCGCCGGCCGCCATGGCCTCGGCCAGCACGATCCCGAAGCTCTCCCCACCGGTGTTGGGCGCGCAGAACACGTCCACCGAGTGGTAGATCCGGGCCTTGTCCTCCTCGCTGACCTGGCCGAGCAGCACGACCCGGGGCTGGAGCCCGGCGGGCACCCGGTCCAGCACGTCGTCGGCGTCGCCCGGGCCGGCGATGAGCAGCCGCAGGCCGGGCCGCTGCGGACCGAGCAGCTCGAACGCACGCAGCAGCACGTCCAGCCCCTTGCGCGGCTCGTCCATCCGGCCCAGGAACCCCAGCGCGCCGCCCGGCCCTGGCCAGCCGGCCAGCGGGGTCGCCTTCTCGTAGCGGCGCACGGTCACCCCGTTCGGGATCAGCACCGCGTCGCCGCCCATGTGCTCGACCAGGGTGGTGCGGGCCGCCTCGGACACCGCGATCCGGCCGCTGATCTTCTCCAGCGCGGTCTGCAGCACCGGGTAGGTGGCGTGGATCAGCCGGGAGCGCGGCATGGCGGTGTGCACGGTGGCCACGATCGGCCCGTCCGCGACCCAGCAGGCCAGCAGGGACAGGCTCGGCGCGGCAGGCTCGTGCACATGCAGGACGTCGAAGTTGCCTTCCTTGACCCAGCGGCGCACCCGCGCCGCGGACACGAACCCGAACGAGAGCCGGGCCACTGACCCGTTGTAGGGCACCGGGATCGCCCGCCCGGCGGGCACCACGTAATCGGGCAGCGGGGTGTCGTCATCGGCCGGGGAGATCACCGACACCTCGTGGCCGAGCCCGATCAGCGCCTCGGCGAGGTCCCGGATGTGCTGCTGCACCCCGCCGGGCACGTCCCAGGTGTAAGGGCAGACGATGCCGATTCTCACGAGCCGGCCTCACCGCTGGCGCCGCTGCCGGCCGGCCCGGGGTCATGGGCTCCGCTGGCGCCGTTGGCGGAGTCGCTGTCGTGCTCGGCGGCATTCGCGGCCGCCAGCCGGCCTGGCTCGAAGTCGGCCACGAAGACCCGCTGCAGCATGTGCCAGTCCTGCGGATGCGCGGCGACTCCCGCCTCGAAGACGCGCGCCATCTGCTGCGTCATGACGGCGACCTTGTCACGCCTGCTGCCCCCGTCCGGCACCGGGATCTCCTCGTGGACATGAACAGCCCAGTAAGGACCCTCATACCACAGTGTGACAGGCATGAGCGCGGCGCCGGTCTGGACCGCGAGCGCCGCGGGCCCGCCCATCATCCGCGCCTTCTCCCCGAAGAACTCCACCTCGATCCCGCTGCCCGTCACGTCCCGGTCGGCGGGCAGGCAGACCAGCCCGCCGGCCCGCAGCCGCTGGGCCAGCACCCCGAACCGGCTGTTGCCGCCGCTGGCGGGCAGGACCTCGAAGCCCAGGCTCTCCCGGAAGTCGACGAACCGCTGGTACACCGACTCCGGCTTGAGCCGCTCGGCGACCGTGGTGAACTTCCCCGCCCCGATCAGGATGATCCACGCGCCTGCCTGCTCCCAGTTGCCCATGTGCGGCAGCGCCAGCACCACGCCGCGGCCAGCGGCCAGCCAGGTGAAAGCCGTCTTCTCCCCGCCGTTGGAGCGCATGTCCCCGACGATCCGCTCCTTGCTGATCACCGGCAGGCGGAACACCTCCAGCCAGTACCGGGCGTAGGAGCGCATGGCGGCCCGGGACAGCGCCCGCAGTTCCTTGCCGGACGCCTCCGGGCCGATGACCCGGCGCAGGTTGGCTTCCAGGCGCTGCACGCCCCGGCCCTGGCGCCGCCAGGCGATGTCGCCGGCGAACATGAAAGCCGAGCGGGCCCAGGACTCGGGCACCCGGCAGACCAGCGCCCAGCCCACCGCGTACCCACGATCGACCAGCCAGTCCTTGACCGCGGCCAGCGTGCGCCTCATCCGGTTCCTCCCGCCGGCGGCCCGGGCTCGCCCGGCCGCGATCCTTCCCCCGCCTGCGGCACACCGGCGGCCGGCCCGGTCGCCATGCGGACGGCCAGCACCCGCTGGCCGAAGGTCACCGCGCTCAGTGCCGCCAGCACCCACAGGCCGACGGCGAGCACGTACGGCACTCCCAGGCCACTCAGCCCGGCCGAGACCAGGGCGATCACCAGCCGTTCGGAACGCTCGGCGATGCCGACGTCGCAGCGCAGCCCGAGGCCCTCGGCCCGGGCCTTGGCGTACGACACCAGCCCGCCGACCACCAGGCAGAACAGTGCGACCCCGGCGAGCACCCCCTGGCCGGTGCGGGCCAGCCAGATCGCGAGGCCCGCGAACACCGCCGCGTCACCGATCCGGTCGAGGGTGGAGTCGAGGAATGCCCCCCAGGCGCCGCTGGTGCCCTTCACCCGCGCCAGCGCGCCGTCGAGCATGTCGGCGAGCACGAAGACGGTGCACACCACGGTGCCCGCGAACAGGTGCCCGGTGGGGAACAGCCACAGCGCCCCCGCCACCACCCCGGCGGTCCCGGTGATGGTGATCGCGTTGGGGGTGACGGGCGTATGCGCGAGCGCCTGCCCCACGGGCGTCAGCAGGCGGGCAATAAACGGTCGCAGCGCATTGAGCATGGCGGTCCGAATCTTAGTGGTCTGCCAGCAGCGTCCCCGGCCGGGCCGCCCTCCCACCGGGCCTGGCACGGCGATTCGGGCTGAGGGCTTGTGGTCCGGTGGCCGGGAGGTAAAGGCTGGTCATGACGCAGCCGAACGGAACCGGCAGGAGGCGGACGATGACAGACAGGAGAGGATCGGCAGCCGCGGGTGGTGCGCCCGCGGCCGGCCAGCACACCAGCGTGCGCAACGTGGTGCTGGTCGGCCATTCCGGGGCGGGCAAGACCACGCTGGTGGAGGCGCTGCTGGTCGCGACCGGCACCATCCAGCGGGCCGGCCGGGTCGAGGACGGCACCACGGTCAGCGACTTCGACGAGGTCGAGATCAGGCAGCAGCGCTCGGTGAACCTCACCCTCGCGCCACTCATCCACGCCGGGATCAAGGTCAACCTGCTCGACACGCCCGGGTACGCCGACTTCACCGGCGACCTGCGGGCGGGCCTGCGCGCGGCGGACGCGGCCCTGTTCGCCGTGCCGGCGACCGACGGCGTGGACGGCCTCACCCGGATGCTCTGGGAGGAGTGCGCCGCCGTCGGCATGCCCCGCGCCGTCGTCATCACCAAGATCGACCACCAGCGGGCCGACTTCGAGCAGGCCCTGGCCGCCTGCCGGGACGCGTTCGGTGACTCTGTCGCGCCGCTGTACGTGCCGGTGAGCAACGCCAAGGGCGAGGTGAGCGGGCTGATCGGGCTGCTCTCGGGGCGCCTGTTCGACTACTCGGGCGGCACCCGCACCGAGTCCGATCCCGACCCCGCGGACGCCGGCCGGGTCGAGGATCTGCGTGGATCGCTGATCGAGGGGATCATCCAGGAGAGCGAGGACGAGACCCTCATGGACGCCTACCTGTCCGGTGCGGAGATCGACCCGAAGGGCCTGATCGAGGACCTGGAGCAGGCGGTCGCGCGAGGCAGCTTCTTCCCGGTGCTGGCCTCCTCCAGCCCGCACGGCATCGGCCTGGCCGAGCTGCTTGAGGTGGTGACCCAGGCGTTCCCGGCGCCGGAGGAGCACCCGCTGCCCGCGGTCACCACGCTGGACGGCAAGCCCGCCAGCGGGATCAGCTGCGACCCGGACGGGCCACTGCTCGCCGAGGTCGTCAAGACCACCTCGGACCCCTACGTCGGCCGGGTCAGCCTGGTCCGCGTGTTCTCCGGCACCCTGCGGCCCGACGTCGTGATCCATGTCTCCGGGCACGGGCTGGCCGAACGCGGCCACGCCGACCACGACTCCGACGAGCGGGTCGGCGCGCTGACCTCGCCGCTGGGCAAGCAGCAGCGGCCCATCGCCGCCTGCCCGGCCGGCGACATCTGCGCCGTCGCCAAGCTGACCAGCGCGGAGACCGGCGACACGCTGTCGGGCAAGGAGCACCCGCTGCTGATGGAGGCGTGGAGCACGCCGGAGCCGCTGCTGCCGGTGGCGATCACCGCCAAGTCCAAGGCGGACGAGGACAAGATGTCGCAGGCACTTGGGCGGCTGGTGGCCGAGGACCCGACGCTGCGGATGGAGATGAACGCCGAGACCCGCCAGCTGGTGCTGTGGTGCATGGGCGAGGCCCACTCCGATCTGCTGCTGGACCGGCTGGGCTCGCGGCACGGGGTGGCGGTGGAGACCACCGAGCTGCGGGTGCCGCTGCGGGAGACCGTCGGCGGCAAGGCCCAGGGGCTGGGCCGCAACGTCAAGCAGACCGGCGGCCACGGCGAGTTCGGCATCTGCCACATCGAGGTGGAGCCGCTCCCGTCCGGGTCCGGCCTGGAGTTCGTCGACAAGATCGTCGGCGGGGTGGTGCCGCGGCAGTTCATCCCGTCGGTGGAAAAGGGCGTCCGCGCGCAGATGGAGCAGGGAGTGGCGGCCGGCTACCCGATGGTGGACATCCGGGTCACCCTGTTCGACGGCAAGGCGCACTCGGTGGACTCCTCCGACATGGCCTTCCAGAAGGCGGGCAAGGCCGCCCTCAAGGATGCCGTGGACAAGGCCAAGGTGCTGCTGCTGGAGCCGGTGGACGAGCTGTCCGTGCTCGTCGACGACGACTATGTGGGCTCGGTCATGTCCGACCTGTCCTCGCGGCGCGGCCGGGTGCTCGGCACCGAGCCGGTGGCCGGCGGCCGGACCCTGGTCAAGGCCGAGGTGCCCGAGCTCGAGCTCACCCGCTATGCCATCGACCTGCGGTCCATGTCGCACGGGACGGGCTCGTTCACCCGCACCTACCTGCGCTACGAGCCGCTGCCCGCGCACCAGGCGGACAAGATCGTGGCGGCCTCGAAGTAGGGCACTGGCCCACGGGTCAGTCAGTCCTGGCGCGGCCAGGCGTCCGCGATCAGCTCCCGGGTCTCGCTCAGCAGCTGGGGCAGCACCTTGGTGGCGCTGATCACCGGCAGGAAGTTCGTGTCACCGCCCCAGCGGGGCACCACGTGCTGGTGCAGGTGCGCGGTGATGCCGGCCCCGGCCACGCTGCCCATGTTCATGCCGATGTTGAACCCCTGGGCGCCGGAGACGGCCCGCAGCACGGTCATCGCCTGCCTGGTGTGCTCGGCCAGCTCGGCGGTCTCGCCCTGGTCGAGCTCGGTGTAGTCGGCCACGTGCCGGTAGGGGCAGACCATGAGGTGACCGGCGTTGTAGGGGTACAGGTTGAGCACGGTGAAGACCAGCGCGCCCCGGGCGACGACCAGGCCCTCGGCGTCCCCCAGCCGGGGGATCCGGCAGAACGGGCAGGCTTCAGGCCCGGTGCCGGTGACCCGGTTCTCGCCCTTGATGTAGGCCATCCGGTGCGGCATCCACAGGCGCCGGAACCCATCAGGCACTCCAGCCCCGTCCTGCGGCACGGGTTCCTCGGGCGCCGGGTTGGACATGGAATGCAGCATAGGGCCACGCCCCGGCCGGTCAGTTCCGCGGGCGCCAGCCGGTGGCGGCCGCAAAACGGCCGCTCGACACGGGCCCGGAGCCGTCGGTGACGTTGTAGATGCCCGGCGGCACGGTGAGCGCGGCGACCAGGGCGGCGCCCGCATCGCCGACGTGCAGGGTGGCGCGGTAGACCGGGTTCGGCTGCTGCGAGCCGGTGCCGGGCCCGTACAGCAGCCCCAGCCGGAGCACCACGCCGCGCCCACCGGCGGCGGTGAAGCGCCCGGTCTCCCGCTCGGCGGCCAGGCCCGACCGCAGGTTCGCGGGCACCTCGCCCAGCGGTGTGGACTCGTCCACCGGGCCGCTGGTGTCCGGGTACACGAACGTCACGGTGGGCATCACGAACACGCCGCAGCGTGCCGCGATCGCGGCGTCGACCAGCAGCCGGGTGGCATCGGTGCGCAGCCGGTCGTTGGCGGCCCAGGCGGCGGCATCGGCGGCGTGCTCGCGCGGCGGGATGCGGGTCGCCAGGTGCAGGACTGTGCCCGCCCCGGCCACCGCCTGGTTCACCGCGGCGGGGTCGAACAGGTCCAGGTCAGCGCGGCCGGGAGCGGTCACCTGGTGGCCGGCGGCGGCCAGCAGCGGCAGCACCGCCCGCCCGAGCACCCCCGTGCCCCCCGTCACAAGCACCCGCAAGCCCGCTCCTCCCCCGGCTTCCTCACCGGGCGGCGATTCAGATCTGGATGCGGTCGGCCACGGCTGCCGCGATCTCGGCCACCGCCTGATCGACGGGCACGCCGTTCTTCTGCTCCCCATTCCGGTAGCGGAACGACACTGCCCCGGCAGCCACGTCGTCATCGCCGGCCAGCAGCATGTAGGGCACCTTCTGGCGCTGTGCGTTGCGGATCTTCTTCTGCATCCGGTCGTCGCTGGCGTCGACCTCCACCCGGATGCCGCGCTCGCGCAGCTTGCCGGCGACCTTGTCGAGGTAGGCGACGTGCGCGTCGGCGATCGGGATGCCCACCACCTGCACCGGTGCCAGCCAGGGCGGGAACGCGCCAGCGTAGTGCTCGACCAGGATGCCGAAGAACCGCTCGATCGACCCGAACAGCGCCCGGTGGATCATGATCGGCTGCTGCCGGCTGCCGTCAGCAGCCTGGTACTCCATCCCGAACCGCTGCGGCTCGTTGTAGTCGAGCTGGATGGTGGACAGCTGCCAGGTGCGGCCGATCGCGTCCTTGGCCTGCACCGAGATCTTCGGGCCGTAGAACGCCGCGCCGCCGGGATCGTCGACCAGTTCCAGCCCGGACTCCTGCGCCGCCTCCCGGAGCACCCCGGTGGCGTGCTCCCAGTCCTCGTCGGAGCCGACGAACTTCCCCGTGTCCTCGCCCCGGGTGGACAGCTCCAGGTAGAAGTCTTCCAGCCCGTAGTCGCGCAGCAGGTCGAGCACGAACGCCAGCAGGCTCTTGAGCTCCTCGCCCGCCTGCTCCCGGGTGCAGAAGATGTGCGAGTCGTCCATGGTGAGCCCGCGCACCCGGGTCAGGCCATGCACGACGCCGGACTTCTCGTACCGGTACACCGTGCCGAACTCGAACAGCCGCATCGGCAGCTCGCGGTAGGACCGGCCCCTGGCCTGGAAGATCAGGATGTGGAAGGGGCAGTTCATCGGCTTGAGGTAGTACTGCGCGCCCTCCATCTCCATCGGCGGGTACATGTTCTCGGCGAACCAGCCCAGGTGGCCCGAGGTCTCGAACAGGTCCGACTTGGTGATGTGCGGGGTGTTGACGAACTCGTAGCCCGCGGCTTCGTGCCGGCGGCGGGAGTAGTCCTCCATGATCCGCCGGACGGTGCCGCCCTTGGGGTGGAAGACCGGCAGGCCGCTGCCGATCTCGGGCGGGAAGGAGAACAGGTCCAGTTCCGAGCCCAGCTTGCGGTGGTCGCGGCGCTCGGCCTCGGCGAGCATGTGCAGGTAGTCGTCCTGGGCTTCGCGCGACTCCCAGGCGGTGCCGTAGACCCGCTGCAGCTGCTGGTTCTTCTCGCTGCCCCGCCAGTAGGCGCCGCCGGAGCGCATCAGCTTGAACGCCGGGATGTGCCGGGTGGTGGGCACGTGCGGGCCGCGGCACAGGTCCTTCCAGCACAGCTGCCCGGTGCCGGCGTCGAGGTTGTCGTAGATGGTCAGCTCGGCCCCGCCGACCTCGACGGCCTCCTCGTCGGCGGCGCCGCCCTTGAGGCCGACCAGTTCCAGCTTGTACGGCTCGGCGGCCAGTTCGGCGCGTGCCTCGTCGTCGCTGACGACCCGGCGGGAGAACCGCTGGCCCTGCTTGACGATGGCGCGCATGCGCTGCTCGATCGCCTTGAGATCGTCGGGGCCGAACGGCTCCGGGACGTCGAAGTCGTAGTAGAAGCCGTTCTCCACCGGCGGGCCGATGCCCAGCTTGGCCTGCGGGAACAGGCCCTGCACCGCCTGCGCCATGACATGCGCGGTGGAGTGCCGCACGATCGCACGGCCGTCGTCGCTGGCGATGCCCACCGGCTCGACAGTGTCGCCGCCGGCGAGCGGCGCGGCCAGGTCGCGCAGTTCACCGTTGACCCTGGCCGCGATCACGGCGCCGGCCCCCGGCCCGGTGGCGGTGCCCGCCGCCTCCAGCGCGCCGCCCGCGGTCGTGCCAGCGTCCACCACGTGCTCGCGGCCGGCGAGGGTGATGTGAAGCTGCTGGGCTGACACGGTCGGGCTCCCTGTGGCTAATAAGAACGGTGGATGGATGACGGAACGCCGGACAGCACCCCGTGATCAGATGCTATCGAGGCACAGCCGGTCACGCGCCCGGGTAGACCGTGACCTCAGAGCCACCCCTTGCGGCGGAAGATCAGGTACAGCAGCCCGGACAGGCCCGCCATCATGAGCGTGGAGGCCCAGAACCCGGTGAGGTGGCCGAAGCCCGGGTAGGGCACGTTCTGCCCGTAGAAGCCGGTCACGGCGGTCGGCACGGCGATGATCGCGGCCCAGCTGGTGACCTGCTTCATGATCACGTTGAGCCGGTTGCCGCGCACGGTCAGGTGCGTCTCCAGGATCGTGGTGACCAGGTCGCGCAGGGACTCGGTCCACTCGGTGGCGCGCAGCACGTGGTCGTACACGTCCTGGAAGTACGGCATCAGCTCGGGATCGACCACGTTCAGGTCACGGCGCATCAGCGTGTTGACCACCTCACGCATGGGCAGGACCACCCGGCGCAGCAGGACCAGCGACTTGCGCAGCTCGAACGTGCGCCGCTGCATGTCGGAGTCCCGGGGGTTGTCCTCGAAGAGCTGGTCCTCGAGCGCCTCGATCTGGCTGTCCAGCGACTGAACCGCCTCGAAGTGGGTGTCGACCACGTAGTCGAGCAGGCCGTAGAACAGGAACCCGGTGCTGAGCTCCGCGATGTCGGAGCTGTCCCAGCGGCGGACGACCTCGTCGATGTCGAATCCCGGGCTCTTGCGGACGGTGACCAGGGCATTGGCCGTCAGGAAGGCGGCCACCTCATGAGTGCCGAGCTCGCCGGTGGTGGTGTCCAGCGCCACCGAGTATGCGGTGACGAACTGATGCGTCTTGTACCGGTCCAGCTTGGGGCGCTGGCTCTCGTGTACCGCGTCCTCGACGGCCAGCTGGTGCAGCCCGAGCTCCTCGCTGATCGACGCCAGGTCCGCCTCGGTGGGCTCGCACATGTCGAACCAGACCACGGCGGCGGGATCAGCGAGGTATTCGGAGACCTGGGCGACCGGGAAATTCTCGGCTTCCAGGACACCCTTGCGGTAAACACGGGTCCGGGGCATGCCCGACACGATAGGGCGGATTTCGCGTGGTGGGCGATACCGGGATCGAACCAGTGACCTCCTCGGCGTGAACTGGGTCCGCTCCCCCAGCCAACCGGCATGAATGTTGAAAGGCCTGGTCAGAAGCTCCTCTTCAACCCAGTTGGGAGTGATTTGGGCAGGGTCACATCAGATGTGATCTCCCAAATTCCTCCCAGTTGATCAAGGAGGAGCACCATGTCCGAGGACCGACTCCAGCAGACCCGGCGGGGCTATGCCGAGGACGGCTTCCTGGGTGGCAAGCCGCCGGACCTCGGGCCGCTGCAGGCCCTCGCGGAGAGCGCGGAACTCGCCGAGGCGGTGGCCAGGCTGGCCGACGCCTACGGCCGCCCGCTTCCCGCTGGTGATTCCCTGGCCCCGCTTGCGCGCGATATCGCGCGAGCACTGACGGAGGCCAGGTTCACCCTGCACCACTGTGCGCAGAGCCACCCGCTGTACCGGCTCGGCGGCGTGTGCTTGCTGCCGGTCGCCCGTGGCCACGATCCGGACGGGCGCGGCGGGGTGGTGGTCTCCTGGACCACCCACGACCTACTGTCGATCGACTGGGGCCGGGTCGTGGGCGTGGCGGGCATCGCGGCGTATGTCAGTTACTGGCATGCCTTCGAGGTTGTCCGCGCCCACGGCGAGACCGGGATAACTGCCCGGCTGGAGCCCGCCACGATCGACGGGCTCGTGTATTCGTCCTCGATGGTCGTGCTGTACGCGGCCCGGCACCGGCTCCCGGTGCCGGGCCTGGCCCGGTGGCTCCTGGCCCTGGGCATTCTTGCCACCCTGGCTGCGAACGTGGCTCACGGCTGGTCCCACGGGCCGGTCGGCGCGGCCGTCGCCGCCTGGCCCGCCGCCAGCCTGGTAGGCAGCTATGAACTCCTGCTCTGGCTCATCCGGACCGCAGCCACGGGCCAGGTGGGACGCGAGTCAACAGCGGCCCACTACGGCGAGCCAGCGGACCACCCACCAGCTGAACTGCGGCTGGTCCGGATGCCGGACCCTAACCCGGCGGATGAACGGGAGACGGCGGACCAGCCAGTGACGTTCGGTGGACCGGCGGACCAGCGAGCCGGACCACCTCGGCGCGGCCGGCACGTACCAGGCTGCGCCCGCGGCGGACCCCCCCTCGGCGGCGAACCAAACTGGCGCGGATGGTGGGACTGAGATCAACGAGACCGATCGCGCGGCGGTGGCCGCCTACCGGGCCAGCGTCGACGAGGGCAAGCCGTTGTCCGAGCGCAAGCTCGCGGCCATGTTCGGCAAGACGTCCCGGCGCTGGGCCCGCAACCGCATGGCCGAGGCTATGGTCCGTGTGGTGGGGTGAAGATCAGGTGGAATCGGCCGGGGAGATGCGACCAAGCGGGCACGTATTACAGCGTTACGGCTCAGGCATGACTTAGGCGCTGGTGACGTAAGCCGCGACCTGGCGCACGAATTCGTCAAGATCGCTCAGGCTCTTCAGCCTGCCGACGACTATCTCGTCATCGACCTCGATGTAGTCGTGCACAAGTACGTTGCGGAAACCAACTGCCTTGCGCATCGAGGTGGCCAGCTCGGTTGTGAGAACGCCATGCTCACCGAGCAACCGGACGGCGTCACCGTTATCAGCCGGCGGGCCCCAGCCTTCCGTCGCGCAGATGTGCTGCGCGACATCAACGCAGGCCTCGATGACTGTAACGAATGTGTACTTGATGCCGCGTAGCCAGATGGGATCCCGCCGGCGCTCCTCGCTGGCCTCCGCCTCCTGCCGGAGGACGGCGGTGTCGTCGGCACTGCTCCGCAGCAGCCGCAGGACGCGATCTTCGTCTATCACGGGCTAGCGATGTCTGTCGATGACGCTGGCCGCGAACTCCCGGTGCGCGCGGGTGATTCGCGGGAGCTCGTCGAAATAGATCTTCCTGGTGGTCGCCTCCCACCGGACCCTGCTGACGGGATCATCATCGAAGAGCAGCTTGCCGCCTACCGCTACCCGCCCAGCCAGCTCCAGCGGGGCATGGTCGAGTACCAGGAGATCCACCCCGGGCGGCAGCAGGATGTCGAACGCGTTCGGCGGCTGGCCGCCGAAGTACGCCGCGATGTCGATGTCGGAATCCGGACGGTCGTGCCCTAGGACGCGGCTGCCGTGCAGGTAAGCAAACCGCGCCCCAGACTTCCTGAGCACGGCAGCAGACTCCGCCATCACCGCCGCTGCTCCAGCTTCGTCCATGCCTCCAGTCTGGCAGATCACCGGGACTCCGGTTAGCTGGTCACCGCCCGCTAGCCATGAACAGGCGGCCGACGACGAGTGCGCCTAGTTTTGCCGCCCGGGCTGCCTTAACAGCGAAAACGAAAGCCCCAAGGCCCGGCGGCGGCTCGCCGGCGGCGGCTGCCTCCCGCGGAGTTGCTGGGTCCTGGAAGAAACCACGTGTGACGACGTTACGATGACTGATATTCCCTCAGCCGCTTCGGTGGCTGAGTGCGAGGCCTCCGGGTGACCGGAGGCCTCGGGCCATAG
>Ga0307373_10007507_pt1 | contig 17010 bp, 15 predicted proteins | sample OX2MG_FD_202534 | JGI IMG/M metagenome (GOLD analysis project Ga0307373, IMG submission 202534) | Soil microbial communities from Risofladan, Vaasa, Finland - OX-2 | ecosystem: Environmental > Terrestrial > Soil > Coastal area > Acid sulfate soil | place: Finland: Risofladan, Vaasa | collected... | reverse complement strand
GTCCGACCTGCCAGCAGGCGGCTCGGCGATCACGAGCCGCGATTGATACACCGTGACCACATGAGCAGAGAGGAGGCAGCATGAACAAGGAAGACACGGGCGCCACCGCCACCACGTCGGAGGAGGCGGCACCCGCAGCCAAGTGCCCAGTGTTGAGCCACACCCACTCCGTCACCGCTTCGACGGCGAACCAGCACTGGTGGCCGGACCAGCTGAACCTGCAGCCGCTGGCCAAGAACTCGCCCCTTATCGACCCGATGGGCGAAGAGTTCGATTACCCAGCCGAGTTCGCAACGCTCGATCTCGCTGCGGTGAAGGCCGACGTCGTCCAAGTGATGACGACGTCCCAGGATTGGTGGCCGGCGGACTATGGCCACTACGGCCCACTGTTCATTCGGATGGCATGGCACAGCGCCGGCACCTACCGCATTCACGACGGACGAGGCGGCGCCGGTTCGGGAACCCAGCGCTTCGCGCCGCTCAACAGCTGGCCTGATAACGCGAACCTCGACAAGGCTCGCCGTCTGCTCTGGCCAGTCAAGCAGAAGTACGGCCGCAAGATCTCGTGGGCCGACCTGATGATCCTGGCTGGAAACTGCGCTCTGGAATCGATGGGCTTCAAGACCTTCGGTTTCGGCGGCGGGCGGGTGGACGTCTGGGAGCCCGAAGAGGACATCTACTGGGGTTCGGAGGACACCTGGCTCGGTGACGAGCGTTACAGCGGCAACCGGGAGCTTGCCGATCCTCTCGGCGCGGTGCAGATGGGCTTGATCTACGTCAACCCCGAGGGTCCGAACGGCAATCCGGACCCGCTTGCCGCGGCCAGGGACATCCGCGAGACGTTCGCTCGGATGGCCATGAACGACGAGGAGACGGTTGCGCTCATCGCCGGAGGGCACACCTTCGGCAAGACGCACGGCGCCGCCGACGCATCGCAGTACCTCGGGCGGGAGCCTGAAGGCGCTCCCATCGAGGAACAGGGGCTCGGCTGGAAGAACACTTTCGGCACCGGTAAGGGCGACGATGCCATCACGAGCGGGTTGGAAGTCATCTGGACCACCCAGCCGACGAAGTGGGACAACGGCTTCTTTGAACACCTGTTCGGCTACGAGTGGGAGTTGACCAAGAGCCCGGCCGGAGCCCATCAGTGGCGTCCCGCCGACCGAGCTGTCGACGACACCGTGCCCGACGCGCACGATCCGTCCAAGCGGCACGCACCGATGATGCTCACGACGGACCTTTCGCTCCGATTCGATCCGATCTACGCGCCGATCTCCCGGCACTTCTTCGACCACCCTGGCGAGTTCGCCGCCGCCTTCGCCAGGGCGTGGTTCAAGCTCACACACCGCGACATGGGACCCATCTCGCGCTATCTCGGCCCCGAGGTCCCCGCCGAGCATTTGATCTGGCAGGACCCCATCCCCTCCGTCGATCACCCCCTGATCGACGAAGCCGACATCGCTGCACTAAAGAGCACGATCCTCGCGTCCGGGCTGTCGGTCCCGCAGTTGGTTTCGACGGCGTGGGCGTCGGCCTCGACGTTCCGTGACAGCGACAAGCGTGGAGGGGCCAACGGGGCCCGCATCCGGCTCGCCCCGCAAAAGGACTGGGACGTTAACGACCCGGCCGAGCTGGCAACTGTGCTGCAAACCCTGGAGGGGATCCAGGCTGACTTCAACAGCTCGCAGAACGGTGGAAAGAAGGTTTCCCTGGCCGATCTGATCGTCCTCGGCGGGGGTGCGGCTGTCGAGCAGGCCGCCAAGAATGCTGGGAATGACGTTCAGGTTCCGTTTTCGCCGGGACGTACGGACGCATCGGCGGAGCAGACTGAGGTCGATGCGTTCGCCGTGCTCGAGCCAACGGCTGACGGCTTCCGCAACTACGTCCGCTCAGGGGACAAGCGCCGGCCCGAGGACCTGCTGATCGATCGGGCCAGCCTGCTGGCTTTGACCGCTCCGGAGATGACTGTGCTCGTCGGCGGCCTTCGCGTCCTGGGCGCGAACAAAGCCCACGCCGAACACGGCGTCTTCACAGGCCAGCCTGACATGCTGACCAACGATTTCTTCGTAAATCTCCTCGATATGGGAACTGAGTGGCGCCTCTCCTCCACCGAGAACGTCTACGAGGGCCGTGACCGTGTGACCGGAGAGGTCAGGTGGACCGGTACTTCCGTCGACCTCATCTTCGGCTCGAACTCCCAGCTCCGAGCCATCGCCGAGGTCTACGGCTCTGACGATGGGCGGCCGAAGTTCGTGCGGGACTTCGTAGCGGCGTGGGACAAGGTCATGACCCTCGACCGATTCGACCTGTCGTGAACGCGACCGGAGCCAGCCGAGCGCCGAATCTCGATCCCGACCCGCGGGAAAGCGGTTGTGGCTTTGGATTGCCCGACCCTCCTCGACATGGGCATAGGGGTTTGAGGGTAGGTTAAGGAGGATCCGGTGCAGGCCCTGCCGGTCAACTTCCCCAAGACCGCTAAGTGCACTCCTATGACCTTAGCCGGGCTTCCCTCCGCGGGGCGAAACTCGCGGCCGGTGAGTCAACGCTGGCGTTTATATCAGGTGACCTGGGCTTCCTCGCTTGCGGTGGCATTTGGTGCAGGACTTGCAATCCTGAAGACCCGGATGCTCAAAGTAATCACGACGTCGCGGCATTTCGGCCTCGAGTCCTCGAGGAACTCAACGCAGCGGGCGGCATTCGTGCCGCAATGCTGGCTTATTTGAACTTGCCCGACGACCGCTGGTTTCGGGACCGTGAGGCCCCGGGTTCAAATCCCTCGCCCCCGACCATTTTTGATCCTCCTATAGATGTCAAGGGGCAATTTCAGGCGTTCATGCCGCGCCACGAATGACTTCCTCGCGTGGACCGACCAAGGTCCTGTAGACCTCCCGTGCCACGTATCTCTTTAGGCAGCGGAAGATCTCTTTCTTGGATTTGCCTTCGGCCTTACGCTTTGCAAAGTAGTCCTTGGTGGCCTCGTCGTATCGCAGCCTGACGACCACGATTTGATGTAACGCTGCGTTGGCCTGGCGGTCGCCACCGCGATTGAGCCGGTGACGCTGCACCATGCCGGACGAGGCCGGAATCGGCGATGCACCGCAGAGCATTGAGAAGGATGCCTCGGAGCGAAGACGGTCCCCACTGTTCCCGGCTGCCAACACCAGGGTCGCGGCCACATCCTGACCGACACCGAATAGCTGGCGCAGTTGAGGGACAAGTCGGACAGTGAGGGCGTCGAGCTCTTTCTCGAGTGCGCGGACCTCGTGGTCGAGCGCGACGTATCGTCGAGACATCGAGCGAAGGGATATCTTGACGGCCGAGGTTGGGTCGGACGCTCCTTCTACTCGGTAGGCGCTGCAAGTCCGGACTAGAGCCGGCGTCTTCAGGTGGCGCAGCTGTTCACGAATGGGATCGGGGGCCATCACGATCAGGCCCTTCACCGCGTTCACGGCTTGAGTTCGCGCTTTGATTGCAGTCTGCTTGGCGATCTTGAGCGCTCTGATCATCTCCACACTGGCATCGCCGGCTTTGGGTACGGCTGTGGCCCTTCCCGATAGCACTGCACCCGCGGCGGCGTCGGCATCGATGGGATCGGACTTGCTCCCAAAGCGTCGGTCTCGCCGCACCGGACGGAGGACTTCGATGACCGCCTGGCCTTGGGCGCGGAGAAACCTGGTCAGGCCAGCCCCGTAACTGCTGGTGCCCTCAATGCCAAAGGTGACGACTGGCCCGAATCCTTGCGCCCAGGCCAAAAGGTTGGCGTAGCCGCGGGGGTCGGTTTCGATCTCGAGCTGGCCGAGGTGGCGACCCAGTCCATCTTTCGCCCGGGCGATATGTGAGTGCTTGTGGGTGTCGACTCCTACGGTCACGTTGGCTGGAACCTCTGCGATACTCAGTGCTGCCATCGGCCTCCTCTGCTGGGTGGATTGGTGGTCGGCAGCCGGGCGCGCGGACACTACTGCGATGGGGCTCTTACCAGCCTCCTATCAGGTCACTGCTCGCTCGGCGCCGTCTTCTAAATGGTGGTCGCTAACCCCAGAGCGACAGATCGAAAAAAGGGCACGAAGCCTGTATTCAAAGGGGTCAACCCTGGGGCAGCAACCACCACTGGGATCTTTGCAGTATTCAAAATCGGCGATTCTCGCCCTTGTCCAGGAAGCGTGGGTCACAGGGAGGGGTCACAGAGTTCGTGACCAACCCCCGTCCAAGAGGCTCACTGAAACGCGACAGTCACCATCTGCACTGATTCAACGATCGCGTACTGCGTCAATTGAATACGCTACGGTTAGGGCCGGAGTTACTGGATGTGAAATTCCCGAGGCGGCTCGAAGCCGAACGTGAGGGAGCCATCACGATGCATCCCGGCCCTAGTCATTCCCGCCTCTCGGCCGATATTCGGATGCACCCATGATCAGTAGCCAGGCGCCTGAGATCATGAAGGCAAGCACCCCGATCATCGAAATCGCCGCCAGATACAAGCCGGCGACGTAGCCGCTGAGCAGCAGGGCAGCGAATGGCCTGGATGTAGCCGTAGACGTAGATGACCGTGGCCACGGCCGAGACGGTGAGCCACTCGAGTCCAATCGCTCGATGATCCTGACCGCCCATCACACCGAGAGCGCAGATGACGAAGATGGCGGTGAACCCTGCGAGCGTCCCCACGGCTCGGCGGCGGTGCGTTTGATCCTGTGCAATCACGCCGGGATTGAGCGACATCGCCACGAACACCAGGCCGGTCAAAGCCGCCGATGCCCCGCCGACGGTGATGAAGTAGTCATGCCACTGATATGGTCGATAGATGTCAGTCACGAGCGTTCTTCATTCTCTCCTCGTGCGATTGGCGACGCTTCCTGACGGTTGCGTCCGCCGGGTAACACCTGAGAGTCCAACGAACTTTAGACGGTGACCGAGGCTGGCTTTCAGGCCTCCGGGATGTCACGACCAAACGTCTCAAGGGTGACTGCGTCCGGCTCAGGGCCGCCGCGACGGCCGGTGTCAAGGCGGTCGATCGCGCTGATCTCGTCGGCCGACAGTTCGAAATCGAACACGTTGATGTTCTCTGCAATGCGGGACGGCTTGGTGGACTTCGGAATCACCGATCGTCCCTCCTGCAGACCCCAGCGCAGCATCACTTGCGCCGGGCTCTTGCCGTGGGCCTTAGCGATCGCTCCGATGACTGGGTCGTCGAGGGTGCTGCCATGACTCCCGTCGCGGTAGAACGTGATGCCGCCGATCGGCGACCACGCCTGCGTGAGGATTCCGTGTGCGTGCCCAAATGCGTGCACCTCCCGCTGTGCGAAGTACGGATGGAACTCGATTTGATTGACCGCCGGAACAACCGTGCAACGAGCGAGGAGCGTCGTCAGGTGCTCGACCATGAAGTTGCTGACCCCGATCGCGCGGACTTTGCCGTCAGCGAGCAGCGTCTCCAGGGCGCGGTAGGCCTCCAAGGTTCGGTCGAACACCGACGGCACCGCTTGGTGGAGGAGCAGCAGATCGATCTGGTCTACTCCAAGCTTGCGGGCGCTTTTCTCGAAGGCGTACAGAGTTTGGTCGTAGCCGTAGTCACTGATCCAGATCTTCGTCTCCAGGAAGACCTCCGACCGGCTCACCTGTGAGTCATGCACTGCCTCACCGACCTCGCGCTCGTTGCCGTATGCCGCGGCGGTGTCGATGAGGCGGTAGCCCGAGGCGAGAGCCGCCCGGACTGCAGCGCGCGTCTCATCCGGCGGTGTCTGGAACACGCCGAAGCCGAGTGCGGGCATCGCGACGCCGCTGTTGAGGGTCATGGTTTCCATGGAATCCATTCTCGGTGCACGGCCGAGCTCCATCGTCGACCAGTGGGGGGCCCTCCAGCCTGCCTGAACCAGAAATGAGCGCCTTTAACGATGGCACTGACCACCGCGCAGGTCACAGCCGTGTCACGCAATTCCGGAACCAAGAGGATACGGGAGGGCACGGAAGGTCACGACCAAGGCGCCAATCAAGTACAGGAGGACACTGGAGGACCCGCGGGGTTCTGTAGGACTCGTCACCGCGCCGGTTCGGGCCCGTGAGGCGGGGTTCAAATCCCGGCCCCCGACCAATTTTGAGTTCAAAATCGCCGATTTCGGACGCCGTCGGAAGACGGGAGGTCACAGCCGTGTCACAGATTTTCTTGGAACTCGGCCCCGGCAGACCCGTTCAAGTGGATTGCGGACCGTCGAACGAACTCGCTCACGCTATCGCACAGCCGATATATCAGCACGCGCACGGCCCCGGGACCGTGAGACACCTTCAGAATTCCAAGGCCGTTAGCATCCACGAAACCCAGGGGGATTCAACTGGCCCGGATGAAGCGATCCGGCCGGTGGGCAAAGTTGGCGGGATCCTCAACCCGTCCCAAAGTCAAGGCTGAACGTTGCGAAGACCCCAGTTTCCACAGATCGTCATCTGCCAGCCTGCGGTGGCGCGGCGGGTAGTTGCACCGTGACGCTGAGCCCGCCAGCGGCCCGGGGGGTGAGGGTGAGGGTTCCGTCGTGTGCTTGGGTGATGCTTTTGACGATTGCGAGGCCAAGGCCGACACCTGCGTGGTGGGTGCGTATGCGTTCGGTGCCGCGAAGAAACGGCTCGACAAGCGTGGAAACTACCTGTGGGGTGAGCTTCTCGCCGGTGTTCTCGACCATGAGCACCACATTCTTGGGGTGAACGCTGGTCGTGACCCACACGGTGCCCTGTTCAGGCAGATTGTGGACGATCGCGTTGTGCACGAGGTTCGTAATCAACTGCAGCAGGAGCGCGTGCGAGCCGATGGTGGGGGTCATGTCGCCGGAGGTTTCGATGGTGACGCCATGTTCTTCAGCGAAGGGGAGAAGCGTTTCAGCGGCTTCTTCCGCTATGAGGGACAGGTCGACGTCGCCTCGGGTGAAGGACCGCTGGTTGGCGCGGCTGAGCAGGAGCAATGCTTCAGTGAGGTCGATCGCTCGGGTGTTGACGGCGTGGAGGCGGTCGACAAGCGCGCCGTTGTCGCGGTTCAGGTCGTTGCGCGCCACGTCGAGAAGCGTCTTGGTGGTCGCCAGTGGGGTGCGCAGTTCGTGGGAGGCGTTGGCTGCGAATCTCTGCTGTTCGGCGATGTGTGCTTCGAGCCGCGCGAGCATGGTGTCGAAGGCGTCGGCGAGTTCGCGGAACTCGTCTTTGCGGCCTTCCAACCCTATCCGGTGGGAGAGCGACCCGTTCGCGGCCATGCGGGTAGCGTCCGTGATGCGGGTCAGCGGGGCGAGCACGCGGCCGGCGAGAATCCACCCTCCCAGCAGACCGAACACCAGTAGGAACCCCAGCGCCCCGGCTGCCGAGGCAGCGATAGAGCGCAGGAGGTGGGAGCGGACCAGTGGGCCAGCGGGGCTCATTCCCACATCGGGCAGGTATCGCAGGACGATCACCCACACGATGGCGAACAACAGGGCACCTGCGAGCATGAGGAAGCCGGCGTAGCTGAGGGTGAGTTTGAGGCGAACGCTCAAACCAGGCTGCCTATCCACGGTCTCCTCCCTCACGTCCGGTGCCGGGTGCTGTGTCGATGCGGTAGCCGACGCCGGCGACGGTAGCGATGATCCCGGGTTCGCCGAGGCGTTTGCGCAGTGCCGAGACAGTGATGCGCACGGCGTTGGTGAACGGGTTCGCGTTCTCATCCCACGCCCGTTCCAGCAGCTCTTCGGCGCTCACGACACCGCCTCCGGCAGCGACGAGGACTTCGAGCACGGCGAATTGCTTCCTGGTCAGCGCGACGTAGCGGCCGTCGCGGTAGACCTCTCGGCGGAACGGATCCAGCCGAAGGCCTGCGATCTCTCGCACGGGTGGCCTGTTGTGGGCGCGCCTGCGGTCGAGCGCTCTGAGGCGGAGCACGAGTTCTCGGAGTTCGAAGGGCTTGGTGAGATAGTCGTCGGCGCCGAGCTCGAACCCAGTGGCCTTGTCGTCGAGCCGGTCGGCAGCGGTGAGCATGAGGATCGGCATGCCGCTGCCGGAGGCGACGATGCGTTTGGCGATCTCGTCGCCGGAGGCGCCTGGAATGTCGCGGTCGAGGACGGCGATGTCGTAGGCGTTGATGCTGAGCAGCTGCAGAGCGGTGTCGCCGTCACCGGCGATGTCGGCGGCGATCGCTTCCAGGCGCAGCCCATCGCGGATAGCGTCTCCCATATAGGGCTCGTCCTCGACGATCAAGACACGGATGCTCCGATGCTACGTGCTGGCGCATATCGCTGGCATATCGAAAACCCCATACGTCCTGGCAACACCACGCTGCCTTTACTGGAGGCATGACCTACAGCGAACCAGCACAGACGCTTCGCACGATCCAAGGCGATGCAGCAATGACGCTGGGCACAGAGCTGGTGTCAACGCAATCACCACACGCCGGGAGGAAACATGAGTAGAACGCCACGGCCGGTGGCCGCCCTTGCCACGATCGCGATGGTCGCCCTGATCGGCGCGTGCGGCTCTAACGCACCTGTGAAGACCGGCGCCGGCAACCCCGCCGCCAATGTTGCGCAGGCGGTGAAGTTCGCCCAGTGCATGCGCGCCAACGGCGTCAGCCAGTTCCCCGATCCAGACGCGTCCGGCGCGCTTACCATCGATGGGGTAGTAAACGGCACGTCGCTGGATCCGAACTCCGCGACGTTCCAGCAGGCCATCAGCGCGTGTAAGGACCTGGAGCCACCGGGGTTCATGGGCAACACGAGGAGCGCCCAACAGCAGGAGGCGGCCCTCAAGTTTGCCCAGTGCATGCGCGACAACGGCGTGCCGGACTTCCCGGATCCCACCGCAAATGGCCCCCTCATCGACACGACTCGAATCCCATCCATGGCCGGGAAGAACCCTCGGAGCGATCCGGGGTTCAGCGCCGCGCTGCAGAAGTGCCGCGGCTTCGCGGCGGCGGCGGGGGTGAGTGGCCCGTGATGCGGAAGTCGTGGGTGTTGGCCGGAGCGGCCGTCCTGGTTGCCGTCATCGCGACCGCCGGCGTGGTCGTCAGGTACGGTGCGAAGCAGGCGACCCCGGCCACGCAGGAGCCGCGGGCGAACACCGCGAACGTGGAAATGGTGAAGCTCTCGGCCGTGGTCTCCGTGGATGGGATCCTGACCTATTTGGCCCAATCGGACGGCTCGCCGTACTCCGTGATCAACCATGACCAAGGCACATACACCAAGCTGCCCGCTCTCGGACAGGTGATCTCTCAGGGTCAGGTGCTCTACCGGGTGAACGATAGCCCGGTGGTGTTGTTGTATGGCTTGACACCGGCCTATCGGACCCTTTCGACCGGTGCGAGCGGCGCCGACGTGGCTGAACTCAAAGCGGACCTGGTCGCGCTCGGCTATGCCACCTCGGCTCAGCTCGGCCCAACCTCCGCCTCCTTCTGGTCTGCCACCACCACGGCCGTGGAGAAGCTTCAGGCCGCTCTAGGGATGACCCAGACCGGCACGCTGACTCTCGGCCAAGCGGTGTTCGAACCCACCGCAGTGCGGGTGACGACGATGTCAGCCCAGCTAGGGGGCAACACCCAGACCGGTCAGACGGTGATGCAGGCCACCTCGACCACTCGGATCGTGCAGGTGGCGTTGGTCGCCTCGCAACAGACCGAGGTGGCGGTCGGGGACACGGTGACCATCACCCTGCCCAACAACAAGACCACCCCAGGTGTCGTCTCCTCGGTCGGGGCGGTCGCCACCTGCCCATCGAGTTCCGGGTCCGGCAGGTCGAACTCCAGCTCCGCGGCGCCGGGAACGGACACCTGCTCTTCGGGGAGCACAACACCGACCATCACCGTGGACGTCACCCCCTCCGACCCGGCCGCCACGGGCACGTGGGATCAGGCCCCGGTGCGGGTCGGTATCACCACCGCCACCGTGCCCAGCGCCCTGGCGGTGCCAGTGACCGCGCTGCTGGCCCAGTCCGGGGGTGGCTACGCCGTCGAGGTCGTCAACGCTGGGGGGATCAACCATCTCGTGCCGGTCTCGCTCGGACTGTTCGACGACGCTGACGGGCTGGTGCAGGTCAGCGGCTCGGGGCTGGCCGCCGGCCAGCAAGTGGTGGTCCCGACGACATGACCTACACGCTGCCACCCCCACCCGACAACAACGGGGGCGGTGCAGGGGTGCCGGTGCTCGATGTGCACGACGTGACCAAGCACTATCCCGGCGAGCCGCCTGTCCAGGCCCTGCGCGGGGTGAATCTCACCATCGGCCAAGGGGAGCTGGTCGGTATCGTCGGCCCGTCGGGGTCGGGCAAGACCACCTTGCTGCAACTGATGGGGACCCTCGACCGGCCCACCAGCGGCCGGGTGCGGATCACCGGGCTAGACGTCGCAACAATGGCCGACGACGACGTGGCCTACCTACGGGCCACCCGGATCGGGTTCATCTTCCAACAGTTCTTCCTGGCCGAGCACGCCACCGTCTTGGACAACGTCGCCGACGGGCTCCTCTACGCCGGCATCCCCCTCAAGCAGCGCCGCCGGCGCGCGCTCGACGCCCTGGACCTGGTCGGCCTCGCCCAGCGCCCCCATGCCCGTCCCACCCAGCTCTCGGGTGGGCAACGCCAACGGGTCGCCATCGCACGGGCCCTGGTCGGCCAGCCCGCCATCGTGCTCGCTGACGAGCCGACCGGGAACCTCGACCAGGCGACCGGGCAGTCCATCCTGGCCCTGATCGACCAGCTCCACCGGGCCGGCTCAACCATCGTCGTCATCACCCACGACCACGTCATCGCCGAGCGGATGTCCCGCACAGTCGAGATCCTCGATGGCCTCATCCTGTCCGACACCGGCCGAGCAGCGGAAGCCGACCGGCGGCTCCGCCCGTCCGCCGCCTTTGCCCAACCTCCTATCTCAGGACCCCAGGCTGGGCTGCCGGTCGGCGAGGACCGGTCATGACTGCCGCAACCCTGAGCCGGAGACGGTTGCCGCTGTCCGACTTGGCCCGGCTCTCGAGCGTGGGTCTGCGCACCCGGAAGTTGCGGGCCGGGCTGTCGGCTCTCGGTATCGCTATCGGTGTGGCTGCCATCGTCGCCGTGCTCGGCCTGTCCGCCTCGTCCGAGGCAGGCCTGCTCAGCGAGATCAACCAGCTCGGCACCAACCTGCTCACCGTCAGCAACGGGCAGAGCTTCACCGGCGGCACCGCGGAACTGCCTGCCGCGGCGCCGGCCATGATCGGGCGTATCAGCGGTGTGCAGCAGGTGCAGACCACCGGGGCCGTTAGCGGCGCCCCCGCCTACCGCAACCCCTACATCCCCTCCGGTAACACCAACGCCCTGAGCGTCCAAGCAGCATCTCTCGACCTTCTTCCGGTGGTCGCCACCAGCGTCGCCCAGGGCCACTACCTCAACGCGGCCACCGCTCAAGAACCCGTTGCCGTTCTCGGCGCTGCTGCCGCGCTGCGGCTCGGGATCGACCGTATCTACCCCGGCGAGCGAATCTGGGTCGGCGGTCAATGGTTCTACGTCGCAGGCATCCTTGGACCGGCAGTGCTGGTCCCCGCCATCGACTCCTCCGTCTTGGTCGGCTACCCCGCAGCAGAGAAGTACCTGGGCTTCGACGGCCATCCCTCCACCATCTACCTCCGGGCCCAGAACGACCGGGTCAACGCCGTCGATGACCTCCTGGCAGCCACCGCCAACCCTGAGAACCCCAGCGGGGTCAACGTCAGCCAACCCTCTTCCGCCCTCGTTGCTCAAGCCGAGGCTAAGGGTGCCCTCAACAGCCTATTCCTCGGCCTCGGTGCGGTCGCCCTCATGGTCAGCGCGGTCGGCGTCGCCAACATCATGATCATCTCAGTCCTCGAACGCCGCTCCGAGATCGGACTACGCCGCGCCCTGGGCGCCACCAAAGGCCACATCCGTGCCCAGTTCCTTTCCGAAGCCGTCCTCCTCGGACTGCTTGGCGGCGCGGTCGGGGTCGCCCTCGGCGCTGCCTCCACCGCCGTCTACGCCTACACCAAAGGCTGGGCCACCGTCATCCCCACTGAAGCCTGGGCCGGCGGCTTCGCCGCCTCCCTTTTGATCGGCGCCGTCGCCGGGCTCGGGCCCGCACTGCGCGCCGCGCGTATGTCACCAACTGAAGCCCTGTGGAGTATGTGAAGCCGCCGGATCGGAACGATGGGGTCGCGCGCTAGCCCACGCCACGGACATGCCCGGGTACCTGAGCAGGTCAGGGTGCGACGCACGCCAAAATTCAGTCGCCTTACCTTGTTGGCAAGTGAGATTGTGGTCCAGGGCGGCGGCTGAGCGTGGGCGGTTGCGGCATATACGTAGTGCCAGATCGTGAAGACGTCCAGCGTGCGTAGTACCTGCGCCCATTGGGCCCAGTCCAAGGGACCGATTCGGCGTTGAGGCCCAGGTCGGGTCGGTGCGATGAGGAGCTGGGGGTACGCGATGCTTCCGCAACAGCATTCGGATCGCGGAGGCCGAGACCGGCCTGGTGCCACTTGGGATCATTCAGTTCTTGGATCGCCGTTCGCGGCTCCCGTCGACGTCTGGCTGCCGCGCGTCGGCGGAGCCGGCGTGGTGGTCGCCGGCTTGTACCAATTCACACCTCTGAAGAACGTTTGCTTGAAGGCGTGCCGGTCACCGCTCGGTTTCGTGACATCACGCTCGACTTCGGCGGCAGCAGCCCAACAGCCGCACGAGCCGGCGCGGCCCCATGGCCTCTACTGCCTAGGCTGCTGCTGGGCGATCATGGCGGTGCTTTCCGTTCTCGGGTTGATGAACTTGGCTTGGATGGATGTGCCATTGGAAATTGCGGCGAGCCCAAAATGGATTAGGCACGGCCATGGCTAAAGACGTAAACATCCGAACGCTCCGACCCCTGAACGCTGAAACGCAGCTCCACCGCCAGCAAGGTCTTCTGACCTCAGTCGAGTGCTTCTACGTCCGAAATCACTTTTCGATTCCAGAGTCCTGGCCCGGCTTGGTGGTGGACGGTGCGGTGGAGCGAAGGCTCGAACTTGGGATCAACGATATCCGCAGGATGCCGCGCCAGACCTTGACGGTCACGCTTGAATGCGCGGGCAACGGAAGGGCGTTCCAAAGGCCCCAAGCCGAAGGCGTACAGTGGGGCATAGGTGCGGTCGGAACGGCCGAGTTTACTGGCACGTTGCTTAGCCCCCTCCTAAAGCGGGCGCGGATCAAGCCGGGTGCCATCGAAGTCCTCTTTGTCGGCGCGGATCAGGGCGTGCCCGAGCGGCAGTCCAACGACGAAGAGGCGGAGCCTATTCATTTCGCCCGCTCGCTGCCGCTGGAGGATGCGCTCAATGCTGACGTCCTGTTGGCGTACGAAATGAACGGCCAACCGCTTTGGGCTGAACATGGGGCACCACTTCGCCTAATTGTTCCCCGTAGGTATGCGGTGGCGGCGGTCAAATGGCTGGTGCGCGTGAGCGTGCTAGCGAGCCGGTTCCACGGATACTACCAAGCCACTCATTATGTCTTTGAGGACGGCACCCACGAGCCAGAGCCGCTCGGACGGATCGCGGTACGTTCAATCATTACAGCGCCTGAGGTGGGAGCCAAACTTGAGAAGGGCCAAGCGTGCACAATTCGCGGGTATTCTTGGAGCGGCATCGCGCCCGTGACCCGCGTTGAAGTCAGCACCAACGGAGGCCGTGCGTGGCTTCGCGCAGAAGTCTCGGCCGCCGCCTCCGATTATGAATGGGTCGAGTGGCAGGCAACGTGGACGCCAACCGCAGCGGGCACTTATCGGCTAATGGCTCGCGCAACAGACGCCGCCCACAATAGGCAGCCGCGCCAGGCTCGGTGGAACCGCCTCGGGTACGCCAACAACTCGGTTGTTCCGATTGCTATCAGTGTCCGATGAGGCTGCACTGGATTTCATGTTGAATACTGGACCGCATGGTTAAACCGGCGGTCAGCGACCAGCACCACCGCGCTTCCTTTGCCCTGCCTAGTGACAGGCGCCAGCACTAGAACATGCGCCTGGCTAGAAGTGCAGCGGAGCGACCGTTGCCCAACCTCCCGATGTGCCCGCCGGTCACGTGCAACACGGTGGCCCGTCCCCAAACGGTGCGCGCAAGGGTTGAGGTCCAGATCACGGTCTTTGGTCACGGCCGTAACCGCCTACGCTCGAGCTCTGAGCCACGCCACGATTGCCGCGACGGTCTCGGAGTCGAGTGAGGCATCCGGCGCGTTGTATCGGGCCATCACTTCGGCTTGCGTGAGCTCAGCACGCGGTCGCGGCTCATGCTTCAGCACGTGATTGGCATTCTCGGGAAAGATGAAGGTGACCCCGGGCCGCTCCGCCGCGGCGCGCTGTAAAGGCTCCCCGTCGGCCTGCCAGTCGACCTGTAAGTCCTTCTTGCCGATGATGATCAGCACTGGGACGCCCGCTTCTCTGAGAGGTGTTGCCGCGTCCACGGTCCACAGCTCACGGGCAAAAGGAAGGTTGGCGGGGCTCTCTAGGGCCGCTATGAGGGTGCGCGCGCTCTCCGGCAGGGCCGGATCGGGGGCGGCGCGCTCACCCGCCAGGAATCGGGCGACGGCGGCGTCATAGAGGCCGAGCAGTTGCTCACCGTTGGGGATGCTCTTCGCTTGGGCGGCAAGCTGGGATCGAGTGACGGCACCCACGGCACGCCCGGGAGGTCCGGTCAGCACCAGGCCGGCGAGGGGGATGCCAGGAGCGTGGACCTGGTAGTTGAGGGCGTGGAGAGTCCCTTCGCTGTTGCCTAGGGCGAAGATCCGGTCGCGGCGGATGCCCGGCTGCTCGGCAAGGCTGCGCACAGCCCCAGCGAGCTCATCGACGTGGCTCTGCATGGTGATGGCGCCGATCACGAGGGGTATTGTCTCGCGGACATGGGGACCGGAAGCGCGCTTGTCGTATCGCATCGAGGCGAACCCGGCTCGCCCCAACGCCTCCGCGAGCAGGCGACCGCTGCCATTGGTCCCAGGCAGGAATGGGGAGTTCCAGTCGCGGTCCGTCGGGCCACTGCCGGCCACCAGAACGACTCCCGGGAACGGACCGGGTCCGTCCGGCTTGACCACGCTGCCATAGACCGTGGTAGGTCCGAGCGGCCAACTGACTTCAAAGCTCTGCCCGTACGAGTCGCTCTGAGACATCGTCCCTGTCCTCCTGATGTGGGCGAGCCGCGGCTGGCTGCATTCGTAGATCATCGATGACAATACTTGGTGACGGGCCCGGACTTTGTGGTCTGGGACGCAGAGCGAGCCAAGATCCTCTGCGCGTTCGTCAATCCTCCGACCGGCGGCTGACCTGCGTCTGCGCAGGGGTCCCTGGACGTCACGGTTTGGGCGTCGCCCTCACCTGATGCATCCGATCAGGCAATCTCTGAGCAGCCGCGGGGGCGGAGGCCTGGGCGACCAGTTGGCGACGCTTTACACAGGTCTGAGGGCGTAGCAGGTCGGCGGCCCGGTGCCCAGGCGAAGGCTTCCGGACCGTAGGCCGCTGCGCGATCAAGGCCTCAGGATGCCGGCAAGGGCCCATTAAGGAACCACGTGCAAGCCAACCGCAATCACCAAAGCCGGACCGATCGCCAGGTGGTAGCGGCGGGCCCGGCGAAGTTCTCTTCCCTGCATGGTTCGCATCGATCAGGGACCGCATCGCAACCAGCCCGACTGCTGCGCTGGCCATTACAAGTCCGACCTCAGCCGGCAGCGGAAACGAACCGCGAGTTATGGAGGTAAGGGTGTGCAGCATTGCCACGGCGGTGGCTGAGAGCCCGAGCTGGTCGTGGGAGCGGTTCAGCGATCCCGACGTTGGGCGATGCGTACGTCTGAGTAGGAAGTTGATCGATGGGCAGAAACGGCTGCGGCGATCAAACCTGCTGCCAACCAGCCTGTTCCGTACACAGCCAAAGACCCAGCATCCCCAGTAAGTTAGGCTAACCACGAAATTAGTGGGCACTAATGCGGATTTGGTTCGACGCGCCCATGCCGCGGGGGAGCTAGCCGCAAATTGAGCGAAGTCCAGACGCTGATCCTCGGCTTCATCGCCGGAGTGACGATCCTGCTTGGGCTGCCCCTCGGTCGGCTGCGTTCCCCCCGCCCGGGTCTGCGCCAGTTTCTCAACGCGCTAGCGATCGGCATCCTCCTTTTCCTGATCTGGGACGTCCTCACCCACGCTTACATACCGCTCGACGCCGCGCTCGGAGCCTTCCACGACCACAAGGCCGGAATCGGCCCGGTGTTGGGCTACGGCGGGCTATTCCTCTCGGGTCTCAGCATTGGCCTCCTGAGCCTGGTCCTCTACGAGCGCTGGCTCTCCTCTCGCGCTCGTCCGGCCGCGGCAACCTATGGCCCAGGGGCGATGGCACCGGGCGAGGTCGCCGCCCGACGGGTGGGGATCGCCTCGTGGTCGGCCGCCCGTCGCCTGGCCCTGCTCATCGCCGTGGGAATCGGCCTCCACAACTTCGGTGAGGGCTTGGCGATTGGGGGCAGTGCCGCCATCGGAGCGATCAGCCTGGCCACCCTTCTCGTGATTGGATTCGCGCTTCACAACGCGACCGAGGGATTCGGCATCGTCGCTCCCCTCGCCGCGGAGGGCGAGCGTCCGTCGTGGCGCTTTCTCGCCTTGATGGGAGCCATCGGCGGCGGCCCGACCTTCCTGGGCACCGCCATCGGGCGCCAGTTCACTTCCGAGGTCGTCAGCATGGTTTTCCTGACCCTGGCTGCGGGCTCGATTCTGTACGTCGTCATCCAACTGCTGGGCGTGGCCCAGAAGGCGGGACGGAAGAATCTCCTCTACATCGGAGTCCTGATCGGGCTGGCCGCGGGATTCATCACCGACATGGTGGTCAGCGCTGGCGGCGGATAAACCGAGCGATCGCCCTCCGTTCGCCGGGCCGACTGTTGGCCTCGGAATCCTTGCCGCAATTGGGATGCTGATCGTGCTCGTGATGGGCGCGACGGTGACCTCGACCGGATCGGCACAAGGATGTGGACATGACTGGCCGTTGTGCAACGGCCGCCTCATACCTGAGTTCGCCGTCTCCACCTTCATCGAGTTCAGTCACCGGG
>Ga0307373_10007506_pt1 | contig 17013 bp, 15 predicted proteins | sample OX2MG_FD_202534 | JGI IMG/M metagenome (GOLD analysis project Ga0307373, IMG submission 202534) | Soil microbial communities from Risofladan, Vaasa, Finland - OX-2 | ecosystem: Environmental > Terrestrial > Soil > Coastal area > Acid sulfate soil | place: Finland: Risofladan, Vaasa | collected... | reverse complement strand
GTCGGCTTGGTCGCGGGCGCGCTGGTCAGTTCGCGCATCATGGGACAGGCGCTTGGCATCTACGGGGCCGCCTGGTCCGTCTACGATCATTTCATTGCCGACGGCCGCAACGTCGTCCTGCGAAAGGACACGCCGATGACCATCGCGTTCGGTTCCCAGCAACCCGCAGGCGATTAGAATCCTCCGGCCGGTCAACTCACACGCGAAAAATTCGGAATGGAAAGCCTGCGGGATAGCCATGCAGCGGACAGGCTTTTTCCGGCCGGGCAACGTTCCGGGGCAGACAAAATAGGTCCCGGCCGGCCCAAAGCCGGCCGGCGCAACTAGCGGATGACGCCGGCGAGCGGGCTGGAGGCTGTGGCGTAGAGCTTCTTTTCGATGCGGCCGGCGAGAAACGCCTTGCGGCCGCCGTCCACCGCGGCGCGCATGGCCTCGGCCATGAGGACCGGTTCGTGCGCTCCGGCAATGGCGGTATTCATCAGCACGCCCTCGAAGCCGAGTTCCATGGCGAGCGTGGCGTCGCTGGCCGTGCCGACCCCGGCATCGACGATGAGCGGAACCTCGGTGATGCGCTCGCGGAGAATGCGCAGATTCGTCGTGTTCTGAATGCCGAGCCCGGAGCCGATCGGCGCGCCGAGCGGCATCACCGCGGCCGCCCCCGCCTCGACGAGTTTGCGGGCAACGATCAGGTCGTCGGTCGTGTAGGGAAGCACGATGAACCCTTCGGCGACGAGCGTGCGCGTGGCGGCGAGAAGCTGATCGGTGTCGGGGAAAAGGGTTTGCTGATCGCCAATGACTTCGAGCTTGATCCAGTTCGACAGGCCCAGCTCGCGCGCCAGGTGCGCCGTGCGAATCGCTTCGTCGGCTGTGTAGCAGCCGGCGGTGTTGGGCAGCAGGAAATAACGCTCGCCGTCGAGATGATCGAGCAAGGTCTCGCCCGGCCGGTCGGCCAGTTGGATGCGCCGCAGGGCGACGGTCACCATGTCGGCGCCCGAGGCTTCGATGGCCTGGGCCATGTCGCGCAGGGTGCGGTACTTGCCCGTCCCGACGATCAGGCGCGAGCGAAACGTGCGGCCGGCAATGACAAGCGGATCTTCCATGATCGACTCCTGACGCAGCCGAATGCTGCTCTGTAGGGCGGTGCCGAGAAAAGCAAGCCACACCTTGAAAGCAAATTGTACTCCTGCGCCCGCAGTTCGTCTTGCCTATGGCACCGGGGCCGATTTGCCCTCCGCGGGGGAGTGGGCCGGCTAGCCTCGCACTGACCGGGCCCCTGGGCTTATCATCAAGCGCATGGCGCTTCGACCGGACGTCGTTCGGCGCATCTTGCTCGCAAAGTCGATCCTTGCCCCGTACGGGACGCCCCCGTGGGGTGAGCCTGACGCGTTCACCGTAGCCCGTCAGGTCCTAACCTCCCACGATGCTGCCGACCTCGTCTTCGCGGCGATAGTAGATCACCAAGGCGGGCCGTCCAAAACCTCCGCCAAGACCCCCTCCATGGTCGAGTCCCTGAACATGGTCCAGGTCAATGACAGAGTGCAAAAGCCGATCACATACTTCATCAGCCTTAACGACGTAAGGAACAGCCTAAAGCACAGGGGCATACTCCCGAACACCAGACAGTGGGGCAATGTGGGGACGGACACCTACAAGTTGCTCTCCCAACTATGCCAGGATTGCGTTGGGGCCGGCCTCGACGACCTCGACGAGTCAGAACTCCTTGCCGACCCAGAGGCGAAGGAGCATTTCGCCGCGGCAAAGGTCGCCGCGGAGGTCCATGACTACAGGAGGTGCCTCGAGGAGCTTGGTAAGGCCCTCTGCGTTCTCCTGGACGGTAATCCCGTTCTCTCGCGAATCGGCGTGGGCGAGGCTAGTGCCGAGAACGCCATCATGCTTTCTGGCTTCGGCGTCGATGCCAACACCTTCCTGAGGCTTCAGGAGTTCCTGCCAAAAGTACTGCGCCTGGGAAATGAGCCTTTTCATATCACGTGGGCCCAGAGCAAGTTCGGCCACCCCGGCAACTGGCGAGAGGAAGTCGCGGGCTTCTGCCTTCAGGCATTCCTACAGATTGGGCCAAAGATCCAGGATGCCAAGTGGATTCCACCTGCCATCGAGCTATGGCATCTCTACGACTATAGGATTACGGCCAGGGAGGACACCGACATTTGGGGAGAGGGTAACGTGCTAGGGCCGCTCGACGTGGGTCCCCGAACCAATCACCAGGTGGGCCAGCTCCGCGAGGGCGAATCGGTCACAGTCACCGCATCGCACCAGCTTCTGGTCAAGGACCGGTATGACGAGGTCGCCCGCAGGATGGAGAAGGTGGTGATGCTGCCGGCCAGCGACGTTATCTCGTTTTTTCTCGGGCCGCGGCATTTCGTGCCCTTCGACAAGGTCACAATTACGTGCGTTCCTAGGAGCCCTGCTGCCGTGAGGGAGCTTTTTCCCGGACTAGGAGACCTTGCCGAGATGCCCTGGGCAGAGGATGACGCCCCGATTGAGGAATAAACCGCAGCATGCTGCGGGCCGGGTGTTTGCCCCTATGAGGATAATTCGGGGAGGGGCTCGGCGGTGTCGGCGAAGAGCTTTTCCACCTCGCTTTGGTATTTCTCCTCGATCCAGCGGCGGCGCAGTTTCATCGTGTAGGTCAGCTCACCCCGCTCGTAGGCGAAGTCGCGATCGAGCAGGAGGAAGCGCTTCGGCCGGTCATATTGGGCGAGCGGCTCGGTGAGCCGGGCGATTTCTTCGCCGATGAGTTTCTGGGCCCAGGGATGCGCGGCGATTTCGGCGGCCGAGCCGAGCGAGATCGCCTCCTGGCGCGCCCGGGCGCGCAAGGTTTCGCAATTCGGCACCAGGAGCGCGGCGACGTATTTGCGCCGGTCGCCTAACACGCAGGCGTTCAGGATGTAGGGACTGCTCTTCAAAAGGCTTTCGATCGGTTGCGGAGCGATGAGTTTCCCGCCGGCGGTTTTCAGCAGATCCTTCTTGCGATCGGTAATGGCGAGGAAACCGTCGGCGTCGACGAGGCCGATGTCGCCGGTGCGGAGCCAGCCGTCGGGGGAAAGGACCTCGGCGGTCGCCTCCGGCGCCTTGAAATATCCCTTCATCACGCACGGTCCGCGCACGAGGATTTCCCCGTCGTCGGCGATGCGCACTTCGACGTTGGGGATCGGCCGGCCGACCGTTCCCAGGCGGCGAGCCCGGAAGGAACTGGCCGAGACGACAGGCGAGGTTTCGGTCAAGCCATAGCCTTCGAGAACGGGGACCCCGATCGACCAGAAAAATTCCCCCAGGCCGCGGCTGAGCGGGGCGCTGCCGGAATTCAAAAGCCGGATTCGGCTCCCGAGGCGGCGGCGAATGCGGCGGTAGACGAGCAGGTTGGCGCCCATCCAGACGAGCTTGCGCTTGAAAGGCAGGGGACGGCCGTAGGCCCGCCAGCCGACCGCTTCCCGGGCGACTGCCATTCCCCAGTCGAAAAGCCGGAGCCGCCGAGGGCCTAGACGCCCGCGCGCTTCCATGATCCCGGCATAAATCTTTTCGAAAAACCGGGGGACGGCGGCGGCGACGGTGGGGCGCACTTCGAGCAGCGCCTGCGGAACCTCATCCATGCGCTCGACGTAGGCGATGGCCACCCCCCGAAACAGGCACATATAGTCCATGATGCGCTGGTAGACGTGAGCCAGGGGAAGGAACGAGAGGGAGACGTCGGTGCGGCGAAGTTCGAGGACGCGGCCCGTATCGAGGGCGTTGGAGCTGAAATTGGCGTGCGTCAGCATGACGCCCTTGGGCTCGCCCGTGGTTCCGGAGGTGTAGATGATGGCGGCCAGATCCGAAGGGGAAACCCGGCTGGCGTGGCTCGCGTAGGCGCCGATATCGTGCGGATCGGCCCGGCCGATCAGGTCCTGGTAACGCCGGATTTCGCGCGGCAAGGGCTTGCCGTATGCGGCGACGACGATGGTTTCGAGCAACGGGAGGCGGTCGCGGCAGGCGAGCAGGAGATCGACCTGCGCGGGGCCGACGGCGATGGCGGCCTTGGCTTCTGAGTGGTTCAGAATGTAGACGAGCCGGTCGGGCGATTCGTTGAAATAGATGGGGACGGTCACCGCGCCCAGACCGAGAATCGCCAGGTCGGCGACATGCCATTCGGGCCGGTTGGGCGAAAAGATGGCCACGCGGTCGCCCTGGAAGATGCCCGACTGCCCAAGCCCCGTGGCCAGGCCGGCGACGCGGCGAAGCATCTCCGCCGAGGAGGCCGAGTTCCAGCGGCCACCCTCCTTGTGCATCTGTGTGCGGGGATTCGGGTAGTGTTCCACCGCGGCCAGAAAGCTTTGCACCAATGTCGGATACTTCATGGGTGGCGCTCGCGTCGCAATGTACCGCAGGCGGGCGGGCGATGCAATTGCGCTAAGGGCGGGGGCTCGGCTGTCCGCGCCGGCTGCGTTGACGTTATGATGAAGGGAACCGGGCGCTTCGCCCTTCGTTCAAAGGGTGGCAGGCGCTCCGAGGCCATCGTGGACAAGACAGCCACTCCCGACCGTCCCTGGGCGCGCAAGCTAGGCGCACCGCGAGGAGCCGGCCGCACCTCTAAAGGTTGGGGTCAGGAGGCAGCGCTGCGCATGCTGATGAACTGCCTCGATCCGGAAATCGCCGAAAATCCGCAAGATCTGGTGGTTTGCGGCGGATCGGTGCGCGCCGCAAAGGATTGGGCCTCGTTCGACGCCATCGCCTGCTCGCTCGGCGAGTTGGAAAGCGGCCAGACGCTGCTCGTCGAGGCGGGAAAGCCGGCCGGGATTTTCCCGACGCAGGAATCCTCCCCGCGAGTTCTGCTCACCGGCGACGGGGCGGGAAGCTGGACCTACATCGGCACGCAGGAAATCCTCGATGAAACCTACGAAATCTTCGCCGCAGCCGGGAAAAAGCATTTCGGCGGCGACCTGGCGGGGAAACTGATCGTTACCGGCGGAATGGGAAGGACGGGCGGCGTCGAGCCGCTGGCGGCGACGATGAACGGAGCGGCGATTCTGTGCGTCGAAGTCGATCCGGAGCGGATCAAGAAGTGGATGAAGAGAGGCTCGGGCGAGGTGATGGTCAACAGCCTGGACGAGGCGCTGCGGATTTTGAAAAACGCCGTCCGCAAAAGGGAAGCGGCCTCGGTTGGGCTGGTGGGCAACTGCGCTGACGTCATTCCGGAACTGGCGCGTCGCGGGGTGGTTCCCGATCTGCTGACGGATCAATGTGCCGCGCGCGATCCGTTGAACGGCTATGTGCCGAGCGGGCTCACGATGGAGCAGGCGGCTGAACTACGCGAGCGCGATCCGCAGGAATATCGCCAGCGGGCGATGGAATCGATCGTCCGGCACGTCGAGGGAATGCTGGCCCTGGCGAAACTGGGTTCGACGGCGTTCGAATACGGAAACGGCATTCGCGCGATCGCTTGCGAAGCGGGCGTAAAAAACGCCTACGATTTCCCGGGTTTCGCCGATGCCTACATTCGGCCGATTCTGGCCGATGGGCGGCGGCCATTGCGTTATGTGGCGCTATCGGGCGAGCCGGAAGAGATCCGCCGCATCGATCGGCTGGCCCTCGACATGTTCGGCGAAGACGAGATTTTCTCGCGCTGGATTCGGCTGGCGGGAAAGCAGGTGCGGTTCCAGGGATTGCCCGCGCGTGCTTGTTGGCTGGGACGGGCGGAGCGGGTTCGCCTCGGCGTTGCCATCAACGACCTGGTGGCGCGGGCGGAGCTGAAGGCGCCCGTCGTGATCGCCGGAGAAGATTTCAACCCCGTATCGACAGCGCTGCCCTCCCGGGAAGCGGAAAGGGAAGCGGTGCATGGCGGGAACGTTGCCGCATCCGATGGGAAGCTTCTGAATTCGCTGCTCGAAGCCGCAAGCGGGGCCAGTTGGGCCTGGTTTCAAAAGGGCGGCGAAATCGGCCAGTGGCAACGTTCCGGCTATGCGATCGTCGCCGACGGAACCCAGGAGATGGGCGGGCGAATCGAGCGTTTACTGACCAGCGATTCCGGGCTCGCCATGGCGTAGCTGGCCAATGCCGGTCAGCCGGATGCGGTTAAGGTGCCCGCTGTCACGGAATCCAGTGCCCCAGGAACGATTAGGAAAGCCGGCAGCGGTTGGGTTTGAAAAACATTTCCAGCCAATTGAGCGGGAAAGGCATCTTTAATATAGGCAGGCGGGTGGAGCGGATTTTCCTGGCGGCGGGGTGGAAACAGGCGGATGGCCAAGATCGTCGAATGCGTGCCGAATTTCTCCGAAGGGCGCGACCAGGCGAAAGTGGACGCACTGGAGCAAGCGATGAGCGGCGTCGCCGGGGCGTGGATACTCGACCGCCAGATGGACGCCGACCACAATCGCTCGGTCATTACGCTGGCCGGAGAGCCGGACGCGGTCGCCGAAGCCGTGCTACGGGGAGTCGGCCGGGCGGCGGAGCTGATCGACCTGACCCGGCAGGACGGCGTGCACCCGCGCGTCGGTGCGACCGACGTCGTGCCGTTCGTGCCGGTGGAGGAAGTTACGATAGAGGGGTGCGCGACGCTGGCTTGGCGCGTGGGCGACGAGATTTGGGAGCGGTTTCGCATCCCCGTCTATTTCTATGAGGCGGCGGCCAGGCGGCCCGATCGCGTGAGGCTCGAAGAGGTGCGGCGAGGGCAGTTCGAGGGCTTGCGCGAGGAAGTGCTCCGGAATCCGGAGCGCGCCCCGGACGTCGGAGAGCGGCGGCTGCACCCGACGGCCGGCGCGACGATGGTTGGCGCGCGGAAGTTTCTGATCGCCTATAACATCCACTTGAACACGCCGGATGTTGCCGTGGCGAAGGAGATCGCCAAGGCCCTCCGGTTCTCCAGCGGCGGGCTGGCGGGCGTGAAGGCGATCGGAGTCGAGTTGAGATCGCGAAACCTGACGCAGGTATCGATCAACCTGACCGATTTCGAGCAAACGCCGATGCACCGCGTGCTCGATCTGGCGCGGAGCGAGGCGGCCAGCCGCGATGTTACGATTGCCGGCACGGAAATCGTCGGGCTGGTGCCGCGGCGGGCCATGGAAATGACGGCGGATTATTACCTTCAGCTGGAAGATTGCGGCAGAGATCACGTGCTCGAAAACCGGCTGGCGAAGGCGACTTCGGTAGCGGCGGCGCCGGAAGAGGCGCAAAAGGGGAAAACGGCATGAACCAAAAGGCGGCGTGGGTGATGGTGGCTGCGGCGATCCTGTTTCTGGCTCCCGCATCGCGCGCGGGAACGCTGAATACCGACGTGATCGGGCTGTTTCCGCAGAGCGTCGGCGAATTCGCTTACGCCGACATGAAATCGGCCCAGCAGTACAAATGGTTTCCCGCGCTGCAGCAGCAGATTCTTCCCGCGCGGTTTCGCCAGTTCGAGCAGTTCCTGAATTCGGTCGGGATCGACCCGAACACACAGGTCGAGGATCTGGCCTTCGGCACGATCCCGGCGAGCAAAAGCGCGCCCGAAGAGGTGCTGGGCGTCGCCCTGGGCGAATTCCAGCCGGACGCGGTCGAAACGAACATGAAGAATCTGAAGCTGCCCACGCGGAAATCCCGCGGTTATACCCTCTATGCCTACGGCTCGGGTGCAAGCCCCTACGATATCTATTTTTTCTTCCTCGATCCCAATACGGCGGTCTTCGGGCAAGGGGACGCCATCGAGAAAATGCTGGCGGTGCGCATGGACGGCGCGCCCAGCCTGCTGGCTAACAACACGCTCTTTCCGTTGATCAATCAGGTGAACGGGCAGGGGCTGATCTGGGCGGCGCTCGATCAGCATTACACCCAGTTGGGGCTGCGGCAAATGCTGCCGGAGGTGGCGTCCAGCCAGCAGACAACGCCGCTTCTCCAAAAAATTCACGCCATGACGATCGAGGTGAGCGCCTCCTCGAGCGTCCAGACCGAGTTCGAGGCCGTCTGCGACACTCCCACGGACGCCAATAACTTCGCGGCACTGTTGCAGGCGGGCATTCTCTATCAGCGATACCAGTCCAGCCAGTCCAACCCGGGGCTGGCGGAGGTGCTCGGGGAGACGCAGGTGACCCCTCGCGGCGACCGGCTCGACGTGAATCTCAATCTGACCGAGGACCAGCTGACAAAGATGATCGCGCAGCGCACCTTTGCCGTGAAGATGTAGCCGGGAGGGTGGGCGCCCGGCCGGGGGCGCTCAGTTGTGCATGTGCGCCGGCTTGGCTCCGCCTTGCAGGAACTTCACCAGCTTCAAGCTCGTGTCGCGGGCGCCGGTTTCCTGCGCGACCACGTCGATGCCGGCCAGTTTTTTCGTCTCCGGCCACGCCGCTGCCTTTCCACCCGGCCGTCTAAATTCGATCTCGATGCGGTCGGCCCGCTCCTGGATGACGACGAAAAGGCCGGTTTCGGGACCGAGCGAGTCCAGCGCGGAACACAACAATTCCTCTGTCGAGGAGATCAGAAGGTCTTCTTCGCTGGAGGGAAGGCCGAGATGGCGAGCGGTGTGCTGGAGCGCCCCGCGGACGGCGCCAACGGCGCGGGAATCGTTCGGCACGTTCAGCTCTGTGCGGCAGTATTCGGTTGGAGTCATCCCCGTGTCATTTCACCGTCCCGGAAATATAAGACATAGGCGGTGTGGAGAACAACTCGTCAAATGCTTTTGGCTTCGGCCGGTAACCGTCGGGCGCCGGCTGCGCCATCCCTCACCGCCAGGGTGAGGGGGCGAACAGGCAAAAGAATCTGCTCGCGGCACCCATGCAAAAGTGTACCAGTCTTTTGGGGTTACATGTTGTACGCAATAGACTTGTGGTGGCGGGTGGCGCTCTTGGGCCTACTGGCCCCTTGAGCGTCCGCATGGGGTCTTTCGCACGGAACAGGTTTCGGAACACCCCGTCGCGGGTTCGAGTGCTCCATTTACGCCGGTAGCCCGCCGTTGCGGAAAAAAATCTCACGGACGTGCTGAAGGGTTTGCCATCGTCCTATGGTGAACTCATCCTCGAATACGAGTCGGACCCGCACCGCGCCGCCGTTTGCCTCATTAAACGCGCCGTAGAAGGGCGGAGCCGCCCTTGCTATTTGGCGCCGGTTCGCGCCTTTCGGCATTCACGCGGGAAGTTGCGTTGACAGGTTGGGAGGCATCGCTTACTCTTGTGGTTTGCGCCCTAGGTCTGGGCGCCACAGTAAAACCATGCAAACATATACTCCTAAAGGCCGCGAGGCAGAAGCTCTGCAACACGGCGCAAGTTGGTTCGTGGTGGACGCCGAGGGACAGGTGCTCGGGCGATTGGCATCGCGCGTGGCTCGTGTCCTGATCGGTAAGGATAAACCCCAATTCACGCCGCATCTGGATTGTGGCGACCACGTCGTTATCATCAACGCAGCGAAGATCCGGGTGACCGGCGGAAAGATCGACCAAAAGATCTACCGTCATCACAGCGGCTATCCGGGCGGGCTGAAGGAAGTCCCGATGAAACGGCTACTGCCGGAACGCGCCGATTGGGTGGTGAGGGAAGCCATCCTCGGCATGCTCCCCAAGAACAAGTTGCGAGCGCACCGGGCGCGCAAGCTGCGCGTGTATCTCGACGCGGCAGGTCTCGAGCGGCACCGGGGGCAGAATCCGCAGCCGCTCTCGTTTTAACGGGTCCGGCTGGCGAGAGATCCGCAGGAGGGTAATACGTTGAGTTCAGCGGTCGAAGGTGTGGTTCCTCAGTCTCCGGCGGTGAAGCCGGGCGGTTTCTATCAAGGCACGGGACGGCGGAAGACAGCGGTCGCGCGCGTGGCGTTGCGGCCTGGCACGGGAAAAGTCGAGGTGAACAGGGAGCCGGCGGAAGCCTACTTCCATTCGATGCTTCCCCTGCAACGGGAAGCGCAGCTGCTCGAACCTTTCCGCGTCACCGGCACGGTCAGCCAGTTCGACATCAAGGCGACGGTGGCCGGCGGCGGTGTTCCGGCGCAGCTGGCGGCGATGCGGCTGGGAATCGCCAGGGCGCTGATTTCGTTCAATGCCGATCTGCAGCCGGTGCTCCGGAAGAGGGGGATGGTAACGCGCGACCCTCGAATGAAGGAACGCAAGAAGTACGGTCAGAAGGGCGCGCGCCGACGCTTCCAGTTCAGCAAACGATAGTCTGTTTTCCGCCCCGAATCGATCGGGGTATTTCACGGCCGGCAAGGAGCCGGCAAGAGGGTTCTCGATACGGATGGCCGCAGGCGATCCGAATCCTCAAGGAGGCCCGTTGGCAGTAGAGATTACGATGAAGGAGTTGTTGGAGGCTGGTGTCCACTTCGGTCACCAGACCCGGCGCTGGAACCCGAGAATGCGGGAGTACATATTCGGGGAGCGCAACGGCATTCATATTATCGATTTGCAGAAGACGCTGAAAATGTTCCGGGAATCGGCCCGGTTCGTCACCGATCTGGGTCTGCAGGGGAAGTCGCTGCTTTTCGTGGGAACCAAGCGCCAGGCCCAGGAGGCCATCGCCGAGGAAGCGGCGCGCTGCGGAATGTTTTATGTGAACCATCGCTGGCTGGGCGGAACGCTGACGAATTGGGCGACTGTCCAGAAGTCGATCAAGAAGCTGAAGGGCTTTAAGGCGATGGTGGAAGACGGCCGCATGGCGCAGCTGCCGAAGAAGCAGGCGGTGCGGATGGAACGGGAAATGAAGCATCTGCAGCAGAACCTGGCCGGCATCGAGAATCTGCCGGGCATGCCCGACGCGCTGTTCGTGATCGATTCGAACAAGGAAGAGATCGCGGTGAATGAGGCGCGGCGGATGGGAATCCCGGTCGTCGCGGTGGTGGATACGAACTGCGATCCGGAAGTCGTGGACTGGATCATTCCGGGCAACGACGACGCGCTGCGGGCCATCCGTCTGTTTACGTCAAAGGTCGCCGAGGCGGTCATCGAGGGCCGGCAGGCGTACGAGCAATCGCAACTTGCCCAACAGAAAACCGCCGAGGAGTTGGCTGCGGAAGCGGCCGAAGCCGGCGTCGAGTATGTGGATACGAGCGCATACGAGGCTTACGAGAAGCCGGAAGGACATTTCGTCGCTCAGGACGCCGAAGGCGCTCCCGGTGAAGCCGTCGTGGCGGACCAGCCCGTGCTGCAGGAAGGCGAAGCGGCGAAGCCGGAGAATTAGAGGCAGTTTTCTCGGCGGCCGCGGCCGCCGCGGCAGGGCGAATCGATCGCCGGCGGGGTAAGAAAGATGGGAACGATGACACCGAATCCGGAACAAACAGCCATCAGCGCGCAGCAGGTGAAGGAGTTGCGCGACCGCACCGGCGCAGGCTTCATGGCTTGCCGCAGCGCCCTCACCGAGGCCAACGGAGACTTCGAGCAGGCCGTCCAGGTGCTCCGCAAGCGCGGCCAGGCGATAGCCCAAAAGAAGGCCGGCCGCGAAGCCACCGAAGGCTCCATGGGCAGTTACGTGCACGCGGGCGGTAAAATCGGGGTCCTGGTCGAGGTGAACTGCGAAACCGATTTCGTCGCGCGCACCGATGAATTCCAGCAGCTCTGTCACGACGTGGCGATGCACATCGCCGCGCTCGATCCGCGGTTCGTCCGCCGGGAAGACGTGACCGAGAAGATTCTGGAGCGGGAACGCGAAGTCTACCGCGAACAGGCGCGCACGAGCGGCCGGCCGGAAAAGTTTCTCGATCAGATCGTCTCCGGGAAAATGGACAAGTTCTATGAGGAGAACTGCCTGTACGAGCAGCGCTTCATCAAGGACGAGGCGGTCACGGTGCGGGAGCTAATCGAACAGGCGGTCGCGCGGCTGGGCGAAAAGGTGTCGGTCCGGCGCTTTGTTCGTTTTAAAGTGGGCGAAGAGGCGGCTGCTGGGGCCCCCGTCGCGCCCTCTCCGGCGCAGTAAGCCGGTCGCCGGTTTCCGATAGATCGCGGGGCTGCCGGGAAGCCCGTTCGAATCCGCGAAGGAAAGGTAAGTTCGCCAACTCCCCTCTTGGCTGCAACTGTCGATGGCGACACGCGAGGCCTCCAAAAAATCGTCAGTGAACCGCCCGGCGCCGGTTTTCCGCCGGCTGGTGCTAAAGCTTTCCGGTGAATCGCTCCAGGGAACCCAGGGTTCCGGCATCCACGGCGAAACCGTCCAGGCGATTGCGCGCGAGGTCAAAGAGGTTCGGGACCTGGGCGTCGAAACCGCCATCGTGGTGGGCGGGGGAAACATCTTCCGCGGTTCGCGCCAGAAATCGCTGGCGATCGAGCGCACGACGGCGGACGCGATGGGAATGCTGGCCACGGTGATCAACGGGCTGGCCCTGCAGGACGCCCTCGAAAAACTCGGTTGCCAGACGCGCCTGCTGAGCGCCATCGAGATGCGCCAGTTGGCCGAGCCCTTTATCCGCCGGCGGGCGATGCGCCATCTGGAAAAGGGGCGGGTGATCATCCTCGCCGCCGGCACCGGCAATCCCTACTTTTCCACCGATACGGCCGCGGCCCTGCGCGCCATGGAAATCAAAGCCGAGGCCATCTTGAAGGCGACGCGCGTGGACGGCATCTACGATGCCGACCCGGAAAAAGTGGCCGGGGCGCGCATGATCGAAAAACTCAGCTACATGGAAGTCATCCGGCGCGGCCTGGCGGTGATGGATTCCACCGCCGTGACCCTCTGCATGGACAACAATCTGCCGATCATCGTCTTCAATCTGACGGTGTCGGGAAATATCCGGCGCGTGGTGATGGGCGAGCGGGTCGGCTCGAAGGTGACCGCGGGCTGAAGAACGCAAGACGCGAATCAGGAGGTAGCGGCGCGATGCACACATTTGCGACGACCAAGGAAGGGTTGGCGCTGGCCAGAACGCAGATGGAAAAATCTGTGGAGGATTTCCGCCGGGAAGTCTCCACGTTACGCACCGGCCGCGCCAGCGCGGCCCTGCTCGACCATATTCGCGTGGATTATCACGGCACTCCCATGCCGGTCAATCAGCTCGGCACCCTCACCGTGCCCGATCCGACGCTGATCGTCGTCTCCCCCTGGGACCGCGCGGTGGTTCCGCTGATCGAGAAGGCGGTGCTGTCCTCCGATCTCGGTCTGAACCCGGCCAGCGACGGCCGGGTCATCCGCATCCCGATTCCCCCGCTCAACGAGGAACGGCGAAAAGAGATGGTCAAGCACCTGCACCGCATCCTCGAAGAACATCGCTCCGGCATCCGCAACGCCCGGCGGGACGTCAAGGAAGGCATCGAGCGGCTGGAAAAAGACAAAAAGATCGGCGAAGACGACCGCACCCGCTCGCTCGACGAACTCGAGAAGATCACCCACCAGGAAACCAAGAAAATGGAAGACCTGTCGGCCTCGAAAGAGAAGGAAATCCTTGAGATCCGATAGCGCCACGCCTCGGCCCGCGCCGGAGCGCAGGTAGGAACCCCGTCGCCGTGAACGGCAAGGAGCGCTTGCTGGCGGCTTGCCGGAATCAACCGGTGGACCGCGTGCCGGTGTGGATGATGCGGCAGGCCGGGCGCGCCCTGCCCGGTTATCGCGCCTTGCGGCAGCGGCACTCCTTTCTGGAGCTGTGCAAGACGCCGGAGCTGGCCGCCGAGGTTTCCGCCGAGCCCGTCGAGGCGCTCGGCGTCGACGCATCGATCGTATTCAGCGACATTCTCGTGGTGGCCGAGGCGATGGGCCTGGGGCTCGCGGTGGGCGATGCCGGGCCCGTTCTCGACGGTTTCAGCCCGGACCGGGACGGCATTTCGCGCCTCCGCGAGTTCGATCCGGAACGTGAGACGAGATTCGTCGGCGATGCGATCCGGCAGATCGCGCGCCGGCTCGGGCCGGAAATTCCGGTCATTGGATTTGCCGGCGCGCCTTGGACGCTGGCCTGCTACATGCTGGCGCACGGGGAAGATTCCAGCACCGCTCACCGCGCCAGGCAAATGCTGTTCGCCCAGCCGGCCCTGCTCGCCGCGCTGCTCGAGAAGATTGCGCGCGTCACGGGCCTCTACCTGGCCGCTCAGATTCGCGCCGGAGCCTCGGTCGTGCAACTGTTCGACACCTGGGCCGGCGAGCTGGACCGCGCCTCCTACGAGGCCTTTGCCCTGCCGGCGACGCGCCTGGCGATTGACACGTTGCAGGCGGCCGGGACCCCGGTGATCCTGTATGCGCGCGGCTGTTCCCATCTCCTCGAAAGCATGGCGAAAACGGGCGCCACGGTGCTCAGCGTGGATTGGAGGGTCGATCTGTCCGAGGCCCGGCGGCTCCTGGGACCGAATTTTGCCTTGCAGGGCAATGCCGACCCATACGCGCTGCTCGGATCGGTTGAGACGGCCGAGCGGGCCGCGCGCGGGGCGGTCGAGCAGACCGGCGGCGCGGGCCATATTTTGAACCTCGGTCATGGACTGCTGCCGATGACGCCGCTCGAGTACGCCAGGGCTTTCGTCCGGGCAGGCCGCCAGTCGGCGCCGATCGGCCGCAAGGCCCGGGCTGATGGGAGGGGCGAGACCGGGTAGGCGGATGCGGGTAATCGTCATCGGCGCGGGGATTTCCGGTCTGGCATGCGCTTTTCGCCTGGCCGAGCGCGGCTTGGACGTGTCGGTCGTGGAAGAGTCGGACCGCGTGGGTGGCGTAATCGCCAGCGAGGCCCGCAACGGGTTTCTATTCGAACTGGGACCGCAGAGTTTTCAGCTGACACCCGGGCTCGCCGAACTGATCCGAGGCGCTGGAATCGAGGATCGGTTGATATCGGCCCCGGCGCGGGCGGCGCGGTACGTATTCGCCGGTGGCCGGCTGCATCCGGTCCCGATGGGACCGCAGATTTTGATCGGCGGGTCGCTGCTCGGTTTCGGCACGAGGGTTCGCTTCCTCCGTGATCTGGTCGGACGGTCCAAACCGCCCGAGCGCGAGGAAACACTCGCGGAATTCGTCGAGCGGAAATTCGGTCCGGAACTGCTCGATCGCCTGGCTGGTCCGTTTGTTTCGGGCATCTACGCCGGTGATCCGGCGCGCTTGGGACTGCGCGACGCCTTTCCCGACTTGCATCGTTGGGAACTCGAGCAGGGAAGCATCCTGCGCGGAGCGTTACGGGCCATGCGCTCGGCGCGCCGGAGCGGCCGCGCTCGCCCAACCCTCTCCGCGATACGCGGCGGAAACGCGGGCTTGATGGAATCGCTGGCGGCCAAACTCTCCGGCCGTGTATCTCTGGGGACGAGCGTCGAATCCGTCAGCCGGGCGGACAAGGAAAATGGGAAGGGGTTTGCCCTGCGCGTGCGCGGGGCGGCCGGCACGGAAACACGAATGGCGGACCGGGTGGTCATGGCCACGCCGGCCGGCGCGGCGGCCCGCATGGTGGCCGGCCTGTCGGCGCGCCTGGGCGATCTGTTGCAGCGAATGGAATATGCTCCGGTGGCCGTTGTGGGAACCGGATACCGGCGCGAGCAGGTGCAAAATCGCCTGGAGGGGTTCGGTTTTCTGGTGGCGCGCAGCGAGCGCCTGAAATTGCTGGGCACGGTCTGGATGTCTTCGCTCTTTGCGGGCCGTGCCGGCTCGGGCTTCGTGAATCTGGCGAGTTTCGCCGGTGGCGCTGCCGATCCGGCAACGGCCGAGCTGGCCCCGGACGAGATTGGCGACGTCGTCGAGAAGGAAATGACGCCGATTCTCGGCATCACCGGGCGGCCGGTCGAGCGGGTCGTGAATGTGTATCGCCGCGCGTTGCCCCAGTACAACGTGGGACACGAGCGGCTGGTTGCGGGGATTCGCGCGGAAGCCGAGCGGGTCCCGGGACTGTTTCTCATCGGCAATTATCTCGACGGAATATCGACCGGGTCGTGCGTCGATCTGGCTTTCCGCACCGCGGCCATCGTGGCCGGTCAGCCGGCTGCCTGAGCGCCGGGCGCCGGAATGGGTCGGGGCGCGAATTGCGGACTTCCAGCGGCGTCCTCTAGAATCGCACACGCGTTGCGACGGGCCTCGCCGTGATCGACGGCGTAAAACGCTTTTTCGGCCTCGGCGGGAGTGCGGGTTGGTTCGAAACGAAATGGGTCAAATACTGATTCAAAACACGCTGACGGGGAAAAAAGAGCCGTTCGAGCCTTTGCACCCGGGTGAAGTGCGGATCTACACCTGCGGGCCGACGGTCTACGACTTCGCTCACATTGGAAATTTCCGCACATTTGTCTTTCAGGACGTGCTCCGGCGCTTCCTGCGCTCGCGCGGTTACCGCGTGAATCAGGTGATGAACCTGACCGATGTCGACGACCGCATCATTCTGAACGCGCCGGCCGCCGGGATGAACCTTCGCGAATACACCGATCGCTACATCCGGGCGTTTCGGGAAGACATGGCCCTGCTGAATCTCGAAACGCCGGAGACGCTGGCGCGGGCGACCGATCATATCGACGACATGGTGGCGCTGGTGGCCACGCTCGTCGAGCGCGGCTACGCCTACCGCGGCGATGGTTCGATCTACTTCCGGATCGGCCGTTTTCCCCGGTACGGGCGCCTCTCGAAAGTGAATTTCTCGGGCATTCAATCGGGCGCGCGGGTCGACGTGGACCGTTACGAGAAGGACGACGCTCGCGATTTCGCCTTGTGGAAGGCCGGCAAGCCGGGCGAACATTTCTGGGAAACGCCCATTGGTCCCGGCCGGCCCGGCTGGCACGTCGAATGCTCGGCCATGTCGATGAAATATCTGGGCCCGACGCTCGATATCCACACCGGCGGGGTCGATCTGGTGTTCCCGCACCATGAGAACGAAATCGCCCAAAGCGAGGCGGCCACCGGGCAGCCGTTCGTGCGGTACTGGATGCACGCCGAACACCTGCTTGTGAACGGCGAAAAGATGTCGAAATCCGCCGGCAATTTCTATACCCTGCGCGACCTGCTCGAGCGGGGACAGCGGCCGTCGGCGGTGCGGTTCCTGCTGGCTTCGGTTCCCTATCGCCGGCAGTTGAATTTCACCTTCGAGGGATTGCAGCAGGCCGCCAGTTCCGTCGAGCGCTTGCGCAATTTCGCCGGGCGGTTGCGGAACGAAGCGCTGCCGAAGCGGACATCCACGCCGTTCGGTTCGCGAATCGAGGCGGCCGGG
>Ga0307373_10007504_pt1 | contig 17013 bp, 14 predicted proteins | sample OX2MG_FD_202534 | JGI IMG/M metagenome (GOLD analysis project Ga0307373, IMG submission 202534) | Soil microbial communities from Risofladan, Vaasa, Finland - OX-2 | ecosystem: Environmental > Terrestrial > Soil > Coastal area > Acid sulfate soil | place: Finland: Risofladan, Vaasa | collected... | reverse complement strand
CAAACCCCGTCTCATGATAGAGAATGATTTCGTCTGCGCCGGCTTCCTGAACAAACTTTGCCTTTTCCAGGCTCGACGTGGTTCCAAAGACACGGGCGCCGGCCAGTTTTGCCATTTGAACGGCAAGCAGTCCGACGCCGCCCGCCGCCGCATGCACCAGCACGGTGCTGCCAGGACCCACACGGTCAGCCGTGTAAAGCATGTGATAGGCGGTTAACGCCTGTACCGGAAAGGCCGCACCCTGCTCGAAAGAGACTTCGTCAGGGAGCAAAATCAACTGGGACGGCAACGCCGCTACGTATTCCGCATAACAACGCTCGCCGAGCACCACAACCCGTTGTCCAACCAGGTTGGAATCCTCGTTTTCTCCAACCTCCAAGACAACTCCCGCCGCCTCAAAACCGGGTGTCTCCGGCAGCTTCGGTTGCGCCAGGTAAGCGCCCCGCCGTAACATCGTGTCCGCAAAATTCACGCCGATAACATGAATCCGCACCAGAACTCGATTGGGCGCCACCCTGGGTCGTTCCACATCCTCAAACTTAAGAACTTCAGGGCCGCCGACTTCGTGAAACCTTATTGTTTTCATGATGTTAAATATCCGGACCCTATCAAACCTCCGCCTTGGGATAAAATCATCCTCAGGCCGAACCGGGCGCTTCGCGAAACCTATATTCATGTGTAGTATAGCAGGAACATTGTGCACGGCTGCCGGGCTTTTTGCATCCAGGCCGTCAGGTTCCCTCTCCACATGATGTCAGCACGACTGCGCCCGAGCGCCCTGGCAGACTGAAAGGAGCGGACCTGAGCGATGCCTTTCTCATCATTATTCTTTCCGTTCTTGAAATTCATCCCAGGCTGGTTTAGTGTTTTAGGAGCCAATGGCCAGCCCTAACAATGGTAAAATCCGGGGATAGCGTTGAACGAACGAAGGACGGAAATTGAGACCATCATGCGAAGATGCGGAGCTCCACTCAAGCTGCTCTGTCAATGACAAAGAGCCAGTCTCTTTGCGCTCAGGGTTTCCTCTTGTCTCAATTATCCTTTGCACAAACGGCTTAAGGCCGATGCTGGCCCGCTGCCTGGAAAGTCTTGCGGCTCAGGACTACCCCGACTACGAAACCATTGTTGTCTTGAATGGCCCGGAGGATGCGGCCTTTGCCCAGGCCGTTTCCCGGTTTCCAGTCACGCTCTTAAACGAACCCCGCCCAGGCGTTTCGATTGCTCGTAATCATGCCGTGCCCCGCGCGAAGGGAGAGATCCTCGTCTTTGTGGATGACGACGTCCTGATCGACCCCAACTGGCTGCAAGAGATCCTAAAGGGCTTTGAAGATCCAAAGGTTGTCTGTGTAACAGGGCGTGTGATTCCCGCAGGCACTGTCTGCCTCGCCGCTGAAAAAGCGGACCGCTACTACGCCAGCGAACGCGCGCTCTCTGCCTGGAGTCTCGACGCCTCGAACCCGAACTGGTATCAATACATCCTGGGTGAGCCGGTGGGCTTTGGTTGCAACATGGCATTCCGAAAGGCATTTCTCGAGAAATATGCTCTTTTCCCCGCGGACCTCGGCGCAGGGTCGTTAATTGGCGGGGGAGATGAGTTCTATATGTACCTTCAGGTGCTGAAACACGGTTTTCGAATCCGCCACACTCCGACGGCGGCTGTCACCCATTTCTTTGAAAACGACATTGACAAGCAGAAAGTCCGCAACGCCCAGCTCCACGCCGGTAGCGTGGCGTTTGCGCTGAAACTGTTTCTGGAAGAAAGGACGCTCCGGCTGGCGACCGTTAAATGGCTGCTTTCAGGGCTGAAGAGGCGCGCGCGTCGCGTCTGGGAGCAGAAAGCCATCGCTTCAGAGCCGCAGGAGCTGCTTTCGCCGCGCGAGAAGCTGTTTGCCTACCTGCGAGGACTGCGCGTTTACTGGAAATCCCGCCGACTTAGGAATCCGCCCGCACAACGACCCTGAACCCGCAAACGGACGGATAGGTTTGCGCTTTCCTTTGGTGGAAAAACAGGATGCGGGAAGACCAGCGCCGGCGAATGCCCTGCAGGAACCGCCGGCCGATGTCGATAGCCGGGACTATGCCTGCTGCGGCTCCTTTTCTCGCCTCGCAGCAGCCGCCACATCCCCGTTAGGAATGCGGAGAAGATAGGCAGCCTGTTCCAAACGCTCTTGAAGGTCGCCGATCCTGCTTTGAATCGTCGAGCGCTGCGATTCCAGCAGCGTGTCTGTAAATTCGCCAACCTGTCGCTTGTACGACTCCAGAGATTCCTTAATCGACGATTCAGCCCAGGTCGTGGTCTGGTGGGCCCATTGATTCAGGAGTGTCGTGGCAGTATTCACTTCCTTGTTAACCTTTCCGGACAGATCCTGAACCACCTGGGTTGAATTGGCTCTGATCCGGTCCACCGCGCCGGCTGACGCCTCCTCAGCCTGCTTCCGAACATGTTCAGCCGCCGCGATGCGCTCATTTTCCAAAGACCGGCGCAATTTTGTTTCATAGTCAGAAGCCATTCTGGTTTGCAGATCGCCCATCGCTCGCCGAATCTCTTCCAGTTGGGCTTCGGCAACCTGTTTGAGGCTCTGAGCATGCCCTTCGAGTGTCTGCCGGCTCAGGTTGGACAGGGTCTCGACCAGGGCGGTGATGCGGTCATTTTCCGCGGCCTTCAACTCTTCGCCCAGGTTCTTGAGGTTGTCGGAGAAGCGGGTGGCTTCTCCGGAAAGCGAATCACGGGCCGACAGAGCAAAGCTGTCCATCTGTTTTCGCACGTCGTCCAACATGGTCCCCATGGAGGACTTCAACTCTCCCTTGGACTGCTCCAGCGATTCATCCATGCGCTGCCGGACTTGTGCGAGGGAAGAATTCAAAGCTTCGTGGGAAGCCTTGCTGACGTTGCTTGCGATTTCTGCTGAACTCTTTTCCTGCAATTCCTGCGCCGTAGCCCGCAACTTCTGCTTGAATTCTTCGACATGGGAACCGGCAAAGGATTGCAATTCATCCTTTGAGCCTGCCGCCAACTCACCCATGAGGGCCTTCAAGCCGTTGAAGCTATCCTCGCTGTAAGCCCGGGTGCCTGCCTCAAACTGCTTCGATGACTCTTGCGTCGCAGCACTCAGACGGCCATTAAATTCGTTCAGCACCTGGTCGGCGCTTTCGGAACAAGTCTGCCGCGCCCGCTCCGACAGGCCACTGACCAAGCCCTGAACATCCTTCTGAATCCCCTCAACCTTGCTTTGCGTGGTCCTTTCCAACTCCATCACCACCATGCTCAGGTGCTGCTGAAAAGAACTCTTCAGCCGGTCTTTAACTTCCGCAATGTGCGGTTCGAGGGACTTCTGCACGGTCGCCGGAACGGATGACACCGTTCCCTCGGTCATCAGCTTGATCCACTCAGCGAAATCGTTCATCTTGGATTGCAACATCTCTTCCGTTTGTAGTTTCGCCTGGTTCGCCGCCTCGTTCTGTTCTGATTCCAGCCGCGTCTGCAGCTTTCCGCGAAACTCATCGGCAAGATGATCCATCCGCGCGCTCATTTCCTTCTCAAGCGGCTCCAGCACGATCTGGCTCCGTCCATGAACCTCCTTGGCGACCTCGGAAGCGGACCGGGAGGCAAAGCCCTCCAGATCATTCTTGATCCGGTCCTTCAGTGTCTTAAAACCCAATCGGAGCGACCCATCGCCGTCCTTCAGCGGGTCAACCGCGATGCCCGGCAGTTCCACCCCGGACAGTTCAGAGACGGCCCCCAGCAGCTCCCGAAGAAAATGCTGCGCCTGATCCACCTGTTCCTGCCACTCCCGTCGCGCTTCTCGAATTTCTGCAAGAAGCCCCTCCAAGTCGGCCTGACTATGCTTTTGGCCTCCTCTGATGTTGCGCAGTTCCTGCACGAGCGAAAGTGGCGTGTTCATTTTCCCTCCAATACACCTGTTGCTTTTTGTCTTAGGGGTGTCCGTAGACCGGCGTGGTCAGAGACGTCGAAAGAAAGGCATGTTTTAAAAAATAGACAAACCGTCCGGGCGTGGTTCGGCATCAACACGCAATTGCACATGGGCTACCATGCCTTCCCCCCTCCCGGCTGGCGCTTTTGGCGATGAGTTAATAATCTATCAATATCACCGATCGCACTAAGACTCTAAGACTCTCCTAATCTAAACACAACTGTACTAAAGGACAGTTTTAGGACAGGTACGCAAACAACAGATCCGGTTACCTTCCCGTCAATAAATTTGGATACCGGAGCGAAGAGTTAAATTAACATGCTTATTATCAATGACTTATTGAAACACGCGGGCCCTTGCTAGGAAGGCTACCCCCCCTCACTCCGGGTGGCTCAAGGCGGCTCCACAGGCTGCGTTGGACGGTTTGCCACAACCCGGAATGAGAGAGCGCCGTCGCTGGCAGTTACCCCCCGAGCGAGACGCTGTCCAGGTATGAAGGGACCTCTGCCTTCCACCCCAGTTCCTGAGTCATTTTCTCTTGAAGCGCCGTGGCCGCATGGAGTTCTCCATGAGTGACAAAGGTCTTTCGCGGCGGTGCGGGAAACTTTCCAAGCCAGCTCAGAATCTCGCTGTAATCCGCGTGCGCGCTCAAATTTTCAATGGTTTCAACATGCGCTCGAATGGGCACTTGCTGGCCGTGAATCTTGACCATTTCAGCGCCTGACTGGATGATGTGGCCCCGGGTTCCCGGCGCCTGAAAGCCCACAAAAAGAACCGTATTCCGATGGTCCGGCAGGCACCGGGCCAGGTGATGCAGAACCCGTCCTCCCGTCGCCATCCCGCTGGCGGAAATGATAATGGTGGGAAAATGACACTCGTTCAAAGCCTTGGACTGCTCCACGGAGCGGTCGAAATGAACATTCGGCTGGGCGAAGAGCCTGTGTCCGCCGGCTTCGAACTCGTCCGTCTGCAGGTTGTGATCTTCGTGGTGCTTGCGATAGAGGTCCGTGGCATCAATGGCCATGGGGCTGTCCACGTGAATAGGCAAGTCATGCATCTGATTCCCGTTGATCAGCTGGCGGAACAGATAGAGGAGTTCCTGCGTGCGTCCGATGGCGAAGGATGGGATGATGACCGAACCGCCGCGCTCCGCCGTGCTCTCAACAATCCGGGCAAGGCGCGCGCGGAAGTCATCCGTGGGGTGAAGCCGGTCTCCGTAGGTCGATTCACACAACAGATAGTCGGCGCCGTCCGGGACTGCGGGCTCACGGATGATCAACTGCGGAAAGCGGCCGAGATCACCCGAGAAGAGAACTTTGACCGTCTTCCCTCCCTCTGTAACGGTCACTTCCACCATGCGTGCGCCCAGGATGTGTCCCGCGCGGAAGAACCTCAGCTTGAAGTGGCTGGAAAGTTCCAGGGGTTTGGCTTCGTCAACCACGCGAAACAACTCAAGGGACTGATTGGCCTCTTCCTGAGTGTAAAGCGGGAGGGCGGGCTTATGCTTGCTGAAGCCTTTCTTGTTGGCGTATCGGGCATCTTCTTCTTGCAGATGGCCTGAATCCGGCAGAACCAGGTGTGCCAGGTCCACGGTTGCCGGGGAAGCCCAGACCTCCCCGTGAAAGCCCTCCTTCACCAGGCGTGGAATATAGCCTGTGTGGTCCAGATGGGCATGGGTGAGGACCAGCCAATGAATGCTGGAAGGGTCCACGGGCAAAGGACTCCAGTTGCGCAGGCGGAGTTCTTTATGACCCTGAAAAAGCCCGCAGTCGATCATAAGGCGCTCGCCAGCCGCTTCCAGCAGGTACTTGGACCCGGTCACAGTCCTGGCTGCTCCGAAAAAGGTTAGATTGGCCATCAGAAAACCACCGCCTCCTTGTAATGGCCGAAAACTCCGGCCAGAACATCTGAAATTTCTCCCACCGTTGAGTAGGCATTGACCGCCTTGAGGATGGCAGGCATCAAATTACGCTCGCTTTGCGCCGTCGTTTCGATCTCCCGGAGCGCAGCCTCGACCCTGGCGCGGTCGCGGCGTTCGCGCAGGCTCTGCAATCGCTCAACCTGCCGCCGCTCGATTTCCGGATCGATTCGCAGGAGCGGGATCTCCTGTCCGGGGCCTTCCTGGTAGCGGTTGACTCCCACGATGACCTGAGCGCCCGCCTCGACCCTGGCCTGATACTCATAGGCTGCCTGCTGAATCTCCCGCTGCACGAATCCTCTCTCAATCGCCGTGAGCATCCCGCCCAGGGCCTCGATCTTCCGAAGATAGTCTTCCGCGGCCCGCTCGATGTCGTTAGTCAGCCTCTCGATGGTGTAGGAGCCGGCAACCGGGTCAGCCGTGTTCGTGACTCCACTTTCATAAGCGATCATCTGCTGGGTGCGCAGCGCCAGAAGCACCGAATCCTCCGTCGGCAGCGCCAGAGCCTCGTCGCGCGAGTTGGAGTGGAGCGATTGAGTGCCGCCCAGCACAGCCGCGAGAGCCTGCAAGGCTACACGGACGATGTTGACATCCGGCTGCTGCGCCGTCAGGGTCGAACCCGCCGTCTGGGTATGGAAGCGAAACATCCAGGAGCGAGGATTTTGGGCCTTAAAACGCTCGCGCATGATGCGCGCCCACATCCGCCGAGCAGCTCGAAATTTGCCAATCTCTTCCAGAAAGTCGTTATGCGCGTTCAGAAAAAACGAAACCCGCGGCGCCACTTCATCAACATTGAGGCCGCGCTCCAGCGCCGCTTCCAGGTACGCGATGCCGTTCGCGAGCGTAAACGCAATCTCCTGCGCTGCAGTCGCCCCGGCCTCACGGATGTGATAGCCGCTGACCGAAATCGTGTTCCATTCCGGCGCCTGGTCCCGGCAAAAGGCAAAGATGTCCGTTACCAGGCGCATCGCCGGCTTGGGCGGATAAATATAGGTTCCTCGCGCGATGTATTCCTTCAGAATGTCGTTCTGAACGGTTCCCGAGAGACGCTTGAGGCTGACGCCCTGCCGTTCCGCCACGGCAAAATACAAGGCCAGCAGGATGGGCGCGGTGGCATTGATGGTCATGGAAGTGGAAACCCGATCCAGCGGAATCCCGTCGAACAGCACTTCCATATCTTCGAGCGAGTCAATCGCCACGCCAACCCGGCCCACCTCGCCCTGCGCCAGCGGATGGTCTGAATCAAGGCCGACTTGCGTGGGCAGATCGAAAGCCACGGAAAGCCCGGTCGTCCCGTGCGACAGCAGATAGCGGTAACGCGCATTCGACTCCTGGGCCGAGCCGAAGCCCGCGTACTGGCGCATGGTCCAGAGGCGGCTGCGGTACTGCCCGGGATAGATGCCGCGGGTGAAGGGGTATTGGCCGGGGAGGCCCAAATCTTCCCCGGCGTTCCAGCCCGCCAGGTCTTCCGGGCGGTCGAAATGGCGCTCTGTGGGGCCCGCAGACTCAGGGCTCGGACCCGGCGTTTTTCTGCTGCCGCGAGGCTTATTCATCAGGATGAACGGGAGATGCTCCCGCCGGTGATTCTCCTGCGATTCACAAGCGATGACACGTGCGTATCATCGCACACTGCGGGCTCTGGCAAAAGAGTATAGGGTGAAAAACAACAGCAAGACGGTGAAGCTCGCCACCGTCCCGAAACCCCACAGACCCTGTCCGGGAACCTGCTGATAGTCCTGCCACAGCTTCATCGAAACCGAAATTCCGGCCATGGTCAGAAATAAAAACAGAACGCCGACCAGCAGATGAAATATTTGCTGCGCCCGGCAGAACAGTCGCCCCAGGTACGATTTCGTGTTAGCTGGCATGGTCTTGACGGCCTCGTGTGACGGAAAATCCAACACTCCGATGGTAAGGCCCAACCGTTTCCGGCGTCAATCTCCACTGGATGGCCCTACCTTGACACTGCCATGAAACGAAACATAGAATGCAAGCAGGGTCAAAATTGGAGCGTGAAGGGTGCTTATTGGAGCTTGATGACAATTTCAAAAGCCTGATTAAGGAACTGGGTCAGGCGATCAACGAATCTTTAGCGGACTCCGATACCATATCGGAAGTCATGGGCCGTATTCGGGCCGCTGGCTACGACCTTTTTCTGGTTTTAGAAGTCACCATCGGATTCAACAAGCAGGGTGAAGCCAACACGGTGCATCGCCAGGACCTTTCCGCCGAAACCCAGGCGGACGAACCGGCATTCCTTCTGACACCTCAGGACGCCCAGTTTTTACGATCACTCAGGATTATCGTGGAAAGCGAAGCTGAATAAACACCCTCTTTGCTCAATCGAAGGGCCAGCTACCGTAACCCTAGCCAACCCGGCGATGGCGCGCCGACGCCGTAAATTCGCAGCCTGCCGTACTTGACAACCCTCTGAACAGATGCCTACGATTTCTTTATGGAGCCCGCAGCAGTCCGTTCCCCGGCGGTGGCCGGCCGCTTCTATCCTCACAAACGTGAAGCTCTTGAGCGCGAGGTCGATCGATATCTCGAGCCTGAGTCCCCGGATGAAAAAGCGATCGATACGGCCATCGGCTGCATGGTGCCTCACGCCGGATACCTGTACTCCGGGCACGTTGCCGGGGCCGTTTACCGTTTGCTGCCTCCATGCTCCCGCTATGTCATTCTGGGTCCCAATCACTGGGGCCGCGGCGCCCCGCTGGCTGTGATGTCAGCGGGCGACTGGCTCACTCCGCTAGGCCAGATTCCGCTCGACACCGAACTCGCCCATCACATCCGGGAAAAGTGCCGGCTGCTGACCGAAGACGCCGCAGCGCATTCGGGCGAACATTCCATCGAGGTTCAGCTTCCTTTTTTGCAGCGCCAATCGGGCAAGTTTACTTTTGTTCCTGTCGCCATTGCGATGGCGGACTATGCGTCCCTTGAACTTCTGGGCCGGGCCGTCGCGGATGCCATCCAGCGTTCAACGGAACCCGTTCTGATCATTGCCTCAAGCGACATGAACCACTATGAACCGGACGCCATTACCCGCGAAAAGGACAACAAGGCGATTGGGAAAATCCTGGAACTCGATCCTGTGGGGTTGTGGGATGTCCTTCGAAGCGAGGATATCTCAATGTGTGGCTATGCGCCGACGATCGCGATGCTGACCGCGTCGAAGGAACTTGGCGCCCGGGAAGCCCGGCTGGTCAAACACGCTACCTCTGCGGACACGGGAGGAGACAAAGATTCAGTCGTAGGATACGCGGGAATTATCGTTTCGTAGCCTTCCTTCAGGCTACACCTCTCATCAACTTTCAAAGCTTCCTTCAACGATGTGGGCCCTGCGAACGCGCTCCGCCTCCCTGCATTCCGCCGCCTGCACCGCCTCGCATGCCACCGCCCATGCCGCCGCCCATACCGCCCGAGGACCCGCCCCTCATCCCACCGCCCATTGACTCGTGAGATTGGCCCATCCTCTGGCCCCCGCCAAATCCACCTGATGAAGGACGAGAAGCCGGGGCTCGTTGAACGCTCTGCTGCCTGTTCGCGCGCCGGTTCATCTCCATCTGCCGGCGTGACAGGGCATTCTCCATCGATCGATTCCTCATCGAAAATCTGTTTTGGCGAAAGTCCGGCATCCGTGGCCCCTGAAAGATAGGCACGCCACCTGCGCTCACGGAGGGCCGGGCGGATGGCACAAGAGAAGTCGAATGATGCATTGCGCCCCCGCGGGCTCCCAAATTTGAAATAGGGATTGAGGTCAGCGACGCGGAATTATTTCCAGGCTGCGAAGCCAAGCGGCCCAGGCCCGTGCGGGCAGGCAGCAGCGCGTCATTGTTTGTCGCCGGACCGCCTCGGAAAGAATCCGTCGAACGGCCCGAAGGCGTTCTCACAACTACCGTCGAGTGATCGACAGCAACCGCGGAAGATGTTGAGGTTGTCACGGCGCCATGCAACTGGCGCTCCGGATTCAGGGTATTCCCTTGGAGCGGCTGAAGAGCCGGCCCTGACCTGTTCACAAGACGGCGCGTTTGCTGGTCAAAAGCCGCCGGCGCGTGGGGTGGCACGTCCCAGGCTCCACGAATCGTGCTCCCGGCAAAAACCCTGGTCGGCGCAGCAACGTTACGATGAATATGAGCGCCTGAACCCCCAGCCGCTTCGGTGGTTGAGATCAAGGGGGAACCGGATACGGCAGGTCCCGGCAATCTCAGGTTCCGTGTGAGCGGTACCGTGGGTGAACTGACGGTGCGCCCGCGGAAAGGATTAACCCTGACCACATCGTTGGGAGATATCGGCCGCCCGCTCTGGAACGTATTGAGGCTCACCGTGGTGGAGCAGTTCTGTCCGCGCACACATCCGCCTTGAGGATTGGAGCCTCCGCCGTAGATTCTGGGAGCCCAGCCGATCCAGCCTTGTCCCTCATACCAGGTCACCATGCCGGGCGACCACGTGGAGAAATTGCCAGGCATCCAGCACCATCCGCTGCCCACCGGGTTGATCCAATTGCCGTAATGAAAAGGCAGCCACCCCCAGGGCAGACCGGAAATCCACGTATACCCCATGTCCGGGTACCAGCCCCAGCGTCCGATCGAATAGGGAGACCAGCCGGCGCCCATAAGGGGCGACCAGCAACTCCCGTATCCCGGCAGATCGTTCCAGCTGCCGAAATAGGAAAGATCATTCCAACCGTAAAGCGAGCTTCCGAGGACTCCACTGGCATTGCTCGGCCCAACCTGGTTGCTTGCAACAGTTTCGGCCTGCTGGCGCTTGCCCACCCATTGGTCCCAGGCATCCTCCGTGATGCCGTCCGTCATCTGGAATGCGTTTGCGCTGCCGGGGCTCAGTTGGAGAACATGGTTCTTCGCAACGAGTCCGTTCCCATACGGGCTTTGGGCATCGATGTTACCCTTGAAAACCTCCAACCGCTGGCCACCCTGCTCCAGATCAACACGGAACATCGTTTTGGCACTGGCTGTATAGGTTGAGCCGGCAGCGTGAACCTCATAGACATCACCCCGTTCCGGCACAACGTTAAACGTGGCATAACCCTGTGCAAGGGTCACGCGGTTGATCTTGCCGCCCTCAGGGGACAAAGAAAGGTGGGTAAAGTCAATCTCGCTTGACTGCCCCAGGCGCGCCGTGGAGCCATTTTCAAATTCAACTTCCGCAAAACTATTGGCAGCCGTCGCAAGCTTAAAACCTTGCTGGATAGGCGTGTTAACGAAGACTTCCGCCCACTCATCGACATCAGGGCGGTACATCGTAACGGTACCTTCCACAAAGCTAAGGCGAACGATGCGAACTTGAGAATTCGACTGGGCTGCTGCGGGAATGAAACTCAGGATTGGCGCTATGAAGGCTGCAACGAGCAGAACAAACAGCCTGTATCCCTTGGGCGACCGATTGCCGTTCATGGCACACCTCCTTGACTGGCATACAGGAAACCATCTTCATGATACACCAGACCGCCAAAGGTTTCGATCAAAAATCCGGCACGCTTTCCGGGCCGTTTTACTAGAATCGATGCCGGCCTGGCTTGCGCGAATCCCCGGTGTCCTGAATGCGGCGAAGAATGTGCTCTGCGCGTACTTGAGCAATGTGAAGGTACTGGGAATCGCCGGCGATCTTCGTCAGAATGGGCACCATCATCTGCGGATCAACCAGAGCGTTGTTGTCAAGATCGATCGCAACCTGTGTCAGCGCCGAGGGCAAGCCGAGAACATCGTAGCGGGAGGAATATTCCAGCGTGCCAATGTGCTGTTCAACGTCCGCAATGCCTTCAAACACATTCAACAGCTCCTCCGCGCGCTTGTTCCGCGTGTAATTAAATTGCACCTTGTTTTCCTGGCCTTCGTGGCGATAGATGAAGGTTTTTAAACCCAGGTTGGCAACGTTCTTGTCGCTTTCAAGCCTGATCGAACGAAAGTCGCCGAGCGAGGCGGCCATCTGGAACAAAGTCTGCGTTGTGCCGGCTGAAAGCTTTAGCGCGCGGAGCTTGGGGGATTGATCAAGCTCCCGACCGTCATAAGTGCCGACGCCGTTGGTGTCCACCGTAATCGAGGTGTACTCCGGCACGCTGCCCTTCATCACTTTGGTATAGGTCAAGGTCGAGGTATTGCCCGTCTGCTGGGCTGGAAGGGCGGGAATGGCATAAAGTCCCAGCGCAAGAAAGCAAGCGGCCAGGAACGCCTTACGCGGGCGAGCCTTGGCGTCACGATAGGATGGGATAGAGCCCTGCTCCATAATTACGATTTCAGCTGCTCAAGAAGGAAACCCCGGCGCAACCTTTCGCCCGATCGAGCCGCTCCGCCTGACGGGGCCGCGAGATCTTCGATCTGCGGCGAACCCTCGCCCGCGGCGTGCTCACAAAAAACTGCGCGCCATCTTTGACCCGGGCTGGCTCGCCGCCCTCTCAACTCCCCTGCTGAGCCAGCGACTGAAGTTCGGCATCCTCGATGTCAAAGTTGGCATGGACGTGCTGAACGTCTTCGTGCTCATCAAGCTCATCGATGAGCCGCAGCACCTGGTCCGCCGGCTTGCCCGATAGCTTGACCTGGGTCTGGGGAACCATCGAAAGCTCGGCCACGGCAGGAGTAATTCCTGCGTTGCTGAGGGCATCGGCAACCCGCTGGAAATTCTCCAGCGGGCAATAAACCTCCCAGTTATCGCCATCTTCCCTCATGTCGTCCGCTCCGGCGTCTGTGACCAACTCGAGCAGAGCCTCTTCACTGGTCTTTGCTTTCTCAATCACAAAATAGCCACGCTTGCTGAAGATCCAGGTCACGCAACCCGTCTCGCCCAGGTTCCCGCCATGCCTTGAAAGGATATGGCGAATTTCCGCGAGCGTCCGGTTGCGGTTGTCCGTGGCAACCTCCAGCACCAGCGCGACGCCGCTCGGCCCATATCCCTCGTAAACAATCTCCTCGTACTGGACTCCAGGGAGTTCACCCGTGCCTCGCTGGATGGCCCTTTTGATGTTTTCCGCGGGCATGTTCTCAGCTTTGGCCTCGGCAATCGCACTCCGCAGGCGCGGGTTTGAATCGGCGTCACCGCCGCCAATGCGCGCCGCCACCGCGATTTCCTTGATGAGCTTGGTAAAAATCTTGCCCCGCCTGGCGTCGGCTGCGCCCTTCTTGTGTTTGATGGTTGCCCATTTTGAGTGGCCTGACATATGCTTCTTCTTCCCTTGCGCAGCAGCCGCCGGCGCGAAGATCCATAAGCGCACCCGGCAGCAGGCAATAAAGTTTTTCTATTTTCTCCTTCGAAATCTTAGCACAATGTTCGGCTTCAAGCCACGGCTAGTCCGTGCAGGAGGCGGAGAAATTTAGCCGCTTGCTTTTGCCAGCCGCTGCCGTGGCGGGTCTTCGAAACGTTGGGAATGGGACGGACGGATCGCAGGCCTGGCCACGCCAGAACCTTCCTGCCCCCGAAGGGTTCCATTCCACTCTTTATTCCGCCGCTTCCTGCATGATGGCAAATATCGTCTCCTCCACTTCCTGGGCGACGGGTTCCAGGCCGGCTGCCTCAAACAGCGCAAGCATTGCCGTGGGTCTCAGCGTTGCCAATATAACGTCGTCGCCTTCCCCGTAGACCGAAATGCGGCAAGGAAGCACGATGGAGATTTCCGCGTTCTTTTCCAGAACTTTCTTCGCCTGTTGCGGGTTGCAGACCTCGAAAATCAGGCAATCGCGATCGAACTCAACTCCCTTTTCCTTCATTTTCGCCTTCAAATCGTGCACGCCCATGATCCCGAACTTATGCCGTTGCGAAGCGGCCTCCAAGTCGCGCGTAACGGCAGACAGCGATTTCTTCGATCTGACTCGATAAATCATTTCACAACACCTCACTTTCAAAATTGGCAACCAGGCCGCGTTCTGCGGTGCAACAGGGTCTCTATAACACTTTCCGGGGGCAGGATTGCGCGCAGTTCAAGTCCGGGCGGAATCACCGAGCAGGCTTCAGTGCCATCGAGGCAAGCTTGCTTTTCGCCTTCACAAGGCTCGCAAACGAGCGCACCTTGCGGCGGTCCGTTAGCGGCAACCTGATGGAGTTCGATCCCGCCTCATTTGCGCCGCTGCGGACCGCATCCTTGATCGTTCCGCTCAGGCTCCGCATTCTCAGCAGTCTCTCCCGTTCTGACGGGCTGAATAGAATCACAGCTTCCAGCAACCCGGGCGAAATCCGTGCGGTAAAAAGCTCGGTGCCGCCCACGTCGTATCGCACCATCCAGCGGCCTTCCGAATAATGCAGCCTCTCAGCAATTCCCTCCACCGTGCCGACAGATTTTCGCAATTCCTGAAAAAGAATGGCAACGCGGTCGCCGCCCAATCGGATGAGTTGCGCCCACTCGGGCTTCTTTGCGGGGCCACGAACGAGATTCAAAGGAGATTCGGCAAAAGCCATCAACGATTACCACCGTCAAAAGTTTCGATACGGAACTCCATGATGTCCCTCCATAAGGCCCCGGAGAAGAAAGGCGGCGATGCGAACTTGTGTAATAGACTCATCAGAAGATCCAGGGTGTTTCTCCCATCTATTTCGGGGGCGCCGGTTTTGGAGGAGGCGGCATGCTCTGGAGCCTTCGCTTCACGGCCTCAAATTCGGGGCTGCCCGTCTTCCAATCCTTCTTTGGACCCAGCCTGGGAATTTCCTGGTCTACGTTCCGAACACGATTTCCGGGATTCGGATGATCGGAAAGGAACTGAATCGTCCGCTGCGGATATTTCTTCTGAATGATCTCGAAAAACTGCGCCATGCCGTACGGGTCATATCCTGCCTGGTAAAGGATATAAGTTCCCACCTCATCCGCCTGAGATTCCGCGCCACGGGAATTGCGCAACAGGATGGAATTCACGCCGAAGCCTATCCCAAGCTGAGCCAGTTGGCCGGCAAGGGACGAGCTCTGGCCCAGCAGCCCTCCCAGGATGGAAAGCGGCGCCTGCGCCAGCATGATCTCCGACGCCTGGTGAGTGCCGTGCCGCATCACCACGTGCCCTTCCTCGTGGGCGATGACTCCGGCAATCTGGGCCTCGTTCTGGGCGGCTTCGATAGCGCCGCGGTTCACGTAAATAAAGCCTCCGGGCAGCGCAAAGGCATTGATGTCCGAGCTGTTCACCACGTTGAAAGTCCAGGAGTATTCCACTCCATTCGATTGATTCGGAGCAAACGTCGCGAGCCGCTTCCCAAGGTCGTTCACATATCGAAGCACCTGGGAGTCGCGGACCAGGGGAAGCTTGCCGTTCACTTCACCGGATGCTTTCCGACCCATTTCAACGTCCTGCGCCCGGGAAAAAAGGTTGAATCCGGGACTGAAATTCAGCCTTTCAACCGCCTGTAAGAGCACGGGTGCTACCGCCATCAAGGCCAACATCAATAGCCCTGCACATTTCCCTCTTCCAAGCCTGCGTCTGCAACGTCTCATTGGAGGGCAACTCCCTCTATCTATCGTGCCCTTAACTGGACTTCGCCTCAAGAACGCCTTCGAAAACTTCCGCCCCTCGGTAGAGACCGTAAGAACCCAGTTCCTCTTCGATTCGCTTCAGCCGGTTGTATTTGGCAAGCCGCTCGGACCTCGTGATGGCTCCGACCTTGATCAGCGAAGCTCCGGTGGCCACGGCAAGGTCCGCGATGAAATCGTCTTCGGTTTCACCGGAGCGCGCGCTGATCACCGTCTGATATCCATTTCGGCGCGCCAGCGTGGCCACGTCGAGCGCTTCCGTCAATGTCCCGATCTGATTGATCTTGACCAGGATCGCGTTGGCAATTCCCGCCTCAATCCCTTTTTCAAGCCGGTCATGATGCGTCACAAACAGATCGTCGCCAATCAGTTGGCAGCGGTCGCCGAGCCTGTCCGTCAGCGTCTTCCAGCCTTCCCAGTCCTCTTCATCCAGCCCGTCTTCGATCGAGAAAATCGGGTAGCGCTCCACGCAATTCGCCAGCCTTTCCACCATATCGTCCGCACTCAGGTCTTCATCCCCAACGCTGAGGTGATAGCTCCTGCGCTGGTAAAAGTGGCTGGCCGCCACGTCCACCGCGATGGCGGCGTCCTTTCCGGGTTTGAAGCCAGCGCGTTCCATGGCTGCAACCATGATGTCAAAGCCCGATTCATTGCTCTCAAGCGCCGGAGCGTATCCTCCCTCATCGGCAACCCCCGCGCGATAAACGCCCCGCTCCATCAGAACCTGCTTGGTGGCGCGATAGACTGCGTTGACATCGGCAAGCGCTTCGGAGTAACTCGCGGCCCGCAGCGGAATCATCATAAAGTCCTGGAAGTCGATGTTCCCGCCGCCATGGATTCCGCCGCTCATAATATTCACCATGGGGACCGGCAATTCGCGCGCCGCCGCCCCTCCCAGGTACCGGTAAAGCGGCAGCCGGGCGGAGGTTGCCGCCGCGCGCGCCGCGGCCAGTGAAACTCCCAGGATCGCGTTCGCGCCCAGACGCCGCTTGTTCGGGGTTCGATCAAACTGGATCAACCTATCATCCACCAGCGTCTGGTCAGACGCCTCCGCGCCCACCAGCACCGGGGCAATCTCCCACTCGACGCTGCGAATGGCCTTGATCATCCCTTCCCCGTGATAGCGGTTGAGATCTCCGTCCCGAAGCTCGACGGCCTCGTGCGTCCCCGTGGAGGCGCCGGATGGGACGATCGCCAGGCCCACCGATCCGTCTTCGAGCGCGACCTCAACCTCCAGTGTTGGATTGCCCCGCGAATCGAGAACTTCGCGGGCCTGAATGACTGCGATTTTCGCCATGGATGCTCCTATGATTGCAATCGAATTAGGGTTTCACTACGTTTTGCCGCACAATCTTAAGCGCCTCTTCGAGCGAGCCCGGCTGCTCCAGGAGAAGACGTTTTGCGGTGCGCCGGACACAGGACTTCGTCACCTCATCGCATATATACTCGGCCGGCGATTTGCCGTCCACGCGCGCCAGCATCTGGCCCCCGAGATGGCGCACCGTCATTCCCTCAAAGTTGACCGTTGCAGCGCCGCGGAGGCAGGATTCGAGCGCCTGCCAGAATGCGCGCGCAGCCTGAAAATAGAGTTCGGAGTAGCGCGGATGATGGAACGACTTCAGCATCAGGTGATTCAAAAGAAAAGCGGAATCGAATGACGGATCGCCCCAGTGAACCACTTCAAAATCGATCAGGAAGATATTGTC
>Ga0307373_10007501_pt1 | contig 17015 bp, 17 predicted proteins | sample OX2MG_FD_202534 | JGI IMG/M metagenome (GOLD analysis project Ga0307373, IMG submission 202534) | Soil microbial communities from Risofladan, Vaasa, Finland - OX-2 | ecosystem: Environmental > Terrestrial > Soil > Coastal area > Acid sulfate soil | place: Finland: Risofladan, Vaasa | collected... | reverse complement strand
ACGCGGGGTTGCCCAGCGAGCGAGCGCCGAGCGCGCCAGCCAGGGTGAAAAGATTCCACAGCACGTACACCGACACGCCGGTCCACCAAAAACCCTCGCGCATCGCGGCGACGCCGCGAGGCCCCTGGGCCAAGGCGACGCCCGTCGACTCGTCGATCGTGAGATGCGCCCCCAGTACGCGTCGCCAAGAGCGCTGGGCCAAGAGGGGTGCCATCTGCAGTCCGTAGAGTGCGTTGCGGGTGCCGAGCAGGGTCGCCGCGCCGACCGCGCCCCAGGGGCCACCGCCCGCCGCCACGACGCCCACGGCCGCGAACTGGCTGGCTCCGGTGAAGGTGATCAGCGAGAACAGGCAAGTCTGGAGAACGCTGAAGCCCGCCGCGACACCGGCCGCGCCAAAGGCCACCCCGTAGGTGCCCACCGTCACGCCCACACTCAGCGCGTCTCGTCTCGTCGCGGTCAGGTGAAGCGCCATCTCCACAGTCTGACGGGAAACGAGCGAATCGCCCAAATTCGCGCCTCCAACGCGCCGCGAGCGTCGAATAGTCTTTCGAAGCCCGCTCGCACCTGGCGCGAGGGGACCACTACTGTGGGAGAAGCACGTCAAAGGAGAAGACCGTGTTCTTTGGTGAAATTTTCGGACCGGACCTCTTTATCGTCATAATCGTCGTCGCGGTGCTTGTCTTTGGTGGCGCCGCCATTCCGAAGCTCGCTCGCAACTTGGGTTCGGCCAAGAGCGAGTTTGAAAAGGGCCTGAAGGAAGCGAAGAAGGCCGGGACCGCCGCCGCGAGCGACGAGTCCGAGACCAAGACCCCCGACGCCGACAAGTAACGACGCGGAGGCTTCGCCAGCAGGTCTTTCGGGCGCGCTCGCGTGACGAGTTTGACGACGCCGCGCTGGGTCGTGCGCGAAAGCCTCGCCGAGTTGATCAACGGCCGAGCCTCGCTGCGTAGATTTCGTCTTCACGCTGGATGAGGGGACGTAAAAACTGAGTAAGGTTTCGTGCGTGGAACCACCTGCCCTGTCCCCTCAGGGTGCCGCACATTCGAAACGACCGTGGCGACGGTTGCGAAGAATGGTGGCGCTCCCTCTCGCGGCTCTGGCCCTGTCGGGCTGCACCGTGCCCACCTTCGGGGTGAAGCCCGGCGCCACGACGTCCTCGAAATCCGTCTACAACCTCTGGGTGGGCTTTACGGTCGCGGCGATCATCATCGGCGTCTTCGTGTTGTTGCTCATCGCCTACGCGGTGCTTCGTTACGGCCGCAAGGGCGATTCGATCCCGCGCCAGTTCCAGTACCACATACCCCTCGAGTTCACGTACATCATCGTGCCGATCCTCATCGTCCTTGGACTCTTCGCGGCGACGATCGTCGTCGAGAACAAGGAGCTCGCGAACCCCAAGACCGACGTCACGATTGACGTCAACGCCTTTCAGTGGGGCTGGAAGTTCACCTACCCCGGTACCAACGCCGTGGTCATCGGTCAAACGACCGATGCCCCCACGATGGTGATGCCCGTTGACACCAACGTGCACATCAACCTCACGTCCACCGACGTCATCCACGGCTTTTACGTACGAGCCTTTAACTTCTCTCGTTACGCGTTGCCCGGCGTGGACAATCAGTTCACGTTCAACGCCGTAACGACCGGCACGTTCTTTGGCCAGTGCACGCAGCTCTGCGGCCTCTATCACTCGCTCATGTTCTTCAACGTGAAGGTCGTGTCACAGAGCGACTACCGGACGTGGCTCGCCCGGCAGAACAACGCGGGCGCCGCCCAGGTCGCCGCGACCGTGAACCAGCAACAGACCAACACCTACGTCCCCACGAAGCCGACCGCGGGTTCAGGAGTGAACTAATGACTGAAGTCCTCAATCCACCCGCCGAAATCCCCGCCCACGACGAGGCCCACGGCCACGACGAGCACCACGGTCCCACCGGCATCCTCAAGTGGATAACGTCGACCGATCACAAGGTCATCGGTCTCTCCTACACGGTGACCTCGGTCGTCATGATGTTGATCGGCGGCTTCTTCGCCGAGCTCATCCGCGCCCAGCTCATGTCGCCCAACGGCCACCTGGTCTCGCTCGCCCAGTACAACGAGCTCTTCACGATGCACGGCTCGGTCATGATCTACCTCTTCGTAGGTCCCTTCGCCTTTGGCGCGCTCGCCAATATCATCGTGCCGATCCAGATCGGCGCGCCCGACATGGCCTTCCCGCGACTGAACGCGCTGTCGTACTGGCTGTATCTGACGGGCTCGATCACGATGCTCTCGGGCTTTTTCACCGCCGGGGGCGCCGCGAACTTTGGCTGGGTCGGCTACGCGCCGCTGTCGAACTCGCTCAATAGCCCGGGCACGGGCGCGGACCTATGGATCTGCGCCCTACTGCTGACGGGCTTTTCGGCGATTTTCACCGGCGTCAACCTGTGCGCCACGATCTTCTACCTTCGCGCCCCGGGGATGACGATGTTTCGCATGCCGATCTTCACCTGGAACATGCTCGTGACCGGGATTTTGATCTTGCTCGCCTTTCCGGTGCTGACCGCGGGGCTCATCATGCTCTACGCCGACCGCCACTTCGGCACCCATATCTACTCGGTCGCCGGCGGCGGCGTCCCCGTGCTGTGGCAGCATATTTTCTGGTTCTGGGGCCATCCCGAGGTCTACATCCTGGCGATCCCCTTCTTCGGCGTCGCCACCGAGATCATCGCCGTCTTCTCGCGCAAGCCCGTCTTTGGCTATAAGGGCATGGTCTTCGCCACGCTGTCGATCGCGGCGCTCTCGCTCGGCGTGTGGGCGCACCATATGTTCACCACCGGCGTGGTCCTCTTGCCCTTCTTCTCGATCATGAGCCTCTTGATCGCGGTGCCCACGGGCATCAAGATCTTCAACTGGATCGGCACGATGTGGCGAGGCCAGATCTGGTTCTCCACGGCCATGTTGATGGCGATCGGCTTCGTCGTCACGTTCCTTCTCGGCGGCATCACGGGCGTCTACCTCGCGAGCCCGCCGCTCGACTTCTTCACGCACGACACCTACTTCGTCGTCGCCCACTTCCACTCCGTCGTGATGGCCCTCGTGTTGGGTGCGATGGGCGGCCTCTACTACTGGGCTCCGAAGATCACCGGCTACCTCTTGAACGAGCGCATCGGCAAGTTCCAGTTCTGGTTCCTCTTCATCGGCATCCAGGTCTTCACGCTGCCGGGGTACGTGTTGGGTCTAAAGGGCATGCCGCGACGCATCGCCATCTACCCGCACAATCCCGAATGGAAGTCGCTCAACGATTTGAGCTCTTTTGGCGCGGTCCTGATCGGCATCTCCATGCTGCTCTTCGTCGTGAACATCATCGTGAGTTGGAAGAAGCACCCCGCGGGCGACAATCCCTGGGACGGACACACGCTCGAGTGGTTCACCACCTCGCCCCCGCCGCACCACAACTTCTATCGCCTGCCCCCCATCCGCTCGGAGCGCCCGACCTGGGACTACAACCACCCCGAGCACCGCGCGCTCGGTCACGGCGTCCACAAGGACGAAGTCGCCGCCGAAGTGTTCAAGGCGCCCCAGCCATGAAGGTAGAAGCCAGACTCATGCTGGGCCTCGGGCTGTTCTTTGGGATCATGTGCGTCGTGTACTGGAACTGGTCGCTCGAGAACGCCGGGGGCGTGATGATGTTCGCCGGCATGCTGCTCGGTTTCTTGCCGGGTGGCTACTACTACTGGTGGAGCCGACGCATGAAGGCGCGTCCCGAGGACAACCCCAACGCCACCCAGGCCGAGGGGTCGGGCGTCATCGGCTCGTTCCCCGGCACGTCGATCTGGCCCTTCACCATGGGCATGGGCGCCTTCTTGTGCGTGCTCGCCATGGTCTTTGGCATCTGGTTCTTGGTGCCCGGCCTTGCTCTCGTCGTGTGGGCGCTCTTTGGGGGAACCTCCGAGGGTCGCCGCGGCGGCCAACACTAAAACAGCCCAACGTCGTCACCGGGGGCGTTCGAGCAGCGCCGCTACGTTCTTCTTGTGAGCGAAGGCTGGGTTCGGAGTCGTACGCCAGTGGCGACTGGCCGTGATCGTTCTGTGGGCCCTTCTCATGGTCCTCGGCACCTTCGCCTCGCCCCCGGGGTGGGGCGCCGCGACCGTGACGTTCCGAGCACCCTTGAGGACGTACCTAGTATGGACTGCGGCGTGAATTACCAAAGAAGGAGTAGGCGTGGCGATTGCTGAGAGTTCAACCAAGGTGGTCCTTGGAGGGACCCGCGGAGGTCCCAAGACCACCACCCTGCGCCAGGACCGCTGGTGGATTCAGCCCGTGGTCACGGTGTCGGTCCTCACGGCCTTCGTGGTCTACTCGACCTGGGCCGCGTTTCAAAACCGCTACTACTACGTCGGCGCCAACGTCCACCGCGACCTCATGAGCCCCTTCTACTCACCCTGCATCGCGAGCAACTGCGTCGCGGGCTCCAAGGCCGGCTTCGCCCTGAGCGGCTGGACGCTCTCGCCCGCGCTGTTGATCCTCATCTTCCCCTTGGGCTTTCGCCTGACCTGCTACTACTACCGGCGCAGTTACTACCGCGCCTTTTGGTGGTCACCGCCGGCCTGCGCCGTGGAAGACGCGCACGGCTCCTACTCGGGCGAGACGCGCTTTCCCCTGCTCATGCAGAACCTGCACCGCTACTTCTTCTACGCGGGCTTGGTCTTTAACGTGCTCTTGACCTACGACGCGATCCGCGCCTTTCGCCAGCCCGGACTGGGCTTTGGCGTCACGGTGGGCACGCTCGTGTTGTTGCTCAACGCAGTCTTGCTCTGGCTCTACTCTTTGTCGTGCCACGCCTGTCGGCACCTCTGTGGCGGACAACTCAAGAGCTTCCGGGGCCACCCGATCCGCCACCGGATTTGGAAGACCCTGACCCCCCTTAACCCCAAGCACATGAACTTCGCGTGGGCCTCGCTCATCGTGGTGGCGCTGGCCGACGTCTACGTACGCCTCGTCGCCTCGGGCGCGTTGACCGACTACAAACTCTTTTAAGGAATAAACGTGACCGAGTCCCCCTACGAACACCACGACTACGACGTCTTGATCATCGGCGCCGGAGGCGCCGGACTGCGCGCCGCCATTGAGGCCAAGCAGCGCGGCCTCAAGGTCGGCATCGTCACCAAGTCGCTCCTCGGCAAAGCCCACACCGTCATGGCCGAAGGCGGCATGGCGGCCGCGATGGGCAACGTCTATCCCGAGGACAACTGGCAGGTCCACTTTCGCGACACCATGCGCGGCGGCAAGTACCTCAACAACTACCGCATGGCCGAGCTGCACGCCCAGGAGTCGCCGCAACGCGTCTGGGAACTCGAGCAGTGGGGGGCGCTCTTTGACCGCACCAAGGACGGCAAGATCCTCCAGCGCGACTTCGGCGGACACCGCTACGCGCGCCTGGCCCACGTGGGCGACCGCACGGGCCTCGAACTCATTCGCACGCTCCAGCAAAAAGTCGTCTCGATGGGCACCGACGTCTTCATGGAGTGCAAGGTCCTCCAGCTCGTCCACGACGACGACGGCCACGTCGCGGGCTGCGTCGGCTACTGGCGCGCGACCGGGGAGATCGTGACGTTCCAGGCCAAGGCCGTCATCGTGGCGACCGGCGGCACGGGCAAGTCCTGGAAGTTCACGTCGAACTCCTGGGAGGGCACCGGCGACGGCCACGCGATGGCCCTGTGGGCCGGGGCGAAGTTGATCGACATGGAGTGCGTCCAGTTCCACCCCACCGGCATGGTCTGGCCGCTGTCGGTGCGCGGTCTGCTGGTGACCGAGAGCGTGCGCGGTGACGGCGGGGTGCTGCGCAACGCCGAGGGCAAACGCTTCATGTTCGACTACGTCGTCGACATGTTCCGAGCCGAGACGGCCGACACCGAAGAAGAGGCCGACAAGTGGTACGACGACCACACCGCGGGACGTCGCGCGCCCGAACTGCTGCCGCGCGACGAGGTCGCCCGGGCCATCAACGCTGAGGTCAAGGCCGGGCGAGGCAGCCCCCACGGCGGCGTCTACCTCGACATCGCCTCTCGACGCAGCGCCGAGTTCATTCGCCGCCGCCTGCCCTCGATGTACCACCAGTTCATGGAACTGGCGGGCGTGGACATCACCAAAGAGTCCATGGAGATCGGCCCGACCTGTCACTACATCATGGGCGGCGTGCAGGTCGACGCGGAGTCCGCGGCCACCGCGGTGGCGGGGCTCTTCGCCGCGGGTGAAGTCGCCGGCGGCCTGCACGGGGCGAACCGCCTCGGGGGCAACTCGCTGAGCGACCTGGTCGTCTTTGGACGCCGCGCCGGCATCGGCGCGGCCGACTACGTCGAGTCCGGCGCCAGCGCGACGGGCTTCAACATGGGCGAGGTCGAATCGGCCGTCAAGGCCGCCTTCGAACCCTTCGATCGATCAGAGGGCGAGAACCCCTACGACATTCAGCGCGACCTTCAAGAGATGATGCACGTCAACGTCGGCATCATCCGCACCGAAAGCGAGCTCGACTTCGCCCAGGAGCAGCTGGAGGTCTTCACCGAGCGCGTCAAGAACATCGCCGTCAAGGGCGGGCGCGCGTACAACCCCGGGTGGAACCTCGCGACCGACCTGCCCGCGATGCTCACGGTCTCTAAGTGCGTGGCCCGCGGCGCGAGTCTGCGCAAGGAGAGCCGCGGGGGCCACACCCGCGAGGACTTCCCCCAGGCCGACCCCGAGTACGCGACGTTCAACTTCGCGCACTCGAGCCAAGGCGGTCAGTGGGATTCGCCGATTCGAACCGATCAATCCCCCCTGCTCGTCATGCCCGACGAGTTGAAGGCTCTGCTGGAGGAGGCAAAGTAATGGCTGAGGTAACGATGCGCGTCTGGCGTGGTGACGCGAACGGCGGCGACTTTGAGCTCTACACCATCGAGCAAAACGAGGGCGAGGTCGTCCTCGACGTCATCCACCGCATTCAAGCGACCGAGGCACCCGACCTCGCGTGCCGGTGGAACTGCAAGGCCGGCAAGTGCGGCTCGTGCTCGGCCGAGATCAACGGCAAGCCCCGGCTGATGTGCATGACGCGCATGGACCAGTTGCCCGAGGGCCCCGTCACGGTCACGCCCATGAAGACCTTCCCGATCATTCGAGACCTCGTCACCGACGTCTCGTTCAACTACGTCCAGGCGCAGAAGGTGCCCGCCTTGTTGCCGCCGCCGATGCCCGAAGGCGGCTATCGAATGTTCCAAGAGGACGTCGAACGCGGTCAGGAGTTCCGCAAGTGCATCGAGTGCTTCTTGTGCCAAGACGTCTGCCACGTCATTCGCGACCACGAGGACAACAAGGTTCACTACGCCGGACCGCGTTTCTTCATCCGCTACGCCGAGCTCGAAATGCACCCCCTCGACACCAACGACCGACGTGACCTCATCCGCGAAGAGATGGGTCTGGGGTACTGCAACATCACCAAATGCTGCACCGAGGTCTGCCCCGAGCACATCAAGATCACCGACAACGCGATCATCCCCTTGAAGGAGCGCGTCGTCGACGCTCACTACGACCCCGTCGCGTGGCTCGGGCGCAAGATCCGCCGCCAGACCAAGCGCAGCGCGCAAGAGGCGGCCGTTCAGCCGGCTCCCTAGTGGCCGATTTTCTCACCAGCGAGTGGTTCGAGGAGACTAACGCCCTCCTCGCGGCGGCCGGCGCCGGGCCGCTCGGCGGCGAAGAGCCGCTTCGCGTCGTCTTCCAACTCGACGGCGAACCCAACTCGCTCCCCCACGCCTTCACCTTCAGCCTTTCCCCGCAGGGCGCGCGGGTCGAACCCGGCGATCATCTCTTGGCGCACACCATGCTGCGTCTTAGTTACGATGACGCGCGTCGCGTCACGCGCGGAGAACTCGACGGCGCCACGGCACTGCGCGAGGGGCGCCTCAAAGTGCGAGGCGACGTGAGTGGCCTCGTCGAAGTGCTCGAGTGGTTGACGCGCGCTCACCCGACGGCGCCCCTCGATTGATCGTCACTTCCGCGCGAGCACGCCCGTCGCCCATCGGCGCTCGAAAGTCACCATCGAAGGTGCTGGGCCAACGGAGCGCCCGCCCGCTCACGATGGGCGGGCGAACCATCACCACGCCACGCCGGAGAAGCGACACTGGCGCGACGAGGGGAAGACCCGCGTAGCGCTAGAGCTCGACCAGCGCGTAGAGCAGTGCGTCAACGTCGAACGTGGCGTAGCGAATCGACTGGTCGCCGACGCCGTAGGGCAGGCACAATATCCTCCCGTGCAGGTAGGACCCGCACGAGTACACCACGTTGGGCACGTAACCGTCTTGTTCGTCGGCGTTCGGACTCAGTATCGGCAGGTGCGAACGCGCGATGACTTTGGACGGGTCACCCAGGTCGAGCAGCAAGGCGCCGATGGCGTAGGTGCGCATCGGCCCCACGCCGTGGGTCAAGACGAGCCAACCTTCGGGTAGTTCGATCGGCGAGCCGCAGTTGCCGAGCTGCAAGAGTTCCCAATCCGATTGGGGCGTCTCGAGGGTGATCGCGTCGTCCCAACAGTGAAGGTCATCGGAGAACGCGAGCGTGTTCGACTCACGGTCGTGGCGAGACAGGGCCGCGTAGTGCCCGGCGATCTTGCGAGGAAAGATCGCCAACCCCTTGTTTCGCGCCGCGCGGCCGGCCAGCGGGGTCGAAGCGAAGTGGCGAAAGTCTTCGGTTTCGAGGAGCTGCTGGGCGACCGAGGTGCCGTCAAAGGCCGTGTAGGTCGCCACGTAGCGCGAGGTTCCGCCGTCGTCGAGGCGCACGAATCGCGCGTCCTCCATGCCCTCGAGCTCATTGGGTGCGGTGGGCCAGAGCACGCGGCGCGAGAGCGCGACGTCCTCGGAGAAATCCGCGGCGTAAAAACCCGCCGCGATCGAGCGCAGGGCCCGAATGGTCTTTAGGGCGTTGGGCCGGGTGTCACTTTGGAGTTCGAGATTCTTCAGCGCGACTTCGAGTTCCGCGTTGGAGAACTCGGCAAAGAGATTCGAGAGGACCGACTCGGCCGAATCCCCACCCGCTCGACGATCGTGCAGAAGCTCGCGCACGTGCTTGCGCGAGATCGACGTGGGGCTCGACGTGGCGACCACCGGGAACTTCTCCGCCTCCTCGAGGGTGAGGGTGCCGTCGGGACCGATGACCCCATCGCGAAAACAAATGCTCGAACGGTGGCCCTCGCTGATCGCTCGATAACTCATCACGACTCGTACTTCGCCTTCGCGCAGACCGTCTTGGTGGGGACTCGCCACGAGACTCGGATTGCAGATGGCGGCACCTTCGAGCGTGAGCTCGTGGGTGAACGTCGCGCCGAGCAGCTCTTGGCGCGACATCGAGATGGGCGCCTTCACGTAGCCGGCGACTCGCGTGAAATTCTCATTGAATGAGTCGTGAATGTTTTCGTGCCGAGACGAAAAACGTTCGCAGAGACTCGCCAGTGCCACGTCGACTTCTTCTTCGCTCAGCGCCATGACCCGCTCCACCGTCGACTCGGCACGCGATTCGCTGCCCCCGAGTAACTCGTGACCCGGGACGAAGAGGCGCGCCACCACCCGCGAACCGTCCGCTCGCAGGTGCAACGAGGAGCGCCGGGCGAGGCCTAAGTCGCGCACGCGAGCACCGATTCCATTGACTGAGCGTCCTGGAGCGTCGCGAGGAGCGCCAGCGTCGATTCGGCGCCTTGATTCAAGTTGACCCCCGACGCGATGAGTCCGTCGTAGCCGCCGCCGGTCGCCTCCACGAACATCACGGCGCCTCCGTCGTTCTCCCCCAAGAACCATTTCGTGGCCAAAGCCTGCGCGCGGCGCCAGAAGTCGTCGGCTCCGAGCCGGTAGGCGCGCAGGCAGGCTTCGCTCAAGGCCGCCACTTCGATGGGCTGTTGGTCGAAGCCGACTTCGTGCTCACCGGGAAGCGCGCCTCGCGCCGCGACCACCGACAGGTGACCGCGCGTCGTCCAGCGCTCGACCAGCCACCGGAGCTGATCGAGACCCTGTTGAACCAGCAAAGGAATGTCGAGCGCGGCGCCCGCGGCGACCAGAGCGTCGGCGAGGATCGCGTTCGCGTAGGTCAGTCGCTCCTCGGGCCAGCACCACAGCGAGCTCAGTGATGGTCGATCGAGCACGAGGAGCGCGTTTTGCATGACGCGAAGCGCCGCCTCGTTGCCGGGCCACACCGCCAGCACCTCCGCCGCGCCCAAGACCGCGAACGCGCTCGCGCGCGGCCAGGGCGAGACCACCGTGCTGCTTCGGGTGAAGCTCTCGAGGGCCTCGCGGCGCATGGTTTCATCGTGCCCCTTGACGGCCGCGGTTCCGAGCGCCCACATTGCTCGTCCCCAGCAGTCATGATTCGTACCGGGTCCGATGAAAACGCCGTTCGCGTTGCGGCGGTTTCGAAACGTCCCGTTGCCGACCTGAGCACTGCGCAAGAAGTGAAACGACGTGCGCGCCAGTCGCTGGAGTTCGTCACTGGGAGCGCGTTCACGCACCAACACCAGCAAGACTCGCGCCACGTCGTCGGTGCAGTAGCCGTGTTCGGGGCGAGGCGCGGTGAACTCGGCGTGCTCAAAGGTGCCAAAGGGACCGCTCAACGACAACAGATGCGCGTAATTAGGTGGCGGTACTGGGGTCACGAAAGCACGTTCGCGACGTAACGCTGCGCCAACGCGGCGAACTTTTCGCCCACCACGTCCCACGAAAGTTCGCGAGCCGCGCCGCGAGCGGCCAGGGCCATTCGTTGGGCGAGGTCTGGTTCGACGAGCACGCGACGAATCGCCGCGCTCAGGGCCGACGGGTCGCGTTGAGGGACGATCAGACCCGCCCCGTCACCGAGAAGTTCCAAAGCGTGGGGGAAGGCCGTCGCGATGACGGGGCGTCCGGCGGCGACCGCGTCGACGAGGACGCCCGAGGTGGCCTGATTCTTCGAGTCGTAGGGCAAGATCACGACGTCGGCGTCCTCGATCAAGTTCTGCAGCGAAGCCAGGTCGCGGTAGGAGTCGTCGAAGGTGACCATGTGTTCAACGCCGTTGGTTTGAACACGGCGAACGAGCGAGTCGCGATACGCGTCACCCTCGCGGGCGAGCACCTTGGGGTGCGTACGTCCCGCGACGACGTATCGCGGAGCCGGAGTCAGGTCCTTCAACATCCCGAGGGCGTCGATCGCCCACTCAATGCCCTTGCCCGGACCGAGCAGTCCCCACGAGAGCAAAACCGGACGTTCGTGCACGGCCCTGGTCGAAAGCGCCGTCGAACGCTGAGCACCGTGAGGAATGACACTTAGGGGCGTCGCGCCGATGAAGTTCGCGGAGCGCAGCGTCGTCTCGGCGTAGGCGGACATGACCACGACGTGGTGGGAACGACGAATCACCTCGTTGAGCACGTCGCGCTGATGGCGCGTCGGCGAAGCCAGCACGGTGTGCAGAATGGCCACGGCGGGGACCCGCAGGCCCTCGAGTACTCGCAGCACGTCCGAACCGTCTTGGCCCCCGTAGAGGCCGTACTCGTGCTGCACCATCACCACGTCGCAACTGTTGAGAGCGTCGATCGCGTGGATTCGAGTCTTGGCGTGCTGGGCGACGAGTTCGCCCCACACCGGCAATTCACCGCCGACGGGCGCCTCTTCGGCGTCGAGAACTCGCACGATGCCCACCTCGAAGTTTTGGCGCTGCATCGCGAGGCCGAGCGCCGTGGTGAAGGTCGCGAGGCCACAGGGGGTGGGAGGCGCGCTGCTGAGAAAGCCCACGCGTAGTGCGCGCGAAGACTCGCGCGGCGATCCGTCGAGTACTCGACGATGGAAGGCACTGGCGGAGTCAACGACGTTGAGTGACGCGCTCACTTAGAGCTCTGACTGGCGCCAGCCTTAAATTCTCGACGGCGCGCGATTCGCCGGCGCAGCGTAAAGAAGGCAACGGCCACCTCCAAAAGCACCCACAGTGGCACTCGGGCACTCGGCGCGGGACTCGTGGCACTGCCCTTGATGCGAGTAGGGCGATGAAAGACTCGAGGCATTGACGACCCCTTTCGAAAGTGAAGGCGTCGAGCCCGAACGAGCGACAATCGTCTAGATCGTCCGACCCGAACTTGGCGTCCTTTGAAGATCAACGGGAACGCTGATCTGCACCATCCTACTGGTCATCGCTCGATGTCCCTCCGAGCGAGGTTCGCCCGCCCGCCGTGGCGCCGTCGTACGCGTAGACGCCCGGTAGGGCGAACGCACCGCTTCAGGCATCGTGGCTGGTGGACCCGCGGGTTCGTACCTCAATCGTCAGGAGTCGTTGGCCGATCTCCATCTCCGAACCGAGCGATTGAGTTCAAGACGTTGCGCTCGCCCGGCGCTCAGGCGTCGACGACTCATCCGCAGCTCCGCCTTGGAACACCCAGAGTCACGATGACGACCGGTCTCGTGGGGGGGTTCTCATCGCCTACGGTGATTCGACTCGTCGCCAGGGGTCAACTCCGCCAAAGTGATTTCGTGGCGTATCGCTTCGACCCCGAGGACGCAGAAAGGGCCAACGTCATGTTTGCGCGCGAGCGAAACGTCCGGCCTAAAAGTCGTGCTCGCCCACACGCCCCTACCCGTTGAGATCTAGGGATTGAGCGGACCCGTAAACTGCGTCGGTGGAGAGTTCAAAGTTCGAACACCGATTCAGTCGAGTCCTGCAGTGGCTCGACGACGTCACCAGTCGAGCGGCGGCGACCGCCATCGTGGCGATCGTGGTGGTCATCTTCTTGATCGCGTTGACGGTGGCCGGCTTTCCTGGCAACTGGGAGGTGGCCTTCTCGACCGGAGCGGCTTCGATCACCCTGGTCATGCTGTTCGTCATTCAACACACCCAGGGTCGCCAGCAAATTGCCCTGCAACTAAAGCTCGACGAACTGATCCGAGCCTCGCCTCAGGCCGACGATCTACTCGTGCATATCGAACGCGCTGACGAAGAGGAGCTCCTCGGTCGTGAGCAAGAACAGGCCGCGCACCACGAGGCGCTGCGCGAGGGCACCGAGTCCGAAGGTGACGACAAGAAGAAGAGCACCTCCAAAAAAGAGTGAGGTGAGCCGCGGGGCCAGCGCGCCGCTCGTGATAGATCAGAGATTCTTCAACACCCGTTTGATCTGCGTCGCACTTTTTCGCAACGCGCTGACGCGAAGTTCCATCGCGCCGCGTTCTTTGAGGCGCGCACTTCCCACGAGTCGGCCCGTGGTCTCCTTGACCTTGCCCTTCGTCACCTGGCGCAGGTGCATGAAACTGTTCTTTTCCAACACGGTGAAGCCTTTCGTCGACCGATAGAGCGGGGTCAAGACCGTATTCATTTGCTGAGTTTTGAATTGAGATTGGTCCATCGCGGCGCTAACGGACAAAGACGAACAAGGGCAAAGCGACCACGATGATCGCCAACGTGCCACCGTTGCAACCGAGTGATCTTAGTGAGGGTGTGACATCAGTTGACACCCTTGATGTACATGGTCATCCTTTCGAGGAGACGAAGAGCCGCGACGAGCGGGCACGCTGGGGGGACCTGCGTGCTCGCCCGCCGCGGCGGGCCAGCGGTCTCGCTACTTCGACTGTTCGTGGACGGAGCTGGTTTGACCGTCCGCGTTGGTGACTTGGCGGTCCAGGGAGTGGCGACTGCTGCCCACCGATCCACGAGAGACCCCAAAGACAATGCTCGAGACGACGAAGCCTGCGGCGCCCACGATCATCAAGATCAGGCCCACGGTTGAAAGACGAAACCCGGTGCCCTGGTAGGTCACCGCCCAATACATGATGGCGCCGACTGCTACTGAGATCGCGCTGAGAACCATTCCGGGAAGACCCATTTGATTACCTTCTACTAACGAGCCTGACAAACTGTCGGGCGATTAGGAGGCGAGGTCTTGACGTCCTAAGGCGATGGTAGCGGTCAGCGCGGAAACTCATTCACTTCTGCGCTCTGCCCACGCGAAGTGCGCTGCAACGTGCCAATTGACTGACTTACGACGCAGGACCCTTGGTGGCGGGGTTGACGAGACTGCTCACGGCCACTTCACGCCCGACGACCATGGACGCCACCAACGTGATTCCTTGGTTGTGGTCGCGTGCGAACTTTCGCAGGGCCGCGAAGGCGTGGTCCATGTCGCAGTTGAGCGTCTGAGCGACTATGCCCTTGGCCTGTTCAATAATGATCCGGCTGTTGAGCGCGTGACTGAGCTGCGCGTTGAGCGTCGTCGCGTCCAGGGCGCTTCGGTGCTGGAGAATGGCGATCGTCGCCACGTCGGCGAGGCCCTGGGCCATATGGGCGCCCTCATGGGCGATCGCGCCGGTTTCGAGCCGGAAAAGATTAAGAGCCCCAATGGTTCGACCGCGAAGGCGCATCGGCAAGGAGTGCACCGAGTGGAAGCCCTGGGCGATCGCTCGGGGCGTGAAACGCGGCCAGCGTTCGTCCGGCGCCGTCAGCGATTCGTTCACGACTGGTTGACCACTGTTAGCGCAGTCAACGCAGGGACCCTCATCGGCTTGGATCTGGAAGAGTTCCAAGACGCGCATCGACTCACTCGAAGAAGCGATGAACTGAAGCTCACCAGTGGGTGAGGCCAACATGACGCCCGCGGCGTCGACGTCCAGGACCTCGACACATCGCTGGCACAACAGGTTCAACACGTCGATGACGTCAAAGTCGTCGACTAGGTTGTCGGCGAGTTCGACCAACGTGTCGACCAGGATGTTTTCTCTAGCCATCCGCCCACCCCTTTCGTGCCAAAAGTACCTATGACACCAGCCCAGTGGCCTGCTGGGCTGCTCTAAGCCAGGATAGTCGCCACTTCACTCGCTGTTCCGATACACCTCGTACCAAACGCCGTCGCGCGCTTCGTAGCGAATTCGCCTCGTCACGACCCTGGCCGCGAGCTCGGAGAGGCCCTGGTTGGAGGCGAAGGAATGAGCGCGCAGCGCGACCAGAGCGTCACTGACGTTGAGCGAGCCTTGGACCGCCACCATCCCCGCGGCTTGGTGCACGGTGAAGCCGAAGTGCGCCTCGCGCTCTAATTGGGTGGCGATCGATCCCCGAGGGGCGCCAGCTTGCAGATCGAGGATCGCCCGTGCGACGACCGAAGCCATCAAGTACGCGTCGGACTCCTGGGCCTCGCTCAGTTCCCCCGACTCCCAACGAAAGAGCGTCAACGCGCCCAGTCGCGCGGCGCCAATGGTGATCGGAAACGCGTACACCGACACCGCGCCGTTGGCCAACGCGAGCGGTGAGTAACTCAGCCACCTCGTTTGATCCTCGTCGCCGAGATTGGTGATGCGAATCACGTCATCGGACCCGCAGGCGTCGGTCGTCGGGCCCTCGCCCAAGGTGATCTCCAGCTCCAAGAGTGCCCCCGAGGTGCCGTTGCTCGAACAAAGTGCCGTCAAAAGTTTGGATTCGGGGAGGAGGGCGATATTGGCGCCGTCGAACTGGGTGAACTCCGCCGCGACCGAGCAGAGCGATCCGCGCGCCGGTGCGGCGTGCGAGTGACGCGCGAGGAGCCCGAAAATCTCGAGGAGTCGTTCAGCGGGCACGAGCGCCTTCATCCGCGACGCGACGCCACCCAGGCGAAAAATGCACACGTCTCACCATCGAACGTCTCCTTCAAACGGATGCGACGCTCAACGGGGTCCGGATTCAGCGAGGGGACCCAATTAACGAGTCTGGGCTCACCCTAGGCGCCGCGCGCGACGAGTCATGCGCCGCCGGCGCTCGGTATTGACGAGCTCGTCGTACTCGAGGGCGCGGTGAGGCCCACGCCCCGCGCCCCCAGCGCGGCGGCGACGGCGTTGGCCATCTTGGCTTGGCCCGAGGCGAGGGGGTGCAACGAGTAGCCCGGGTGCGAGGGATCGATGGCGCGAACGTCGCTCGCGCCCGGGCCGGCGCCACACGACAGGGGGCGAAGGGAGCGTGATACGTCGACCATGATTATCCCGGCGTCGTGGTGACGGGTGGCGTAGAGCGCGCTCGCGCGCTGGATCTCCTCGTCAAGCAAGAGGTTGATCGCTCGCAGGGTGAGCGCGTCCTTCGCCGCATACGAGAAGCCCGGTCCTACGACGCACGCCAGCGAGCTCGTCGTCAAGCGCGCCAAGAGCACCGGGTAGTCCAACACGGCCAACAGCCTCTTCGCGTCAGCGGCGCCACCGTTCGCACCTTGACGGGCGCGAATGGCGGCGATGACCGTCAGGAGTCGAGACTCGAGCACGCTGCGATAGCGCGCGTACAAGGTAGCGCTCCAGAGCGCGCGATCACCCGTCGTCACGCCGAGAAGTCGCTCGGCCGCGAGGACCCAGTAGTCACACCCCGCTTGGCCCATCGACGCGCTCGATCCCCCACGGGCGGTGTTGAGACAGCCCGCCGCCAGTTCGCCAAAGAAGACGTCGTTGCCGCCACTTTGCAACGTCACCACGGCGCTCGAGTCCGTGACGGCGTCCAACTGAGGCGCCGCGGCACCAACGGAAGCGTCCAGGTCACTGAGACGAGCCCCCGCACAGGCCACGTCGATGAAGGCGCCCGAGGCGCCCACTCCGAGCGCCGACGCCGTGAGGTACGGATACGAGAGCGCCGAGCGATCACAGGTCGAAGGTACCGACGCGACGAACGGCGCGAGGCCCTCGCCCGACGCGAAAGAGTCACCGAGGGCCACGTAGGTAAGAGGCGAACTGGCCCCCAACGGCGAGGGAGCAATCATCACCGTTGAGGCGACCGCGGCGAGGGCGCACAGAGTCAAGCGAAATCGACGTGGCGCGCGTCTCGTGAGAGACGTCTCGGCAGATCGCTTCGCTCGAACTCCGCCACTCGGCATGAATCGATTATGTCGTACGAAGCTGCCGCCACGTCTCGCACTCGAAACTTCGTCGGGGCGCCGCGCCGGGTATCTCGTGAGAGAACTAGCGAACGAGGATGAACGCCAGTCCGTCGTAACCCTTCGTGCCGACCGTTTGGACGACGGTGGCGCTGACGCGCTCGTCGGCGGCGACCGCCTCGAGAAAGCGCCGCACCC
>Ga0307373_10007500_pt1 | contig 17017 bp, 17 predicted proteins | sample OX2MG_FD_202534 | JGI IMG/M metagenome (GOLD analysis project Ga0307373, IMG submission 202534) | Soil microbial communities from Risofladan, Vaasa, Finland - OX-2 | ecosystem: Environmental > Terrestrial > Soil > Coastal area > Acid sulfate soil | place: Finland: Risofladan, Vaasa | collected... | reverse complement strand
ACGTCAACCGCGATCAGGCGCGCGCCACGGTGGTGCAGAGCTGGGGGCAGCTCGATGCCGCCAAGGCACAAATCGAGGCGACCACCGCGCAGGTCAATGCCGCCGAGATCGCGCTCAACGGCGTGCGTGAAGAAGCCCGCGTCGGTCAGCGCACGACGCTCGACGTGCTCAACGCGCAACAGGAACTGGTTAATGCCCGTGTCGCGCTGGTCACCGCGCAGCATGATCGCGTGGTGGCTTCCTACACGCTGCTTGCCGCTGTCGGCGGTCTGTCGATGCCGCACCTTGGCCTCAACGTCGACATCTACGATCCGATGGTGCACTACCAGCAGGTGCGCGACGCCTGGATCGGCGTGCGCAATCCAGACGGCCGTTAGATCAGGCTAGGCTGTGAGCCAGCCGAACCCGCCGCACTGGCCGTTCGCGTGCTCGATGCCACGTACCCAATATCAACGCCGTGGACTGCCCGGGTAGGTTGGTAGGTCCTTCCTTCGGAACGGCGCTCGGCCTTGGAGCGCCTCAAGCGTAAACAGGATCTGGCCCATTTGGCGCCAAAGGGCAGTTTCATAGCGGTGAAGCCGATCGAAGGCGCCGTTGTCGACGGTTGTTAGTCGCAAGAAACAACCGGCGAGTTTTAGATTGTCTTCGTAGGGGGCAGCCATCGGCCGATCTTCATCATCTTCACCGTCGCGCCAGTGGCCTCGGTCGTCACGTCGTACTTCACCGAGGCGAACGATGCCTTCGTGGCGCGGCGTTGACGAATGCTGCCTGATTTCATTTTCGGCGTGCATGTGCAATAGGCCGGTTTCCACGGCAATGGCGCGGCGCAGTCGCCACAATAGACTGGCCAATCGCAGCACCAGTTCACGCTCGACCGCGGTTTGCGCATCGAAATCCGCCGTTACTGACAACTCAAAAGCTTTATAGTCCTCAGGATCCTCCAAAATTTCCAAAACAGTTTCCGCCGTCAGGCCGTGCCGAACGGCGTTGCGGCGCGCGCGCCTTTTTCCGTCGTCGGTTCGCGGCCCCGTGCTCTTGAGCGCATTGCGACGGTTGGCTTCGATCTGCCTAAGCGAGGCCATGGCGCGCCACGTCCTTGACCAATCCGGTCCGGAGACCCGGCGGACGTGGTAGCGGATGCGATTGCAGCCACAGGACGCGCGCCGTAACGGTCGGGTCGATTCCCGTCTTCGTCCACCACTCGACTTCATTGCCGTAGCGGTGCACCTCACGATGATGTCCCCGGCAGAGCGGCACCGTGAACTCGTCGCTGACCTTGCGGCCGAGCGCCCGGCTTTGGGCAAAGCGCAGGTGGTGGGCGTCCGCCGGTTTCCGGCCGCAGATCAGGCAGGGATGTTTGGCGACCGATCTGACGTGGTTCCGGTCGCGAATCCGGCGCGGCTCCGGCAGGGCGAGCACGCTCTTATTGATGGTCAGGGCTCGCGCCCGTGTCATCGGCTTTCTTTGGTTTGGTGTTGAAGCCGCCGCGTGCGTTTCCAATTGGCTTGCAAACGTTGCCAATTTCACAGCGAAGACTTTTTCGACCCGCTGCGCGTCCGGAGCCGTAAGTTTGTTCTTTTCGGTTAGGCGCTGGTGCGCCCAAGTGGCCGCGCTGTCGCCGGTTTCAAGCGCGTTGATCTCGGCAACGAGCCGGTCGCGCAAATCTGCCGATGCATCGGTACCTAGCGGCGGTTCAGTCGCCTTGGCGTTTCCTCTATGCCCGTGCCCGCGGCCGTTGAAGTGACCGCCATTTCTATTATTGCCGGTGTTTTGCGGCTTGTCCGGCTCCGAGCGCGGTTTGGTCGGCGCCGCCAGATCCGGTGCGTCGAGATCGTCTTCCCCGGCAATTCCGACAAGGGTGAAGAGGGCGTAGCGGCGCGCATAGGTCAGCGCTTTGCCCATGCGATGCGGGGTCGCCGTATCGCTGAGCGGGCAAACCGGCCAATCCGAGGCAATCCATTCTCCCGAACTGTGCGCCAGGATCGTCGTTAAATTGACGGTGCCGGCGGTCTGATCGATGGATGTCGTCTGTGCAACCGCGATCTCTTGCTGGCCTAAAGTCTTGCGCACGATTTCAAGGCCGCTGGCGAGCGAGGCGTAGTTGAACGTTTCTTCCTTGCTATGCTGGTCATCCGACCGGATCGTCGCGGTCATGGATTTCTCCGGATTGATCAGCTCGCATTGTGCTTTAGCCAGAGCCGCTGCGAGCGTGCCGATGGACTCACTGGTGCGCTGCATGACTGGCTTCCTCGGTCAGAAGGTCAAAGCTGATGGAACCGGATTTCGAGCGCTTGGCGCGGATTCCATTCCCGATCGCCTGATGGGCATCGTCCGGCATCAGGCTTTTCAGCTCGGCCTTTGCTTGCTCGTGCTCCAGGTGCGCCGGTCGGGTCCGCGAAAAGACTGCGGCAAATTCCGCCCAGGCGTTCGACGAACTCATGTCGACAATACGCACCGCCGCAATGCGTGGCTTCGGTGGTTCAATACCGAACAGGGCGGGGCGCTCCCCATTCTCGACGCAGCGCCAGAACTTCCGCTCGGCGGTAATGATCAGGTGTTGATAAAGCGGGTCGGCGTGGGTCTTGATCTCAACCCATTTGCCGCCGCCGGTAATAACCGAGAGAACGGCGGATCGTGCCGTCACGACCCACATATTGTGCTGCAATTGCGGGGCGTATTTTTCGAGCGCTGACTCCTCCGAGAAATACCAGGGCAGCATGAACTTCGCCTCGAATACCGCCCCGTTTGATTCCACCCGCCCATCCAGCGTGGCCGCCATCCAGCGAAGCCCCGGATGTTTTACGTGCTTCTGGACGTCGACGATCCGCTGTTGGGTATTGGCCTCGTACCAATGCAGATTGAGCCCTTCTGTGACCTTCCCAAGCTGGACAATGAGGTTCCCCGAGAGGTCATCGGGTTCGACTTCGCCTCGTTTCTCCCGCCAGAGCCGGATGAGGGCTGCTTCATCCTCCCCCATGATGATCCGGGCGTCGGAGCCGCCAATGAAGTAGCGGCGGTCAGTTTGCCTCTTCCATCTTGTAGCCGAGGAAATCATCCGTCTTCTCCGTTCCGATCTTGGTGCGTCCGTGTTAGACGCCAAGTCATCGGGGCAGCAGTACGCGCCCCAATTCTGATAGAAATTCTATTAATATCCCTGATCTGGGGAGTCAATAGAAATTCTATCAATTCAGATTTGGGGCTGGCTGTGATTACGACCCGGCAAGTGAAAGCGGCTCGGGCCCTGCTCGGGTGGTCACAAGCTGATTTAGCGCATCGATCAGGCGTCTCAGAGCCAACGATCGCGAGGCTCGAGACGGCGGAAGGCGAGCTGGGCGGTAGAGAGGAGACAGGCGAGAAAATACGGAAAGCAATTGAGAACGCCGGCATCGACTTCATCGACGAGAACGGCGGTGGGCCGGGCGTGCGGTTACACAAGCGCCAGCACAAAAAGGGATAGCGGCTTTACGGAAAATCTAGCGAAGCGAAGTGAAGTGGATGAGTGTTGCTCGATTTCCAAAGTCCGTGGTCCACCCAACGCAATAGCAGAACGAATCAAACGACTGATCACCACCGCATCCTCCGTGTCAGTGTGGATCATCAAGTATTTTCAATGGCTTATGAAATTACTTGCAAACCGAACGAAACGAGAACAATGGTGCCAAGATCAGTAGCTGGGAGGAAGAAGAATGAAAGCAAAACTGAGTGCCGTGCCGACTGAGTCTGGCAGCCTTTCGCCGGAAGAGTTGGCACATTTGGAGACAGTTGGACCGTTGCCACTGACCCTGGGTGATGATCGCGCCAGCTACGAACGATTGGCGGCGGCCATAGTGGCTGAAATTCATCCCACCGATATCCTCGAATGGATGTACGTGCGCGATATGGTCGATAACCAGTGGCGGCTTACACGTTATCGCGGCGCCGAAGCTGTCGTGATGAAGGCCGAAGAAGTCGACGTTCGCACAAACTTCCTTGCTTCGATCGACGAAGTCTTGGGACGCCGGAAAATTTCGGCGGAAGAAAAACAGATTCTTTCAGATGCGCGGGCAATCAAGTTAGCCATCGGTCCACTGTGCAGCCTCAACAGCATGATCGCGACAAAGGAAAGTCATCGCGATTACGCCCATCATCATATCGAGCGGCGGCGGAAAGCGCGCGGCAGCAAGAAGAACGTTTCATCCGACCAGCCGATCGAGGGCGCCGGATTGGATGAGGTCGCGGATCAAGGCCTTACGCAACAAAAACGCGCGGCATGATCTCGGAACGCAAGCTCAAGGCCAACCGTCAGAACGCGCTTGCCAGCACTGGCCCATGCACAACGGTGGGAAAACGCAAAGCCTCTTGCAATGCGCTCCGGCATGGTCTCGCCAGTTCGATTTGGACGGATCCAGATCTTGCAGCCGAGGCCGATAAGCTTACGCATCAGCTTGTAGGGCCGAAAGCAGGCATCGAGTTGCTGACCTGCGCCCGATCATTGGCGGCAGCGCACGTTGACTTACTTCGCATCCGGCGCGGCGCAGGTTGAGTCTCGTCCAACCGAATGGCCGCCAGTCCTTAGTCGACACCACAACGAAATCCCTGCGCTTGAGCGTTATGAACGACGTGCCCGATCACGACGTCGCTCCGCCATGCGACAATTCGAAGAGTCAGTGGCCGCGACGTTCGCTCCAAATCGACAAGGTGGATGAGCACGCAGACGTTTTGGCAGAACGAACCCACCGAGGACTAAACAAATGACCGGTATATGCGACGAAGGCCGACTGACCATTCGGCAGCTGATGCGAGTATTGTGGCAATGGCCGCGCAATACCGCTTTGTGGGAAAAAGAAAGCCCCAGCGAAGCGGCCGGGGCTAGAAGGGAGGTATTACCAGTAAAAGAAGGGTGTAACGCAGACCCACTCTATCACATCGCTGCGTCATGAGCAGCGGGAGCGACTTTTTCTCGCATTCGCGCTCACCTGCCGCGACGCGTGACCACCAACTGAGGCGTCTTACAACTGAGGCGATAGCGGGTTTGCGAAAACCTAGCGAAACGAACCCGGTGAGTGTTGCTCAATTTCCGAAACGCCCAGCCCGCCCAAGGTCAAGCAGCCAATTTTACCGAACGAAGCCATTCATCGTCGGCGCCTTTTATCGCGAGCGCGGGATGGCAGGGTGGCACCTGGGCAAGTATTTACATAAATATGGGTTCGTGGTTTTATGTTTACTATCGGGCGCCGCGAGCACTTGAGGTTTGGCGATGAAAACGACCGTTGAAGTCTCCGATGATCTCTATCGGCGGGCCAAGTCGGAAGCCGCGCTGCGCGGTCGCAAGTTGCGCGACCTGGTCGAGGAGGGGCTGCAGCTCGTCCTCGAGACACCGCATCAAACGGCGCGGACCCGCCGTCTCGCAACGCTCATGAAGGACGCCGCCGGAGTGATCGATTCCGGTATCGAGGATCTCGCGTCCAATCCCAAACACCTTCGGGACTTCGGCGGCAATGCGCCCCGCCATCGTTGATACCGGGCCGCTGGTTGCCTTTCTCGACCGCGCCGAACGGCATCACCGCTGGGTGGCAACGCAGATCGAAGAGTTGGACGTGCCTCTGTTGGTCTGCGAGCCGGTGCTGGCCGAGGCGATGCATTTGCTCGCTGGCTTTGAACGCGGTTTTAATCTCCTGCAAAATGGCGCGCTGAAGATCGCGTTCCGCATCGAAGACCATGTCGCCTCGCTCCTCAAATTGCATCGGAAATATCGTGACCAGCCGATGTCGTTGGCGGATGCATGCATCGTGCGAATGGCCGAGCTCTACCAACGCCACGCCATGCTGACGCTCGATGCCGATTTTACCGTCTACCGCAGGCACGGCCACGACCCGCTTGCCCTGATCTATCCTGATCAAACTTAGTCATAACATCGAGACAATCGACGAGAACGGCAGCTGGCGAATCGTGCGACCGCGGAAGCGAGAGCCAAAGAAAGGCTAAGTGGTCGGGTGACGAGAACTGGGGAGTTCGTACGAAACGAAACCTGTTGCGGCGAATTTCGCAGAATCAAAGATCTTCACGTAGCGAATTGGCTAAGTTAGCATCGGCCACCGCGCCGGAATTCAAATACACTGGCCGCTGGAACGCGAGCAAGTCCTAACCGTTAGCGGTCTTTTCGGCCGCCTGCATCTTGCTCCCAAGGCGCGGGCGGCCACGCGCCAGTAGACAAAGCGGCGAAGCGGGCGCTGTTCGGCCGGCCATTACTTCTTTTGGGTAATTTCGGCAATCGGAACGGCATTTACCCATCCGTAGATATTAAAAACGTAAAGAGTGCCACCCACGACAACCGGCGAAGCTTGGAACTCTCCCCGTAAACTTTTGCCTCCCGTCTCACCTTACTCCTCAGCCGATCCCTAAATAAGCTGCCAGGACTTTGGGGTCGGAGAGTACGACACCGGGTGCGTCGTCTGCGATTGTGCGGCCATAATCGAGTACGTGGATACGGTCAGCAAGGTCGGCGACCATTTGCATGTCGTGTTCAATCCACAGCATCGTCATGCCGAGCTCGTGCTTGATGCGGAGAATGAAGCGGGCGAGATCCTCGCGTTCCTCCCGATTAAGACCGGCGGAGGGCTCGTCGAGCATCATGATCGACGGCTCAAGCGCCAGTGCGCGTGCGAAACCGACGATCTTCTGCAGGCCGAACGGGAGCCCACCCACTGTCGCGTGACGATAACGTTCGAGTTCAACGAGATCGATGATGTGCTCGACCGCTTCACGATGCGCGATCTCAGCGTGGCGGACGCTGGGCAGGAACAGCATCTCGGCAATCGGGTTGGTGTGGATGCGCGCATGGCGCCCGGCGAGCAGGTTATCCAGCACGCTCATTTGCGCGAACACTTCGGCATGCTGGAAGGTGCGCGCAAGGCCAAGCTTTGCGATAGCATGGGGTGGCAGGCCGGCGATGTTTTCGCCGCGAAAGCGGATCTGTCCGGCGCCGCGGTAGATACCGCTGATGCAATTGAAGACGGAGGTCTTGCCGGCCCCGTTGGGGCCGATCAGCGCGAACAGCTCTCCGCGCTCAATTGCGAAAGAGATATCGTCGACGACGGTCAGCCCGCCGAAGCGCAAAGTAAGATGATCGACTTCGAGCTCAGCCATACCACCTCCGAGATCGGCGATATTGCTTGACCTCGCGGTATGAGCGCCGGTTGCTGCCAGTCTGGCCGAGATAAAATTCCTGTACGTCCTGATGGCTCTTCAGCCGGTCACGGTCGCCGTCGAGGACGACGCGTCCGTTTTCCATCACATAGGCGTAGTCGGCTATCTCCAGTGCGACGGCAGCACTTTGCTCGACGAGGAGAATAGCTATGCCGAGCTCGTCACGGATGCGGACGAGCCGACGAACGAGGTCCTGCACAACGACAGGTGCGAGGCCGAGCGACAGTTCGTCAATAAGCAGTAGGCGTGGGCGGCACATCAATGCGGCGGCGATCGCCAGCATCTGCCGCTCGCCGCCTGACAGCAGGCCTGCGATTCGGTGTCGCAATTCAACCAGACGCGGGAAAAAGTAATAAGCTTCCTCGCCGAGCCGTTGCTCGGCTCGGCCCGTGCGCGCCGCCGGCGCCGCCAGGTTTTCGGCGACAGTGAGATTGGGAAATACCTTCTCCCGTTCGGGCACCAGAACGACGCCGCGGCTGGCGATTTCATGCGGCAGTCGGTTGGCGATCGCCGCGCCCGCAAAAGTAATCGAGCCTTCGCTGACACGAGCATCATCGATGCCCAGGAAGCCGGAAATAGCGCGCAGGGTCGTGGTTTTGCCGGCGCCGTTGGTGCCGAGCAGCGCAACGATCTGTTTCTCGCCGACCGAAAGCGTAACGCCCTGGACGGCAGTGATCACACGCGTATACACGACCTCGATCTTGTCGACTTGAAGAAGCGTCATTTGCGCGCTCCCCCCAGCGGCCGGTATTTGAACGGCCAGAGTAAGAAGTAGTTCTGCGCGCGTCGCCATATGCCGACCAGCCCAAGCGGCTCCAGCAGCAGAAACAAGATCATCACCACCCCGAAGGCAGCGTAGTCGACGGCGAAAACGTCACCGGCCAGTTTCTGCACATTCGGCAATAGACGGAGCGCCGACTCGATTCCATAGGGAAACAACGTAACGAATGCGGCGCCAAGCAACGCGCCGAGCAGCGAGCCCATGCCACCAATGATGATCATGGCGACGTATTGGATAGACAGGAACAGATCGAAAGCTTCGATGGAGACGAAGCCACGGTAATAGGCGAACAGGCAACCGGCGACCGAAGTCATGCTCGAGGAGATCATGAAGGCGAGCAGTTTGTAACGTGCAACGTTGATGCCGAGTGCTTCGGCGACTGTCTCACGCCCATGCAGTGCGCGCCAGGCGCGGCCGGAGCGACTGCGCAACAGGTTGACGCAGATCAGCAGACTGATGCCCGCCGCCGCCAAAAACACGAAGTACCAGGCCCGGCTGTCGGTCAGCTTGAACCCGAACAGAGCCGGCGGATCGACGACGATGCCGGTGGAAAAGCCGCGTTTGGCTTCATACTCGCCGCCGAGATAGATGACGATGAAGTGCAACGCCAAGGTGCTGACCGCGAGGTAAAGGCCGCGCAGCCGCAGCGACGGCAGGCCGAAGACGAAGCCGAGCGTCATGCCTGTGGCGATCGACGCCGGCAAGGTAACCCAGAACGGTGCATGGATTTCGCGCGCCAAGATACCGGTGGTAAAGGCGCCAGCAGCAATCAGGCCGGCGTGGCCCAGCGAAATCTGTCCGGCATAGCCAGTCAACAGCATCAGCGATAACGCACCGATGGAAGCAAGCAGCACCTGAGAAGCGAGATCGAGCGCGAAGGGCGAGGCGGTGAAAGGAAAGACTCCCAGCGCGATGAGGAAAACCGTCAGGCTGGCGCGCTCGGCCCGAGTCTGGATAAGCGCAAGGTCCTGACCGTAACCGATGCGGAAGTAACCGCTGGCGCGCGGCGCCGGCTTAAACACGGTCGAGCTCCTCACGCGTTCCGAATAGTCCCCAAGGCCGCACGATCAGCATGGCGAGCAGCAATAGGAACGGCACCACATCGGACAGCAATGGATCGACATAATAGATGAGCAGCACCTCCGCAGCGGCGATCACAGTCGCTCCGACCAGCGCTCCTGCCAGGCTATCGAGTCCACCGACCAGTGCCGCCGGAAAGGCCTTCAGGCCAATCACCGGCATGCTGACAGTCAGCCCGGAATCGAGCGCCATCAAGATGCCGGCAATCGCGCCGGTAAAGGTCGACAGACTCCAGGCCAGCGCGTAGACACCGTGCAGATTGATGCCGCGCTGTGCAGCAAGCAACGGGTTCTGCCCGGCCGCGCGCATGCGCATACCCCAACGGCTGAAGCGCAAGAAGACGAACAGCGCTGAATAAACCGCAGCGTTGGCGGCCACCAGCACTGCCGACCATAGCGAGATGCGGGCGTTGCCGATAAGCGCCAGAGAGAGATTGGGAACGCCGAGCGCCTGCGCCGGATATTGCTGCTGCGCGGACCAGATGATGACGACAACGCCACGAATGAGGATGCCAAGCGCGACTGTGGCGAGGATGGCAGCCAGCACCATCTCGCCCGTCATCTTGCGCATGAGCAACACGTAAACGAGTACGCCAACGACGATGCTAAGCAGCATCGCAGCGCAGAGCGCGAGCGCCGGCTGGTTGTTGAACAGTGAGGCGGTTGCCAAAACCAGATAGGCGCCGAGCATCATGAGCTCGCCGTGCGCGAGATTGAGGATGCGGCTGACCCGATAGATTAGCACGTAGCCACAGGCGATCAGCGCATAGATCGAGCCCAGGACGATGATATTGACGAGAAGCTGCACGCGCGGCTTTCCCTCCGACGAGTGTAGCCCTCCCCGCGAACGGGGAGGACTCTCGCGAAGCCTTACTTCACCGCATAATTTTTCCAGTCCTGCACGCGGACAATCTTGCCGCCATCCCACCTGTAAACGCGGTAATAAAGCATGGTGCGGAAATGATTGTCCTTGGTCCATACGATCGGCCCGCCGCGCAGGCCTTTGGTGTCGATGGTGAGCGTCTCCATTGCCGTGCGCAACTTGGCGCGGTCGGCTGGCCAGCCGGCGCCTTTAAGCGCGGCTTCAATGGCCATGCCGGCGATCCAACCTTCGGTCATGGTTTGCGCCGGATATTTCGAGCCGGCTTTCTCGGCGGCACCGGCGATTTCTTTTTGGATCGGCAGACCTTCCTGGAACAGCGCGTTCGAGTTGACCGTATAAAACCTGTTGTCCTTCAGGCGTGCCAGCTCGGCCTCCGCCTCAAGATGGCCCCAGGCGATATAATCGTCTTGCCAGCCCAGCTTGCGCAACGCATCGAGCGTACGAACTTGCGTCACCCACGGCGCCCAAGAGTAGACCCAGTTCGGACCGGCATCCCTGAGCTTAGTGGCAAAGGGCATATAATCCGGGGTCGGCGGCGGGATGATTTCCTCGTCGACCGGGTCCATGCCCATCGTTTTCGATAAACCCATGGCGTAATCCATCTCGCCGCGCGAGAGCGGGATAGCCATTGCCGAGAAACCGATCTTCACCGGGCCTTTGGCGTCGGCTTTGATAAAGTCCAGCGTAGCCTGGCTGTCATAGTGGGCCGCGTAGCCGGTCGTGCAGAACTCGAGCGGCGCCGTCGGCGGATACACGCTCGGTGGGCAGACCCCGCTCGCGAACAACAGCGGCACATTGGCGTTTTTCGTCTCGGCGATGACTGGCGCATAGGTCGACGAGAGACTCGCGTTGACCATCAGGATGACGTTGTCCTCAGAGATTAGCTTCTTGGTGTTGGCGGCCGCTTTCGAGGGCTGAGCGCCGTCATCTTCGATTACCAGATTGATCTTCTTGCCGTTAACCCCGCCGGCGGCGTTGACGCGATCGATATAGATACGCAACGCATCGACTGCGGGTGCGTAAGTCGACGACGGCGGCCCAGTCAGCGCCGCGGTAATACCAACAATGTAGGCGTCCTGCGCTGCAGCCGGCAGCGCCAACGCACAGGCGGCTATCGCGCCAAAAAAAGTAGCCTTGAGCATTTATGATCCTCCCGTTTTTTTCACACTATCCGCGGTTTTACCGCAACGTCAGTACCTCACCCGCACCGGCAGCGATCAGCCGTTCCTCGCTGTCGTCGTACATCGACTCGACCAGTTCCTTAAAGCGTTCATACATCAGCTTGCGCTTGACCTTACGTGTCGGCGTTACTGGTTCGCCTTCTTCCTCCGGATCAAGCGCCTTGGGCAAAATGCGGAAGGATTTGATTTGCTCGACGCGCGCAAGTTCGCCGTTGAGACGATCGATTTCGGTACGGATCATCCGCTCGATGCGCGGATGCACTGTCAGACTGGTAAAGCCGGTGTAGGCAACGTCGTTGGCGCGCGCCCAGTCGGCGACAGTATCGAAATCGATCTCAATGACGGCGGTCAAGTATTTGCGCCCATGCCCGAACACGACTGCTTCGGCGATATAGGGGCTGGCGCGTAACGCGTTCTCAATGAATGACGGCGAAATCGTTTTGCCGCCGGCAGTGACGAGGAAATCACGGGCGCGGTCGATCAACCGAAGTGCGCCATGATGCCATTCGCCGACGTCACCAGTATGCAGCCAACCGTCGTCGTCTTTTACCGCGCGGGTTGCATCCTCGTTGCGCCAGTAGCCCTCAAACAAATCTTGCCCTCGCACCAGCACCTCGCCGTCTTCGGCAAGCAGAAATTCAAGGCCTTCGACTGGGGTGCCGACATTGCCAGGACGCGGATACGGACCGCGCTGGCCGGCGATGATGCCGCCGGCTTCTTCGGTCTGGCCATACATCTCGACGACGTTGACGCCGTACATCTGCCAAAGTGCGGCCGTTTCGGCCGGCAAAGCGGCGCCGCCCGAAACCACCAGCTCTAATTTGTCGAAACCAAGCTTGTTGAGGATGGGGCGAAAAACGGAAAACTGGATGATGCGATAAAGCGCTTCCTCTGCCGCGTTGACGTGGCCGTCCCAGCGCCGACGGATGTAACCGCGGGCAAACCGCAGGGCGAAGTCATAAACAGCGCGCTTGAGACGGCTCGAATTGAGCACACCGACCAGCACTTGCGCGGCGAATTTTTGCAGATAGCGCGGCACCATGAACAACATGGTCGGCGCGACCTCGAACAGCGTGGTTGCCAAATCTTCTGGGTTCTCGCCAAAATGGGGTACCAGTTGCGAAATCAGCGGCAGCGAGATCGCGACATCGCGGCCCAGCACGTGGCACATCGGCAGATAAACGACGGTCCGGTGTGCTTTCTGACGCAAAGTCGGATATTGCGCGACCACTGTATCAACGGCGGCGAGATGCTTGCCGTGAGTGACCAGCGCGCCTTTCGGATCGCCGGTTGTTCCCGAGGTGTAGACGATGAAGGCAGGATCGTCCGGCGACAATCGGGCAACCTGCGATTCCAGCCAATCCAGGCTGGGTGGTTCGATCTGGCCAAGTAGTTTGCGCAAGCGACATAGCTTCGGATGCTCGTAGCCAAACATCGCCGCGTCATCCATCACTACGATGGCTCGCAGCTCAAGCAATCGCTCGGCGAAGGGTAGGATCTTATCGACATACTCCTGATCTTGAGCAATAAAGATTGCGGCGCCACCATCGCGCATCTGGTATTCGACCTCGGCAGGGGCAGCAGTTGGATAGATGCCGTAGGAGATGGCACCAAGAGATTGAGCGGCGAGATCGCAGATCGCCCATTGCTCGCAAACATCGCCCATGATGGCGACACGTTCGCCGCGCTCAAGCCCGAGGGTTTGCAAAGCCCGCGCCGTGTGGGCGACTAGCCCGGCATAATCGCGCCAGTGACGTTCGCGATAAATACCGAAATGTTTGGAGCGGAATGCGACCGAGGGAGAGTGTTCATGCGCTCGTTCGCAAAGGAGATGCGGCGCGGTCATGCGGCGCAGCCGTTCGCGATCAACCGGGACGGTCATGCCGCGCACCCCGACGTCTCGTTTCCCCAAAACGAATTCTATAGCTCAATCGAATTGGGTGTCCATAGGCTAATCGACCTCCGCGGGCCGCGTACTAGCGCCCACGTCGAGCCTTCGGCGCCTTGACGACCCCCTCGATTGCCAGCCGTGCGAATTCGGCGCTGATCCGGCTCACATTAATGTTTTCCTTTCGGTGCCAACTCGGTACCGCGTTACACATGCCGAGAATGGCCAGCGTGGTCACGCGTGGATCGAGATCGGCGCGGAATTCGCCCTTGGTGATGCCTTCCCTCATGATGTCCTCGAAAATGCGCTCCAGCCCGCGGGACCAGCGGCCGATGCGGCGACGACTCTCAGTGGGCAAGTGCCGGCGTTCGTTGAGGAAGACTTTGACAAAGTCGCCACGGTCAACCAGTGGCGAAAGGTGCGATTTGATTAATAACGTCAGGCGTTGGCGCGCCGTGCCTGGTCCGGCGGCGATCTTTTTGCCAGCCTCGAAAAAGCCTTCGACCCCCTTGAGACAAACCAGTTCGAGCGCGGCTTCTTTGGAAGAAAAGTAATAATAGAGGCTTGCTTGCCGGATGCCGAGCACGTCAGCAATATCCTGCGTGGTGGCCCCATGGAAGCCGCGCTCGGCGAAAACCCGCGCCGCTGCCTTGATGCTCTGTGGCGCGCGGCGGCGCTGGATTACCGGGCGCCGGGTCGAGGGGAGGGCGACAACGTTCATACCGATCGGCTCGCTACCTTACAGCCCTCGTATCGCGCATGGCCCCAACTTCATCCAGGGTGACGAAGCTATTGTCTTGTGCCACGACGGCAGCTTAAATTCCATCTATCGATCTATAGAAAAATCAGGGAGATCGCCGCAATGCCCGCCCAAGGTCGCCCGCCATTCCGAGCCGACCATATCGGCAGCCTACTGCGTCCGGCAGCGCTGCGGCAGGCTTTTCGTAAGCATGCTGTCGGCGAAATGGACGATATCAGCTTCGGGCGACTGCAAGATCAATGCATCCGCGACGTCGTCGCGTTGCAGGAGCAGGTCGGGTTGCAGGTGGTGAGCGACGGTGAGTTCCGCCGCGGTTCCTATTGGGCCCGCTTCGTCGAGCGCACGCGGGGCTTCAAGATCAAGACGGCGTCGTTCAAGTTTCGCAATGACGAAGGTCACGAGGTCGATTTCACCGCTCCCTTTGCCAATGGCAAGATCGCACGCGTCGAGCCCTTGGCACTTGACGAATTCGTTTTTCTACGCGGCGTTACCAAAGCGACAGCGAAAATCACCATTCCAGCGCCGTCGACCATGCATTTCTACCGTTGCAATGATTTCGCCGATAGCGCGGTCTATAAGGACGCCGAAACCTTCTTCGCTGACCTCGCCAAGGTATTCCAGCAGGAAATCGGCGAATTGGCGAAGGCCGGCTGCCGCTATGTTCAGATCGACGAGGTGGCGGTGGCGCTACTCTGCGACCCCGCGATCCGCGAGCAGGTCACGCGCGTCGGAAATGATCCCGACAGGCTGATCGATCTTTATATCGAAGCCATCAATCAGGCCGTCTCCGGTCATTTTGCCGACGTCACAATCGGCGTGCACATGTGCCGCGGCAATTTTAAAGGCCACTATCTGGGCGCTGGTGGTTATGAATCAGTAGCCGAGAGATTCTTTGCCAATACGCGGGTCAATCACTTTTTGCTTGAATACGATACCCCCCGTGCCGGCGATTTCGCGCCACTGCGTTTTGTGCCCAAGAACAAGGGCGTGGTGCTCGGGCTAATCTCATCGAAGGCACCCGCGTTGGAGAGTATGGAACTGATTAAACGCCGCACCGAGGAGGCGACGCGCTATATCGACCTCGACCGCCTAGCTATCAGCCCGCAATGCGGCTTCGCCAGCACAGTCGCCGGCAACCCCCTGACCGAGGCCGACGAACGCGCCAAGCTGGCGCTGGTCGCTCAAGCCGCGAAGGCTATTTGGAATTTTTAGAGGCAAAACACTTCTCTCTGCTTGGTGCGATGTTGGCGATTGGCAGATCTCCGAAGTGATGCGATCTCAGGATTATGCGCAGGACGGACGCCTCATTCGCAGTCAGGCTCTTGCGGCCAAGGGGTTCCTTGACGTGCTTTGCGTCGTTTTTCGGCGCGCGCGAGGCGAAGCCGGGCGTGTGCGCGAATCCTAGCGGCCGCCGAATAATGGTGATTGGACCACCGGATATGGATCATCAGACGCCGTGGTGAGTTTTCCATCAACCGCACATCTGTCAGCTCACCGTATGTGGTCGCGCAATTCCCTTCACTCCGGGACGGAGCTGCAGCAAGGCTCCCGCGAGAGGTTCGGCACTTAGTTGGGCTGCGTCGAGGCCGTCCGAAGCGCTGGTCACGTACAGGGTTTCCAACTGGTCACCGCCAAAGGCGCACATTGTCGGTTTGCTCACCGGGAGCAATATTTCGCGCTCAACTCGCCCGTCGGGCGTGTAGCGGCGTAATCGACCAGCTCCATGAACCGCACACCAATAGCAGCCCTCGGCGTCGACCGCCGCCCCATCCGGCAGGCCGAGGCTGCTCGGCAGGTGTGCGAAGAGTTGTCCAGGTCACTTGCAATCGAAGCTGAAGACATAGATCGAGCCTCCGTTGTGAAAGCTCGGCTTCATCAGGTTCCCGCCTGAGCCCGCCACCGAGGGTGAAACTGTGCAACCACTCGCGCTGGAGAGGAGACAAACCATCGATTGGATCAAACATGACGCCGACCCAAAAGCGTCCGTTACCTGTTGGCGATGAACGCAAGGTCGAAGGAGGAAGACTACCACCAACGCCTACGATAGCCCCAGCCGCGAACCCCAGCCGCCACCGACCAAGCGAAGGATCAGCAGAAGGACGATCGCGCCTATAAAGGCATTTATGATCAGAGCAACGATGCCCACGCCGAGGTGGATACTCAGTTGCGGCAACAGCCAGTCGCCGATGAATGCACCGATTAGACCAACAATCAAATCGCCGATTAAGCCGAACCCCCCACCTCGCATAACTCTCCCTGCCAAATATCCAGCAACAATTCCAACTACGATGATGACCAGAAGACTCTGGTTGGAGAGGTACATTGTCACTCCTCAATATTTAGGCGACCCAGAACTAATCCTTTAGGCTCTGAATAGTTCCATTGCACATGATTCTCATTGCCGTCAGCTAAATGATAAAGACCCGATGACCTGCCATGTTTTGGCCTTTGCAAGACCAAAGCTGACGACTGCGATGAATGCATCTCGGCCGTCCACGTCGTGCGCTTTTAAACCGTACGGCCACTTACTGCTATCTCAAGTCGGCGACGACTCGAGACTGCTTACGTAGAGCACCAAAGAAACTATTTTTGGCACGCGAATCTGATTGGCATTTCGTGAAAGGTCTGGGGTGCAGCCCAAAGCGGTGTCATCGTCAATTGGGGCTATCAAGCCCACACTAATCGCTGTAGTCCACGACGCTCCGAGAAGGGCTGCTGTGAGCCGACCGATCCTCATTGGCAGGACCGCGGCGCGTGCGGCGCCATGGCCGGAATGCTACTGGCATCAAAGATGGTGACGACAGGGGCTAATCGTTCGCCGGCAGAACGTCCTTTGCGCAGCCGCGGCGGCCGTTGGCGCGAATGACAAGCTCGTAGCCGTCCGGGCAGCGCTTGACGGTGATGGTCGTCACCGGCTGGCCGCCGCCAATCGGCTGGACGACTTCATTCCGTGAACTTGTCGCTGGCGTCGCTTCCTTGGCCGAAGCTGCAGCGTAGCTCAGCAATAGGACTGCCATGAATGCCAAGGGGCGAGTTGCAGTCATTGTGATGCTCGACGGACGACGTAGCGCTTATCCGGTGCAATCTTTAGCTCAAGAACTGCCCGCGCATAAGCGCTTTCCTCATTAGCAGCCTCAGATCCGCTTTCCGGGGTGGAGCGGACATGACCCGGCAGGCAAGACTGGTCAAATCGGTCGAAAATGACCCGGAACGGACATCTGCAGCAACGCCGGTGACAGCACCGGGGGTTCATCTGTCAG
>Ga0307373_10007498_pt1 | contig 17021 bp, 18 predicted proteins | sample OX2MG_FD_202534 | JGI IMG/M metagenome (GOLD analysis project Ga0307373, IMG submission 202534) | Soil microbial communities from Risofladan, Vaasa, Finland - OX-2 | ecosystem: Environmental > Terrestrial > Soil > Coastal area > Acid sulfate soil | place: Finland: Risofladan, Vaasa | collected... | reverse complement strand
GCCCGCTACGCGATCGTCTCGCCCCATTTGCCGACCGGCAAAGTCGATCTCAAATTCGCCTATGTCAAGACCGGGTTTCTAAAAGGCATCGGACAACTATATGTGAATGGGAAGCAAGTGGCCGAAGACGCTCTCGATCAAACTGTGCCTGGGAGCTTCTCGCTCAGCGAAACCTTTGACGTAGGTGTGGATAACGGGACGCCTGTATCGAAGAACTACAAACGGAAAGATCATTTTCCTTTCACCGGCCAGATTGACAAAGTGACTATTACCTTGACCGCTCCCGACCTGGACAAGGCCAAAGAGGATAAGGATTTTGAAGTGGTAGACTAGCAGGCGATCCGGGGCCTGCGCCCGTCGCGAACGATTGCGCCGGGCGTTCAGGCCAATGGGAAGGCGGCCAGTTCGTGGTAGGTCGATGACTGCGGCCCAGGCTCGCTCCGATAGAGTATCACGCGTTCGATCCGTGAGACCCCGAAGCTCGAATCCGCCGCCTCGCTGAGCGTTCGCCGAAGCTGTTTCGGGGAGGGTAGCGAGCGCACGCGGCCGATCGTCAGATGCGGCGACCAGGCGCGCCGCTCCGGCGTAAAGCCGCATCGCCCGGCCGCCTCGGCGACGCGCGCGGCCAGCGCGGCCAGGGCGTCGCCATGTAATCCGACCCAGATGACGCGCGGGCGCGCCGGATTCGGAAAGGCGCCAACGCCGCGCGCCGCAATCTCGAACGGCGCGGCGGTCTTCGCGATCGCGCCGAGCGCGTCCGCGATCGGCGCCAGACGCTCGCGCGGGACCGCGGGACCGAGGAAAAACAGCGTCAGGTGGAAATTAGCCCGCCGCGCCCATCGGATGCCGTCGTGTGGGATACCGCTTTCGGGCGCGCGCAGACGCTCGATCATCGCGGCGATCGCCTCGTCGACCGCGGCGTCGAGCCGCAGCGCGACGAAGGCGCGCACGCGCTCGGGCAGCGCGGCTAAGCCGGCGATGCTCGTAGCGGGCATCGGGATCAAGAAACGATCGGTGTGCGGCGCGTCCGTCCGGCCGTCGCCCGCCCGCCCTAGTCGTGGCCGAGCCGATGCTCGACCAGCATCAGGCGGTCGTTGCCGAAGAACATCTCGCCGTCGACGAACATCGTGGGCGAGCCGAAGCCGCCGCGCGCGATCAGCTCCTCGGTGTTGAGGCGCAGCTTGTCCTTATATTCCGGCGCGGCGATCTTTTTGAAAAATTCGTCCTGGTCGAGCCCGACCGCGCGCACGATATCGCGCAGCACCTCATCACGGCTCACGTCGCGATCCTCGCTCCAGTAGGCCTCGAACACCGCGCGCGAGTATGGCGAGACTCTGTCGTGCTCGATCGCGACGAACGCCCCGCGCATCGCCTTGACCGAGTTCACCGGGAAGACCGTGGGATGCCCGATCTTGAGGCCATAGAGGTGCGCCCAGTCCTGCATGTCCTTGTCGTAGTAGCGCACCTTGGGTTTGACCGGATGCTCGCGGCCCTCGTATACGGACGGATTGACGGCGTTGAAGACGCCGCCGACCAGGATCGGCCGCCATACCAGTTCGGCGCCATGGCGGCTCGCGACGCCCTCGATTTGGCTGAAAGCCAGGTACGTCCAGGGGCTGGAGCAGTCGTAGAAGAATTCGAGTTTTTTGGCCATTTTTCTTTCACCGGCGCTCGACTCGCGATGCGAATGGCTTTAGCACAGCGCCCGCGTATCGGACCATCGCCGTTATCGCGCCGCCGCCTGCGCCGGCGCGCTCGCGTCGCCGATCACCTTGACCAAATCGATCCGGACGGTCCCGATGAACACCGCCGACTCGATCCGCAGCGGCAGGCGGCGCGCGTCGGCCGACACCCATAGCGTCGTATCCTGCACCTCGTCGTTGATCTTGCCCTCGCTTAAGTAAGTGACCGAGGGCACGATCCTGAAAGCGTCGAATTCGCCGAGCGGCGTGTCGATACGCTGGCGCCCGACCACGTCGAGCTTGAAAACGTAGCGCGTGGTGCCGCTGAAGGAGTCGAAACTCAACGAATCGCCGATCTCCAACGGCTGCGACAGCGCCATCATCGCGCCCGACACCGGCCCGGAGGGATTGTAGGAGATGAATTTGTGCGTCTCCTGGCCGCGCGGACCATGCTTGATCAGCGTGACCACGTGGTCGCGATGGTCGAAGGTGACTTTGAAGGTGTCGTGGCGGCGGCCCTCGTTCTGACGGATGTTCATCTCGGTGGGCTTCAACGAGGCGGCGGTGAAATCCTCGCGCAGGTAATCGCGCATCCGGTAGAGCTTGTCGGTCAGCCGATTGGTGCTGATCCAGATCTCCGCGCTCAACAGCCCGGGGTCACCGTGGTCGGCATGCAGGGCAACCCTGCCGCTGGCCGCCGGGATTCCAATCCACGAGGCCTGATAAATAAGCTGCTGGCCCGGATGAAACGGCATCGGGCCGGGCGAATAGACCGGGACCCGGACCCCGTCGGGGAGCGGGCGTGCGGGCGCCGCCGCGGCCGCCGCCGTTAGGGCCGCCGTGACGATCGCCGCACAAGCCATCGCGGCGATCGCCCACGGCGGCCGGAATCCGCCACTTGCAATGAGAGCCACTTTCACCGATGATTTTGCCGCAAGCTGCGAGGATATGGAATTGTCAAAGGCCAAGCTTATTCTCTCCGCGGGCCTGCTGCTGGCGCTGGCGATACCGCCGGCGGTCGCGCGCGCCCAATTCGGCGGTATGAGCGCTCCGGGCGGCGGCAACATGATGGGCAACCTGATGGGCGGCGCCATGGGTGGCCAGGGTGGCCAGCAGGAGCACCCAACCAAATCTACCGCAGACGTCATGCGGGACGTTAAGAAGGGGATGAGCGACGCCGATCCGCGCGTGCGCGCCGAGACGCTCGACAAGTTGCGCAACATCAATGATCCCAAGGCCCAGGAAGTGCTGATCCGGGGGCTCACCGATCCCGATGTCCGGGTCAACATTCGCGCGATCGACATATTGGGCGCTCAGCAGGCGACCCAGGCCGTACCCTTGATGACGCAGCAGTTGTTCCTGCGTGAGACGCAGGCGGTCGTGAAGCTGCATATTGTGGCCGCGCTCGGACGGATCGGCGATTCGCGCGGCACCTTGCCGATTATCGGCTACTTGAAGGACGCCCAGAGCGATCAGGCCCGCGGCACCGCAGTCTACGCGCTGGGGGAGATCGGCGATCCACACGCGACCGACGTTCTGGTCCAGACCGTCGCCAACGACAAGAACCCGATGGTGCGCAAGCTGGCGCAGGAGTCGCTGGAGAGGATCGACGGCGAATTGCCAACCGTGCACAGCGAGCAGCAAACCGCCAAGCGCGACTCGCGCCTGATTCCGACCGACCAGCGGCTCTCCAAGATGCGCGCGGTCGATCAGGAAATGCAGAGCCTCGGGGGCGACTACTAGTAATTTCCGGCCCGCGCCCCGTTTCCCGTCCGCCGTGCTCTAAGCAACCCACATTGAAGCTTCGGTGGCGCCCGCCCTGCTATTGGGGGATGGCGGCCGAAATCCCGATCCGCGCTGAGCCCCGGATTTGCGCCGAGGCGCAGTCCATTGTGGAGGCGCAGTCCATTGCGAATGACAAACGAGAGCGTTTGCGCTGCGGGCCTTGGTTCGCGGGGCGCCGTACCCAATGAGGGGAGGCGGGGCCGGGTGGGGGGGAGACAACCCCGGCCCCGCCTTGGGCAGGAAATCTTCGATCCGTTCGATCACCAGTACGAAGGTGCGGCTTTGCGGTTACGCGGCGCGATGATCGCCGGCGGACGCGAGCGTGGTAGACTGATACGCGTGCGAAGCGGGAGGTCGAACAAATGGCTGGCGCTGCTGGTGCTGGTGCTCGTGCTCGCGACGACGGGATGCGTCGCGCAGGAGCGCCATCGCCAGGAGATGATGCGTCAGACGATGGTCACGCTCAATCAGGCGGAGATTCAGGTGATGACCGGAGATCTGGAGCAAGCCCATCGGACGCTCGGCGAGGTAACGTACAGCGAACCATTCTCGGCCACCGCGATCGATACCGAACATATCAACGATAAATTGCGCCACCTGGCGATCGACCAGTACCAGGATCGGGTCGACGCGATTACCCATCTGGTCACCGGCGCAAGCGCCGACGGCAGCACTTTTACCGTCTCGGGGCGCGCGGTCGAGATCATCGGGCCGTGTACGTTCTGCCGGCACAAGGAATTGACCGTCGTCGAGCAGCCCAACCCGGCCCAGCGCGAAATCGCGGCGCCTAAATTCCAAGTCGGCGACACCTGGATCTCCCGGCTCAACGGCGCCGACGGCAAAATCGAGGTGATGAAAATCCTGGGCAACCGGATGGTCCTCAACTGGTTCGGCCATCAAAACACCTACACGCTCGACGGCAACCTCGTCTCGGGCCATGTCGGCACGCTGGTGGGCTCGTTCGATCCCGACCTCGGCACGTTAAGTTTCCCGCTCTGGCCGGGCAAGAAATGGTCGAAGGACTGGCTCCTGAAAACCGAGCAGGGACGGATCTGGGGCAACACGCGCGGGCAGGCGCTCGATTGGGAGCAAGTCACCGTTCCGGCTGGGACGCTGGACGCGCTCAAGCTCAAGATCGTTTACCGGACCGGGTTGTCCAACCTGCAAATGACCTGCTGGTATGCGCCGGAAGTGAACGCGCTCGCGAAATGCAACACCACCGACCCGGATTTCAAGAGCCAGGAAATGATCGCGTATCGCCCGGCCAGCGCGGGCGCTTCGCACTGACCGTTCGCGATCCCTACACCGCGACATAAAGTCGGCGGACCTTGAACGCGAGCGCGGATCGGTTTAGAACTGGTCGCTGCGGTATGAGGCAGTTGTTTTCAAAGGCGGACTTGCGCCACCTGAGTCTGGTCGTGGCCGTGGTCCTGCTGGTGGCCGGGATTCCCTCGGCCGCCGGATTCGTCGTCGTCGCCGGACCGAGCCGGCCGGAGTTGACGATCAACATTTGCCAGCCGATTCAAACCTTCGATTGCGTGTCGAACGCCCCGCTCGCACGCCCTGCGACGGTCTTGCCCGAGTTCGTTCTTCGCGATTTGGGTTCGACCGTGGCAAGGGAGACGGTGCGACTAGTCGACTATAAGGTCGCCCCCGACACCCGGCCCCCAAAGCACCCCGTCTAAGAATCTTCGTTCAGTCACATTTCCCTGATCTGTGCTTGTGATGCCGCAAATGTTGCGGCGTCAGGCCTTTCTCATGGGGCGGTTCACTACAGGTGTCCGTCGGGAGAAGACCGATGCGCGGGATTGCCAAGGTTGCCCTTTTGGTTGGAGCGGCCATTTCTCGGTCTGAAGTCGAAAGAACATGCGGACGCCTGTTGCTCGCGGTGGTTTTCCTTATCGGACTGACGCCCAGTCTGATCTGGGCTTGCGCCTGCGGTTGCGGCGTCTTCGAAGTGGCGACCCCGTCACTCCTTCCCAACGGCGCTGGCGCGATGGTGTGGACCGAGTACGACTACATGGACCAATACATCGATTGGCACGCGACAACGCCTGCCTCCGCCGGCCAAAATAACGACAAAAAGCTGGAGACCAATTTCGTCACCGTCGGCGCCCAATACATGTTCAATCGAAGCTGGGGTGTGATGCTGGAAGTGCCCTACTGGGAGCGGAATTATAAGGGCGCTTACTCTGGCAACAACCAGGACGTCATGGAGTTCGACACGAATTCCATCGGTGACATCCGCCTGCTGGGTATGTGGACCGGCTGGTCCGAGGACATGTCGACCGGCCTGTTGGCGGGTTTCAAGATGCCAAGCGGCGACTGGCACTATCCGCCGTACGATCGTGACACCCAGATAGGCACGGGCAGCACCGATCTGCTGCTAGGCGGTTACAAAATAGGCAATTCGCCGTTCACCCTGATGGATCGCCCATTTGGCTGGTTCGCACAGGCCATGTACGAATTGCCATTCGCCTTTCAGGACCACTACAAGCCCGGCCGCGAGTTAGACATGGGGCTGGGGGCCTACTACGATTTCGGTGTTGTCGGTCCGCTTCAGGAGCTCGCCCCGATGCTGTCGCTTCTGGGCAGCGACCGCGCGCGGGACAGGGGCACCAATGCGAGCCCGGGAGACACCGGATACGACAAGGTATCAGTCGCTCCGGGCATTGAAACGACGATCGCCGGCGTAAGGGTCTACGCCGATATTGAAGTGCCCGTCTTTCAGAACATGAACGGCTATCAGCTCACCGCCCCCTTCGCGACCAAGCTGATTGTGAGTTACAGTTTCTGAGGAGAGGGATTTTCGTGCGACCCGCATCCTGGTTCGTCACGCTCGCCATGGGCGCCGCGATTCTGGCTTACGCCGCCGGTCCGGCGTTCGCTTTGGCGACCGTCGGTCAACCGGCGCCGGCGCTGGTCGTGCCGGAGCTGAACGGCCAAGCCTTCGATCTCGCGAAGCTACGAGGGAAGGTCGTGATCGTCAGCTTTTGGGCCACCTGGTGCCCGCCCTGCCGCAAGGAAATGCCGGCTCTGAATGCCTTCTACCGGCAATATCATGACAGGGGGCTGGATGTGATTGGCCTGAGTGCCGACCGCCCGCGCGATCGATCGGACGCGATCAAGGTCATGCAATCGTTCAGCTATCCGGCGGCAATGTTGCACGACGCTAAGGCGAACGGATTCGGTGAGCCCAGCGAGCTGCCCACGACCTATGTCGTCGATGCCCAGGGCATCGTTCGGGCGAAGCTCACGCCGAATGAGAAGCCGGTGACGGAGCAGGCTCTCGCAGCCGTAGTGCTCCCGCTGCTGCCTCAACGAACGGCCAAGCAGGGTTCGATGCAAGGGCATTGAAGGTCAGCTCGCAGGTGGTTCGAAACTGCCGGTGAGAATTGTCGTACTTGCCGCGGTTTTGCTTACAGGGCGAAGCTCGAATCGTATCGATCACTGTGGATCCGGAGCACGATCACTCGGAACAGCTTCTCGCATACGCGAAGGAGTTCCAGGCGGATATGAAGGGCTGGTTGTTTCTGACCGGAACACCGAAGCAGATCGACGATGTGATGGCGCGGTTCAAGCTGTTTCGGCAACGCGAAGCGAATGGGACGGTGGAGCATGTGCTCGAATTCTTCCTGGTTGGCGGTAACGGCCACGCGCTGCTGCAATATATGGGCGAGAAGGCAAACCCGCAGCAGGTCGCGAACGACATCGAGCAAGCCGCATCAGGCAGGACGGTGACAGCAAACGGGGGATTGAGCGTACCGGTTAGCTTTTGAGAGGTGAGCGCATGAAATCATCACGTCCATCCATGGCATCGTTGATGGTTCTGGCGTGTGTCTCTGCCGCGGCCATTCTTGTCGCTCGAACCCACGCCCGCGGCGTGACCCGGTCCGCGCTCACCGTCAGAGCGGTCGCGCATCAGTGGTGGTGGGAATTCGACTATCCCTCGCTTGGCGTCAGGACCAGCGATGTTTTGTACGTTCCCAGTGCCACCCACGTCCGGCTGGAGCTGGTCTCCGCCGACGTGATCCACAGCTTCTGGATTGACGGAATGAAAAAGTCCGTGAATATCGTGCCCGGCGAGACCCATCCGCTCGACCTGGTCGTCAAGTCGCCGGGCGAACTCCACGGAAATTGCGATTCCGGCTGCGGCTGCGCAACGGTCTGCATGCGATTTCGCGTGCTGGCGAGCAGTCCCGGGAACTTCCAGCGATGGGCCGCGCACGCGCGTCTGCTGCGCGCGGAGTTCAAGCCACCGCAAGGCGGCGGCGCGCCAGCTTGCGCATTGAATACCGGCCACGGGCGTCGTGCATGGCACGGTTCTCCCGCCGCCGGTCGTCTGCAGCGCTTGCTTGACGGAGACGAAGCGAGCGGCGAACGCGCCTCGCACTGATTGCTCAAATGTCTTCAACCGTGTCAGGGCCGATGCCTCGAGCGAGAAGCCGTGGGCCGCGGATTTTGCGCGATCTCTTTGGCGTTGCGCTGCTCGCTATCGCGTCCCTGGGGGCTGGACTCGCGATGAACCGGCTCTCGCCCCACCCACTTCCCATCGTCTATCGAACGCCGGAGCAGCGGTTCGACGCCGAGCTCACAACCCTCGTTACCGCCCCGCCGTTCAAGATCGCGCCAGCCGCAACTGTGGGACTTCCGGAATTCCGTTCGGCGGCCGAGAACAAAAGCGCGCTCATCCTTGATGCCCGGCCGGCTGTGTTCTTCGAACAGGGACACGTCCCGGGCGCGTTCAATCTCGCGCGGGATGACTTCGCGCATGATTATCGGCAGCTGGGCGACCTGCTGAAGGCCACCCCTGACAAGCCAATCATTGTTTACTGCTCCGGCGGCAACTGTCATGACAGCCGTCTGGTTGCGAACGCGTTGCTCTCCCTGGGCTTCAGCGACGTGAGAGTCTTCACTGGCGGATGGGAGGCCTGGTCGGCGGCCGGGCTCCCGATGTCCACTGGGAGCGGGCGATGACTGTTCGCTCCAATTCATTTGGCGATTACGCGGTCTTCGCCGTCAGTCTGGGGCTGGCCGCGATTTTTATCTATGCGGGTATCGACAAGATTCGCGACCCGCTGCAGTTCGCCGACAGCATCGCCGCGTTCGCCATCCTGCCGGCGGCGTTCATCGACCTGCTTGCGCTCAGCCTGCCGCCATTCGAGGTCGCATGCGGTCTCCTGTTGCTCTGGCCCCGGACCCGACGGGTTGGAGCGCTCGCGGTCGTGGTTATGTCGGTAGTGTTTTTCGCGGCGCTGTCGTCCGCGCTGCTTCGAGGTCTCACGCTCGACTGCGGCTGCTTCGGGGTCGGCGCTCCCTCACGACCGAAAATGTGGCTGGAACTCGGACTGAACGTGCTGATGTTCGCGAGCGCGGCGGCCGTCTATCTGCGCTCGATTGCGCGCCGGCCGGCCAGCGCCGGCGTCTCGCACTGACCCTTCGCGCCCCCCTACGCCGAAATCAGACCCGCGGTGTGGCCGCTGGGACGCGGACGCCCCGGAAAAACGCGTTCGATCTGCGCGTCGCCAAGCCTCATGTGCCCGCGCAGCACGGTCGCGATCGGCTCGCGGAAGTCCGTCGTCACCGCGAGGTCGCGCTGCTGGTAAAGCTGCGCGGTCGAAAGCCCCGGCCACGCGCCGTACACCTTGCGCCCGCGCACCGGACCGCCCATCACCCACATCACGTTGCCATGGCCATGGTCGGTGCCGCCGTTGCCGTTCTGGCGTACGGTGCGGCCAAACTCCGAGACGACCACGATGACCGTGTCCTGGTAGTGCGGACCGAGCGCGGTTGCGAAACTCGCCAGGCCCTCGCCGAGCGGTCGCAGATGGTTGGCGAGCTGGCCCTTTGCCGCGCCTTGATTGACGTGCGTGTCCCATCCGCCGAGCGCGAGAAAGGCCAGGCGGATGCTCGGGTCGCGCGCGATCAGATGGGCGAGGCGGCTGGTGTCCTCGGGAAAGCCCTTGGGCGAGGGTGCGCCGTTGTTGGCCTCGGTCATGTCCTGCTCGAGCTCGCGCATCAGCTTGGCCCGCGTCGTGCGCCCTTCCTGGTAGGCGTGGCTGAGCGCGTCGCTTCCGCGGTACATCCGGTTAAACGCGGTCTCCACTATCGGCCGGTCCATCGGCAGCGGGCGCGCCGCGCCGCGTCCGAGCGCGATATTGGCGACCGGCATCCGGCCCGACAGGATGCGCGGGACGGTGGCGCCGAGACTCAGCGCCTCGGTCGGCGAGGCCTTGCCGGGCATCACCGCGAGCACCCGGTTCATCCATCCGTCGGCGGTGGCCTTCACGCCCGGCGTGCCGCTTTCCATGTAGTCCTGGGCGTCGAAGTGCGAGCGCGTGGGGTCGGGCGATCCGCAGGCGTGAACGAAGGCGAGCGTGCCGTCGCGCCATTGCGGCTCGAGCGAGGCCAGCGCGGGATTAAGCCCGAAGAAGCCGTCGAGGTCCAGCACCGCGCCGTCGCCGCCCGCGCGCGCGATCGCCAGCGTCGGGCGCGAGTCGTAGTAATTCGGCTCGCCGTACGGCACCACCACGTTGAGCCCGTCGACGGCGCCGCGCATGAAAATCACCACCAGCCGCTTACGGCTTGAATCGCCGTGAAGCGCGCGCGCGGCCCACGCGGCCGGGCTCAGCATCACGACGCCGGTTGCGCCGAGCAAGGCGGCGCGCCGCAGGAAAGCGCGCCGGTCGAGCGTCGGGGCCGTCACGCCGTCGTTGCGCCGCGCGCCCCCCTCACAGCATCGTTGTTCGTCGTCTTTGCGTTCCATTTTTTCGTAACCTGCCGCGCTCGTCAGCGCATCATGAATTCCGGACTTCCGAGGATGAGCGCGGAGCGCAGTTGGACCGGCGCGGCCTCGATCGCTTCGCGCGTGTTGACCGAGAGGTTGGCGCCGAGCGACGCATCCAGTTGCGCCGGCTGGGGCGGGTCCATCTGACCTTTGCCCGGTCCGCGTTTACCCGGCTGAGCCCCATCGCCGGGTGGACTCAACTCGAGCGTCTTCGCGCCGGCGCCGCCGCCATTTTTGAACTTCACGCGAAACCGCGCACCGCCGCTGCCGCCCGCCGTCTCGAAGGGCGGCGCGAGCAGCGGCAGATGGGCCCCGCCGAGCGCGGTGGCGAAGCTGAGCCGCGTCATCATTGCCTCGGGATTGAGCCACGCCTCGCGCGTGTCCGCATAACCGTCAGGCGTTTCGTGCGCGTACGGCGCCATCCCCAGCAGCGTCATGGTGCCGAACAAAGGGCGGTAATTGGTGATCTCCGCGGTGCCGGTCACGCGCACGGCCGAGATGACGTAGTCATAAGGGGTTTTGAACTTGGCCCCGAAGTAGCGGTCGTCCCAGAATTCAGGACTGAAGAAAAGCGTTTCGAGCGTCGCGCGAATATTGCCCTGGCTCTGCTCGAAGCGCTCGGCCATTCGCCCTACCAGCCCCGATGGAGGATTGTCCGCCACAAAGTATTGTGCGAGCTGGTAGCTCAGGTGCCGCGCGGTGGCCGGCGCGCGCGCCAGAACGTCGAGCGCCGCTTCGCCCGCCGCGATTCCCGCACCGCCGCCGTAGGAGCGGCCGAGAAACACCTGGTCGCTGAAGTCGTGGCGGCGCGGGTCGAAGTAAAAGCCGTACTGGTCGCCCACGGCGCCGGGCAACGGCGCTCGACGGCCCGGCCGCCACGGCCTCCATCCACCCTTCCGTTCCATCCCCGGAGCGCCCATCCCCGTCGCGCCCATCCGCATCCCGGCCTGCCCACGCCTTTGCAGGCCCCATCCGGTAAGGATATGCGCGAGCGAGGTCACGTCACCCTGCGTGTAACCGCCATTGACGCCGAGCGTGTGCAGTTCCATTACCTCGCGCGCGTAGTTTTCGTTAATGCCCTCGAATTTGCCGCGCCTGGCGGCGCTGTTGGGCGCGCTGTTCTGCCAGTTGTCGAGATAGAAGAGCATCGCGGGATGCTTGGCGGTCGCCCCGAGCAGTGCGCGGAAGCGGCCCATCGTGTGCGGCCGGATCGCCTCCTGCTCGTAAGCGCCGACCCATAGATGGCACAGGCCCTTGCCGGCGAAAACGTTGAAGTGGTTGAACCAGAAGGCGGTCATCACCTCCTGCAACTGGCGCGGTCCATAGATCGCGCGCATCAGCCGCCCCTCGACCGCTTCCTGAAGGATCACCCGGGAGCGCCGGCGCGCCTCTTTTTGCGCGTCTTTGTCGCCCTTGGCTCGCTGTACAGGAAGCTGGAAGGTCTCGAACAACTCGACCGGCGTCATCCACAAGGTTGCCAGCGCATCGACACGGCGCGTGAGGTCCGGCGGCACCGGGATGGATTGCGGGTCGAGTTGCTCGCGGAGGTAGCGTTCGACACCGATCTGGTTGACCCGCTCGAGGTCGCCCGGTCGCGGTCCGAAGGCCAGCCGGTTGAGTGCGTGCAGCGCGCGTTTTTCTTGCGGCATGTTACCGACGGTAAGCATCGCTCGCCTCGCCAGAGGTTACGCCGGCCCCCGAAGTTACTCCCGGCCAAGGATGGATACGACTGCGGACCAGCGCGGTTTCGGCCTCTCGACTCGTGACCGACCAGCGCGGGCGGCTCGAACGCAGGTGAGGGCGGGGCGCGAGCGCGCCATCTTTAAGCGGGTGGCAGCGACGAAAAATTGGCGCGTCTCCTGTATCGAATCCGGACACCGAGAGGACAGTTCGATTACGGCGGGAGAATCTCTCCACGAAATCGGCCTCATAGCCGATGTCGAAAGAGGTGAAGTTCGCCCACCGGCCGTGGCACATGGCTTGCTGCCATATGACGCCGGATGTCCGAGTCGCCAAGCACGGCAAAGCAGCGCGGGGAACTGGGACGAAAAGTCGTGCTCGAAGAGGTTGGTCTCTCGCTCGACTATCAGGCGGAAAATTTCGATTTGCAGACCATCAGGGAGCTACGCTCGCTTTCGAGCGTGGCGACCGAGGATGTGTTTCTGGATCTGGTTGCGACGTATAGCTCGGAACTGTCGGGCGGGGTCGCCGCGCTTGTGTCGGCGGTCGCCCATCGCGATGCCGAAGCGATTCGTAAGGTAGCGCACGCGCTCAAGGGTTCCTCGCTCACGCTCGGCGCGGTTGGATTCGGGGCGCTATGTGAGAGCGTGCAGGCGAGCGCCGAGGGTCCGCAAATCGAAGCGACGATCATCCGCGCCAGGGAGCTTATCGCGCGGGCCGGGGGCCTGCCCGAGCAGCTCCGGAGGGCCGGGGTGGCGGCGGCAGCGTGAGCGGCTCGACGCGCTCCTCGTGGCCACGGATTCCGCCGCGGTCAGTATTGCGGTTTCGCCGGCGGATTAGTCGATGAGGTTTATGCAAATGGGGCGAAGGAGAGTTCGATGACCGTTCGCGCGCTGGTGGTTGACGATTCGCCGGTGGTTCGCAAGGCCTTTCGATATCATCTGGCGATCTATGGCGTCAGGGGAATCGACGAGGCCGAAAATGCGTTTCAGGGCATGGCCCTGTTTCGCGAGCGCGCTCCCAACCTGATCATACTGGACCTGATGATGCCCGAGTCGAACGGAATAACCAGCCGCGAATTGTTTGATACGATCAAAAGAGAGTCGCCCAGCACACCGATCATCATCGTCAGTTCCATACCGTACGAAAAAGTCCGCGCGAGCTTTGTCGGCGAAGGCGCCCTGGATTTTATCATCAAGCCTTTCAATCAGTTCTCCTTCGATCGCGCGCGGCGCAAGCTGAGCACGATTTTCCCGGAGTTTTCATCGCCGCGGAATCGCTGAAAGTCCGGTCCGCAGGGCCGCCGGGGGACTTATTCCGTCGTGCCGTCGCAATCGAGGTGCGCCGATCGCGGTCCGCGATGCGTGCGGCGGATTGAACGGCGGCGCGGCGGACGGGCGGCCGCGACCGACTACTGTGTCCCGCGAGGTCGAAACTTTTTCGCATTCGACGCCCTGATCGGCGCCGCCGCCGATGTTTTCGAACGCGCTCAGCGCGGCGCGCGGCCCCAAGCCTCGATCAGGCTCTCGAAGGCGCGGCGCAGCTCGGGATCCTTGAGCTCCGGCAACTCGACCGCGCGACGCGGCGTGCGCGCCACCGTACGCAGCCGCGGGCGGGCGGGGCGGCGGCTCAGCCGTCCCTGCACGAAGCGCAGGTCGCGCACCGCGTCGTCGCCCACGCGCGCGGCCAGCCGCGCCAGAATCTCGGGCTTGAGCAGGTTCAGTTCCTGTATCCACATCGCGCCCGAGACCCTGACCACCGCGGTGTGGAATTTAAGCTCGACCACCTCGGTGCGCCGCGCGATCGTTTCGCCGACGATTTCGGGCCACGCCTGAACCAGCCGCACGATCGCAAAATGGCCCTCGGAATCGAGCCGGTCGATGATCGAGCCGAGCGTACTCGCGATCGGCTCGGGAGCCCTGCGCCGCCGTACAGCCATGCGCCTTACGATAGCCTTCCGCAGGCCGCGCGCAATGGTTCGATAGTGTTCAGAAGCACGAGCATCGGACACGTAACGATCAAGTGTCCACAGCCCATCCGAGGTATGACGGATTTATTTTCTTTAGCGTTGGGATTAGCCGTGCTTATGTTGACGAAAATTCATCGAAAGCTTATCCACAATCCTTCCTATGGGTTGTCAACAGGTTGTAACATACTACCTGTAGGGGTTAGGCTCTTGACTATACCGCTCACTGGAGTAACTTCCCGACTTACCGGTTGATCGATGGCGGCGTGTGGCTGACGAGGAGGAGGGGACGATGGCGGCTGGGGAAGTGACGATGCCTGGACTCGATAAAAAACTACCTAAAGCACCTGAACGCGCCCAGGCGGTATCGCGCGCCGGCCTTACGCTGGAGCGTTTTTTCAGCCAACCCGGCATCGACCCGTTCGGCGAGATCGAATGGGAATTGCGCTCGGCCGTGATCGCCGGCGAGGACGGCCGGGTGGTTTTTGAACAGCGCGACGTCGAGGTTCCGCGCGCTTGGTCGCAGACCGCGACCAACGTGGTGGTCTCGAAGTATTTTCGCGGTCCGCTCGGGAGCCCACGGCGCGAGTCCAGCGTCCGCCAGCTGATCGGCCGCGTGGTCGATACCATCGCCGGATGGGGCGAGCGCCAGGGCTACTTCGCCGACGACGCCGGGCGCGACACCTTCAAGGCCGAGCTGACCGCCCTGCTGGTGACCCAGCGCGCGGCCTTCAACAGCCCGGTCTATTTCAACGTCGGTATCGAGCCCAAGCCGCAATGTTCGGCCTGCTTCATCCTGAAGGTCGACGACAACATGGACTCGATCCTGAACTGGTACCGCAACGAGGGCATCATCTTCAAAGGCGGCTCGGGCGCGGGCGTGAACCTCTCGGCCGTGCGTTCGTGCCGGGAGAAGCTTTCGGCCGGGGGCACCGCCTCGGGTCCGCTCAGCTTCATGAAGGCGGCCGACGCCTCGGCCGGCGTGATCAAGTCGGGCGGCAAGACCCGGCGCGCGGCCAAGATGGTGGTGCTTAACGTCGACCATCCCGATATCGAGGCTTTCATCAAGTGCAAGCAGGAGGAGGAGCGCAAGGCGTGGGCGCTGATCGACGCGGGCTACGACTCCTCGCTCGACGGCGCGGCCTACGGCTCGGTGTTCTTCCAGAACGCCAACAACTCGGTGCGGGTGCCCGACGAGTTCATGCGCGCGGTGGCCGAGGGCGGCGAGTGGACCACCCACTTCGTCAACGACGGCAGGGCCGACAAGACGTACAGGGCGCGCGATCTGATGCGGATGATCGCGGAGGCGGCGCACGGCTGCGGCGATCCCGGGATGCAGTTCGACACCACGATCAACAACTGGCACACCTGCCCCAACTCGGGACGCATCAACGCCTCCAATCCGTGCAGCGAGTACATGCATCTGGACAACTCGGCCTGCAACTTGGCCTCGATCAACGTACTCAAGTTCCTCGACGAGCGCGGCGAGTTCGACGTGCGGGCTTTTCGCCACGCCGTCGACGTGATGATCACGGCGCAGGACATCCTGGTCGACAACTCGTCGTATCCGACCGAGGAGATCGGGCGCAACGCACGCGACTTCCGCGAGCTGGGCCTCGGCTACGCCAACCTGGGCGCGCTGCTGATGGCGCTCGGGCTGCCCTACGACTCCGACCAGGGCCGCAGTTACGCCGGCGCAATTTCCGCGCTGATGACGGGCGAGGCCTACCTGCAGTCGGCGCGCATCGCGCAGGCGATGGGGCCTTTCGGCGGCTATCCGATCAATCGCGAGCCGATGCTCAAGGTTATCGCGGGCCATCGCGAGAAGGCCCACGATCTCGACTCCGCGCACGTGCCGCTCGGCCTTTTGCGCGCCTCGCGCGAGACGTGGGACGAGGCGCTCAAGCTCGGCGAAAGCGCCGGCTACCGCAATTCGCAGGCGACCGTGATCGCGCCCACCGGCACCATCGCCTTCATGATGGATTGCGACACCACCGGCATCGAGCCCGACATCGCGCTGGTCAAGTACAAGAAGCTGGTCGGCGGCGGGATGCTCAAAATAGTCAACGGCACGGTGCCGCGCGCACTGAAAAGGCTCGGCTACGACTCGCGCGAGGTCCAGGAAATCGTCGAGCACCTCGACGAGCACGAAACCATCGAGGGCGCTCCGCACCTGGCCGACGCGCACCTGCCCGTGTTCGATTGCGCATTCAAGCCGCGCGCGGGCTCGCGCACGATTCATTACCAGGGCCATCTGCGCATGATGGGCGCGGTGCAGCCGTTTATCTCGGGCGCGATCTCCAAGACCATCAACATGCCCGCCGAAGCCGACGTCGACGACGTGGCCGAGGCCTACAAGACGGCGTGGAAGCTGGGGCTGAAGGCGGTCGCGATCTATCGCGACGGCTCCAAGCGCACCCAGCCGCTCAACACCGGCAGGAGCAAGGCCGAGAGTCCGGCGGCGGCGGCGCCCGCGCTGGCGCTGGCGGCCGTGGCGGCGGCCGGCGCGGAGCGCGGGTTGAACCGCAAAAAGATGCCCGACGAGCGCAAATCGATCACGCACAAGTTCGATATCGCGGGGCACGAAGGCTACATCACCGTGGGCATGTACGACGACGGCCTGCCGGGCGAAATTTTCGTCATGATGTCCAAGCAGGGCTCGACCATCTCGGGCCTGATGGATTCGTTCGCGACCGCGATCAGCTATGCATTGCAATACGGCGTGCCGCTGCGGTTTTTGGTCGACAAGTTCTCGCACATGCGCTTCGAGCCGTCGGGCTTCACCAAGAATCCGCAGATTCCGTACGCCAAGTCGATCGTCGATTACCTGTTTCGATGGCTGGCGTCCAAGTTTCTCGACGAAGAGGCCCGGCGCGAAGTCGGCGTGATCGCGCCCGCCGCGCAGGCCGAGGCGGCGCCGTCCGCGGCGCTGGTCGAGAGAGCGGCCGAGGCTCAGTCCGAGCAGGCCGCCGTGGCGGCCGGCAGCGCCAGCGCACGCACGCGCCAGGCGTTCATCAATCAGGCCGACGCGCCGCCGTGTCCGGATTGCGGATGCCTGATGGTGCGTAACGGGACCTGTTACAAGTGCCTCAATTGCGGCGCGACCAGCGGATGCTCGTGA
>Ga0307373_10007493_pt1 | contig 17025 bp, 15 predicted proteins | sample OX2MG_FD_202534 | JGI IMG/M metagenome (GOLD analysis project Ga0307373, IMG submission 202534) | Soil microbial communities from Risofladan, Vaasa, Finland - OX-2 | ecosystem: Environmental > Terrestrial > Soil > Coastal area > Acid sulfate soil | place: Finland: Risofladan, Vaasa | collected... | reverse complement strand
CCCTCGGCAGGCCCGGGCACCGGCCGCCCCGCTAGCGGCGGGGGAGCTGGCCAGGCCGGCCCGGGGACCCGCGCTGACCACGACTGATGCCCGGAGATGCCCGTGAGCACCAAGGACTTCCTCGAGAAGGACTATTACAAGACCCTCGGCGTCTCCAAGACCGCGACCGCGGACGAGATCAAGAAGTCGTACCGCAAGCTTGCCCGCAAGTACCATCCGGACGCTAACAAGGGCGACGCCAAGGCCGAGGAGCGGTTCAAGGAGATCTCCGAGGCCTACAACGTCCTGTCCGACTCCAAGCGGCGCAAGGAGTACGACGAGGCGCGCTCTCTCTTCGGCAGCGGTGGCTTCCGCGGTCCCGGCCCCGGCGGGCAGGGCGGCGGGTACGGGTTCGACCTCGGTGACCTGTTCGGCGGCGGCGGCGCCGGGACCGGGACCGGCGGCGGTACCGGCGGCGGCCGGCTGGGCGACCTGTTCGGCGGGATGTTCGGCGGCCGGAGCACTGCGCCGCGGCCGCGGCGCGGTGCGGATGTCGAGACCGAGACCACGCTCGGGTTCAGCGACTCCATCGACGGCGCCACCGTGTCGCTGCGCCTGACCGGCGAGGGCGCATGCCCGACCTGTCACGGCACCGGGGCGAAGTCCGGCTCGGTACCGCGGGTCTGCCCCTCCTGTGAGGGCACCGGCCAGTCCAGCCGGAACCTGGGCAGCTTCGCGTTCTCCGAGCCATGCCGGGAGTGCCGGGGCCGCGGCCTGGTGGTCGACGACCCCTGCCCGGCGTGCTCGGGCAGCGGCCGTGCCATGAGCACCCGCACCATCCAGTCCAGGATCCCCGCTGGCGTCGCCGACGGGCAGCGGATCAAGCTCAAGGGCAAGGGTGCCCCGGGTGAGCGTGGTGGCCCGAATGGGGACCTGTATGTCCGGGTCCACGTCACCCCGCACCCGGTGTTCGGGCGCAGCGGCAACAACCTGACAGTGACGGTGCCCGTCACCTTCCCCGAGGCGGCGCTCGGGGCGGAGATCAAGGTGCCCTCCCACCGGGGTGCGCCGGTCAGCGTGCGGATCCCGGCCGGCACCCCCAACGGCCGCACGTTCCGGGTCCGGGGCAAAGGTGTGCGGCGCGCGGACGGCACCAACGGGGATCTCCTGGTGACCGTCTCCGTCCAGGTCCCGCAGAACCTGCCCGGGCCGGCCAGGGAGGCACTGGACGCGTTCCGGGAGGCGACCGCGGGTGAGGACCCGCGGGAAGACCTGCTGCGGCGGGCTAGGCAGGCGTGATGTGGCAGGCCCGGCCGGATAAGCAGACCAGGGGCTGGAGGTGACGCCATGAGCAGCCCGTTTGAGATGTCCGACGACACGCCCGTATACGTGATCTCGGTCGCCGCTCAGCTGTCCGGCATGCACCCGCAGACGCTGCGTGCCTACGACAAGGCGGGCCTGGTCTCCCCCGGCCGGACCGCCGGCAAGGGCCGCCGGTACTCGCTGCGGGACATCCTGGTCCTGCGGGAGGTCCAGCGGCTGTCGCAGGTGGACGGCGTCAACCTCTCGGGGATCAAGCAGATCCTCGAGCTGGAGAGCGAACTGGAGCGGTTCCGCGACGTTCTCGCCGAGCTGACAGCCGAGCTGAGCCAGCTGCGGATCGAACTGGAGTCCACCCGGGCGGTGGCCGCCCGGCTCGCCGGGCTGCTGCGCGACCGCGGCGCCGGCGCCTCGCTGGTCCCGGTACGCGGCCGGGGCAGCGCGGCCGGCCAGGGCGGCGGACCAGGGCGGGCCGCGGACGGGCCGGACACCGGGACCGGCCCGCCACACCCGGCCCTGCCCGCCGCGGAACCGGCCCTGCCCGCCGATCCGCCGGCGGCCGGACCGGATTCGCCAGCCGGGCCACGGTAACCTCGGCGGCCATTCCCAGCCAACTCACCTTCGACTTCCGGGATGCACCTGATGGACGACAAGCTCACCCGCAAGAGCCAGGAGGCGCTGTCAGACGCCGTCCGGCGCGCGACCACCGCGGGCAACCCGCACGTGGACGCGCTGCACCTGCTCGCGGCGCTGGTCGAGCAGGCCGGCGGGACCGCGGCCCCGCTGCTGCGGGCGGTCGGCGCCGACCCCGCCGCCGTCCTCGCCGACACCGGTGACCAGCTGGCCAAGCTGCCGATGGCGGCCGGTGCCACGCTCAGCGCGCCGGACATGTCACGGCCGCTGGTGGCGGCCATCGCGACCGCCGCCAAGCGGGCGCGGGAGCTCGGTGACGAGTACGTCTCCACCGAGCACCTGCTGGTCGGCCTGGCGGCGGACGGCGGCCAGGCCGCGCAGGTGCTGCGCCGGGCTGGCGCGGGCGCCGACCAGCTGTTCGCTGCGTTCGAGAAGGTCAGGGGGCACGCCCGGGTCACCTCGGAGGACCCGGAAGGGACCTACCAGGCGCTGGAGAAATACGGCGTCGACCTCACCCAGCGGGCGCGGGACGGTGACCTCGATCCGGTGATCGGGCGTGATGCCGAGATCCGGCGGGTGATCCAGGTGCTGTCCCGCCGCACCAAGAACAACCCGGTCCTGATCGGCGAGCCCGGGGTCGGCAAGACCGCGGTGGTCGAGGGCCTGGCGCAGCGGATCGTCGCCGGGGACGTCCCCGAGTCGCTGCGCGGCAAGCGGCTGGTCGCGCTCGACCTCGCCGCGATGGTCGCGGGCGCGAAGTACCGCGGCGAGTTCGAGGAGCGCCTCAAGGCCGTCCTCAACGAGATCAAGCAGAGCGAGGGCCAGGTCATCACGTTCATCGACGAACTGCACACGGTCGTCGGCGCGGGCGCGGCCGAGGGCGCGATGGACGCCGGCAACATGCTCAAGCCGATGCTCGCCCGCGGCGAGCTGCGGATGGTGGGCGCGACCACGCTGGATGAGTACCGGGAGCGGATAGAGAAGGACCCGGCCCTGGAACGGCGCTTCCAGCAGATCCTGGTGGGCGAGCCATCGGTCGAGGACACGATCGCGATCCTGCGCGGCCTCAAGGGCCGCTACGAGGCGCACCACAAGGTGCAGATCTCCGACGCCGCGCTGGTCGCGGCGGCGACCCTGTCGGACCGCTACATCACGGCGCGGTTCCTCCCGGACAAGGCCATCGACCTGGTCGACGAGGCCGCGTCGCGGCTCCGGATGGAGATCGACTCGCGGCCGGTGGAAATTGACGAACTGCAGCGCACCGTGGACCGGATGAAGATGGAGGAGATGGCGCTGGCGCGGGAGGCGGACCCGGCCAGCAAGGAGCGCCTGGAGCGGATGCGCGCCGATCTCGCCGACCGGCAGGAACAGCTCACCGCGCTGGTCGCCCGCTGGGAGCGGGAGAAGGCCAGCCTGAACAGGGTCGGCGAGCTCAAGCAGCGCCTCGACGATCTGCGCGGGCAGGCGGAACGGGCACAGCGGGACGCCGACTTCGAGACCGCATCCCGCATCATGTACGGGCAGGTCCCCGCGCTTGAGGCCGAACTGGCGGCCGCTGCGGCCGTGGCCGCGCAGGAGAGCAACGGCCAGGCCGCGGCGGGCGGCGGGACGTCCTTCCCGGCGGGCTCCGGCAGCGCGCCCATGGTCAAGGAGGAGGTCGGCCCGGACGATGTCGCGGACGTCGTCTCGGCCTGGACCGGCATCCCGGCGGGCCGGCTGCTGGAGGGCGAGACCGGCAAGCTGCTGCGGATGGAGGCCGAGCTCGGCAGGCGGCTGATCGGGCAGGCCCAGGCGGTCCACGCCGTCGCGAACGCGGTGCGCCGGTCCCGGGCGGGCATCTCCGACCCCGAGCGGCCGACCGGGTCGTTCCTCTTCCTCGGCCCCACCGGCGTGGGCAAGACGGAGCTGGCCAAGGCGCTCGCCGAGTTCCTCTTCGACGACGAGCGGGCCATGATCCGCATCGACATGAGCGAGTACGGCGAGAAGCACTCGGTCGCCCGGCTGATGGGAGCCCCGCCCGGCTACATCGGCTACGAGGAGGGCGGCCAGCTGACCGAGGCCGTCCGGCGGCGGCCCTACTGCGTGGTGCTGCTCGACGAGGTGGAAAAGGCCCACCAGGAAGTCTTCGACGTCTTGCTGCAGGTGCTCGACGACGGCAGGCTCACCGACGGCCAGGGCCGCACGGTCGACTTCCGGAACACGATCCTGATCCTCACCTCGAACCTCGGCTCGGCCTTCATCGCCGACCCGGCGCTCGACGAGCAGGCCAAACGTGATGCCGTGATGAACGTCGTCCGGGCGACCTTCAAACCGGAGTTCCTCAACCGGCTCGATGATGTGATCTTGTTCGACGCCCTGTCGACCGAGGAACTCACCCAGATCGTCGACTTGCAGGTGGCCAGGCTGGCGCGGCGGCTCGCCGACCGCAGGCTCACCCTTGAGGTCACCCCGGCGGCCCGCGAATGGCTGGCCGTGACCGGATTCGACCCGGTGTACGGTGCCCGGCCGCTGCGCCGGCTGGTTCAGTCGGCCATCGGGGATCAGCTCGCCCAGGCGCTCCTGTCCGGGGAGATCGCCGACGGGGAAACGGTCCTGGTGGATCTGGACCCAGCGGCCGACGCGCTGACCGTCCGGCCCGGTAAGCCGGTGCCGGAGACGGTGCCCGGCTCGGAGCCGAATTCGTCGAGCAGCCGGTCGTAGGCGTCCTCGGGCAGCCCGAGGTCATTGCGGATCCGGAAACGAAGGCTCAGCAGGAGCCGCAGCTCTGCCCGGTCACCGGTGACCGGGCCTGGCAGCGCGCCGGCCTGGTCGTCCCCGGCTGCCGCCTGGGGCACCACCGGCTCGCTGTCCACGTCGCCCGCGCTGGCGACCGGGCCGGGTGAGCGGCCCAGGCACAGTTCCACGCCCGCGTTCGCCCAGGCCAGCGCCCCGATCAGATCCGACCGCTCCTCCAGCAGCTCGGCCGCCATGTCGCAGGTGCGCGGATCGCGCGGCGGCTCGGCCGCCAGGCGGCTGACCAGCGCCTCAGCCTCCGCCGTCTCGTCCATCATGAACAGCGCCCGCGCCAGCGGCACCCGCGGGTCGGCGAACGAGGGCCCCCCGTCCTCGATCGCGCGGAGGAAGCCGTTTGCCGCGGCAGCGGGGTCGTCGGCGAGCAGCCACTGCTCCCCGGCCCGCATGTAGGCGTCGGCACGCGGCATGGCCGCGGTCTGGGTGCCGCTATCAGCCAGCTGGGTCATCTCCTGCGCCGCTGCCCGGTGGTCGCCAGTGCGCGCGGCATCGAACTCGATCGCGTCAAAAGCCTCACGGCTGAGCACACCCACGTGAGACACGGTACCCATCCTGAGGGCGTGGCAACGTCCCGACTCAGCCCACTAGTGGCGAGATCTTTCCAGTGCGTCCCAGAACCCGCGCCGCAGCGCATGCCGCACCTCGTCGTGCAGCAGCGAGTCGATCGGCAGCGCCGACTCCTGCAGCAGCCTGGCTTCCAGGTCCGAGGGCATGCGCGGCTTGCGGGCGAGCACGGCTTCCAGCCACAGCGCGGGTGCGTCCCGCGCCACCGACTGCCCGAAGTTGAAACCCTCACCGTGCGCGGCCTGCACCGCGTCGGCGAGCGAGACCGCGGCCTGGGGCACCGGCGCATGCTGCATGGCCTGCTGCGGGCCGCCGTAGGGGCCCTGCTGCGGCACGTAGGCGCCCTGGCCTTCGGGCTGGTCGGCGGGCGCGCCAGGGAACTGCTGGGAGCGCTGATCAGCGGGCCCGCGGGTGAACCGACCGGTGGGGGCCGTCTGCGGGTAGGTGCGCAGCCCGCCCCGGGCCGGCTGCCCGGCGGGCGCCATGGGGCCGCCGCCCGGTGCCGGGCCCGGTGCCGGGCCCGCTGGCCCCTGCTGGGGACCCGGCATGGGCTGGCGTGGCCCGGTGGGGCCGCCAGCGGCGTCCTGGCCGGGGCCCTGGTAACCGGGGCCTGGCGGTGCCTGGTACGCCGGCTGCCCGCCTTCCATAGCCGGCTGAGGCACCGGGCCTGGCTGGCCCTGCGGCATGCCAGGTGGCCCGGCCTGGTGCGGGGGCACACCCGGATGGCCCGGCTGGGCGGGCTGAGACTGCTGGTGCATCCCGGGCTGGCCGAGCGCGGGCTGGCCCATGTGCCCCGGGTGCGCGGGCTGGGGTCCGGACGGCATGCCCGGCGGGACCGCCATCGGCCCGGAATGGTGTGCCGTGGGCTGGCCCACCGGGGCTGGCAGCGGCATCGGCTGCTGCTGGCCCTGCTGGCCAGGCATGGCCGGCAGGGTGGCCGACTGCGTCATGGCGGGCGGAAGCTGGGTCGGCCCGGAGTTATGGCTGGCACCCGGCCCCGCCGGGTTGAGTGGCGGGGGCATCGCCGGCGCGGCCGGCATGGCACCGAAGTTCTGGCCGCCCGGCGCACCCGGAGCCGGGCCGACGGGCATGCCCTGCTGGCCGACCATCCCCGGGGGCGGCGGCTGCATGGCGGGCATCGACTGCATGCCCTGCGGGACGCCCGCAGCCGGGGCTGGTGGCGGGGCCGGCGCGGGCTGGTGCCTGGGGGGCGGGCCCTGCGAGCCGGGCATCGGCCCGATCGGGCCGGAGTTGTTGGCCGGCTGGAGGGAGCCGGGCTGGCCGTTCATGGCCGGCTGGGCCGCCCGCTGGTACTCGGCGATGACCGGGGAGGTGTAGATCTCCGGCGGAGCCTGATGCGAGCCGGCCGGCAGCGCCTGCTGCTGGCCGAGCGGGCCGACGGGCCCGTGGCCGTTGGTCAGCGCCCGCCCCGGGTAGGCCCCCACGGAGTGCCGCTCGTCCTCGCGCAGCGGTTCAGCGCCGACCACGAGCTCCACGTAGGGCCGCAGATGTGCCTCACCGATCTCGACGAGGTCGTCGCATTCCTGGCGGAGGGCACGCGAGATGGTCCAGTTGCCGTCCACAGTCACGTGCAGCAGGGTGACCCGCACGCCAAGATCCTGCACGTCGGCGATGACCTGGGCCAGGTCCTCCTCGGCGCTGACGACCAGGGCGTCGCTCACCGCGCTGTTGCGGGCCAGGGTGATCAGGTCGCGGTGGATCTCGCTCTCCACGCCCTCGCGCCGGCCGGGCCTCATCCGGCCCAGCCGCAGCTTCACGCCGGGCAGGTCGGCCAGTGCGTCGTGCTCAGGTGACCGGCGGCCCTCGACCGTCGCCTCGTACCAGTAGCACCGCAGCAGCGGCAGGCCGGTCCGGTCCCGGGCCACGCTGCCCAGGAACTGGAGCAGGCCCGCGTAGCTCCAGGAGACGGACTCCCGGTGACGGGTTCCGTGGACGGCCATCGCACCATCAGCCAGTACGTAGCCCGCGTCCACGAACAGCGCGCACCGATCCACGCGACACCGTCCTTCCGTCGACGCGAGACGTTACCAGCGCTCAGCCGCCTTCGTGATGGAGTGCGCACAGATCGCGGCAACCACCGGGAGGGCGGGTAGTCAGCTCTTGGCGGAAGTATCACCGCCACGGCTCACGGCCCGGCAGGATACCCAGACATGCGACTTCTTGTTCTCGGGGGCACCCGCTTCCTCGGGCGTGCCATCGTGGACGAGGCGATCAGCCGCGGCTACGACGTCACAACCTTCTCGCGCGGGCTGAGCGGCCACCCCCGGCCGGGTGCCGAGGTGCTGCACGGAGACCGTACCAGCTTCGAGGATCTGCTCCAGCTGGCGGAGCGTGAGTGGGACGGCGTCATCGACACCTCCACGATCGCCCCCGTCCACGTCGCGGCCTCCGCCCAGCTGCTGGCCGGGCACGTCGGCCACTACACCTATGTCTCCACCCTGTCGGTCTACGCCGACCAGGCGCGCGAGCCGGTCAGCGAGGAATCGCCCGTCCTGGACTGCCCGTCCGACGCGGCCGGCACCATCGAGACGCTCGGTTACGGCGAGCTCAAGGCCGGCTCTGAGCGCGCCGTCCAGGAGGCCATGGCCGGCCGGTGCCTGATCGCCCGGCCCGGCCTGATCATCGGGCCGCACGAGAACGTGGGGCGGCTTCCGTGGTGGCTGACCAGGATCGCGCGCGGCGGGCAGGTACTCGCGCCAGCGGCGGACAGCCCGCTGCGGATGACCGATGCCCGGGACCTCGCCGCCTGGCTCGCCGACAACACCCGGCGTGGCATCCCCGGTGTGGTGAACGTGCCGGGCCCGGAGGGAACCACCTTCGGTGACCTGCTCGGTCACTGTGCGCAGGTCACCGAGCCCCAGCGGGACACCGGCCTGGAGCTGCGGTGGACGGCCGACCAGGCCCTGCTGGCGGCGGGGGTGGAACCCTGGATGGAGCTGCCGATGTGGGCGCCGGACATTCCCGAGCTGGCCGCCATGTGGCAGGTCACGGGGGACCGCGCGCTGCGGACCGGCATCCGGTACCGCCCGCTCGCGGACACCGTCAGCGACACCTGGCACTGGCTGCTCCAGGAGGCTGCCAGCCAGGACCGCCCCGAGCCGGAGTTCGCCCGGATGCCGGGCATCGGCCTCGACCCGGACCGGGAACAGCAGATCCTCGCCAGCCTGTAGGCTCCCAGGCCGTGAGCGACCGCGATGAGCTCCTGCGGGTGATCAAGGCCACGGCAATGGTGCACGGCGACTTCGTGCTGTCGTCCGGGCAGCGCGCGACCTGGTACATCGACCTGCGGCGGGTGCTGCTCAGCGGGCAGGCAGCGCCGCTGGCCGGCCGGGTCATGCTGGCGGCCACCGCGGACCTCGACTACGACGCGGTCGGCGGGCTCACGCTCGGTGCGGACCCGGTGGCGGCCGCCATGCTGCACGCTGCCGCCAGCCAGGGCCGGGCACTGGACGCGTTCATCGTCCGCAAGGCGGACAAGACCCATGGGCTCCAGCGCCGGATCGAGGGGCCGGACGTCGCCGGCCGCCGGGTACTGGCTGTCGAGGACACCTCCACCACCGGCGCTTCCGTGCTGACCGCTGTGGACGCACTCCGGGAGGCCGGCGCGGAGGTGGTCGGCGTGGCGGTCGTCGTGGAACGGGGCGCCCGCGACCGGGTGACCGGGCGCGGGCTGCCGTTCCGCGCCGCCTATGACATCGGCGACCTGGGGGTGGACCGGACCCCGGCCTGATCGCCGGAGCCGGGGACGCCCGGGCCAGAACCGGCGGGGCCAGAGCCGGTGGAGCCGTGATCGCCCGGGCCGCGCCCGTGCGCCGCCTCGTGGCGGAGCTCACGCAGCCGGTAGGCGATGAAGGCGATGATGGCCAGGGCCACCAGGGCCGCGATCCCGTAGCCGGCGACGGCGATCCCGTGCGCGACGGTCTGCCACGCGCTGCCGACCCCGTATCCGATCAGCGAGATCACGGTCACCCAGACCGCGGTGCCGATGAGGCTCAGGATCCCGAACAGCAGCGGGGGCACCTCGATGAAGCCGGCCACGATGGACACGAACGTCCGGACAACCGGCAGCGCGCGCCCGAGCGGGATCGCCCACAGGCCGCGCCCGGCGACGAAACGCTCCGCCCGGTCGATGTCCGCCTGCGTGATCAGCAGGTAGCGGCCATACCTGTGGACGAGCGGCCGGCCGCCGGCCCGCCCGATGCCGTAGGAGACGAACGAGCCGATGAGCTCGGCCGCCGTTCCCACCAGGATGACGCCGACGATGCTGAGGTGCCCCTCACCGGCCAGTACGCCAGCGAACCCGAAGGTGATTTCGGACGGAATCGGGACGCAGCAGGCCTCAAGGAACCCGAACAGGAAAACCGCGGCGTAGCCCCAGTGGATGAGAAAGCTCTCCATAGCTCACTGTTGTACAGCATGCGGCCGCGTGCCTTGGCCGCTGCCGGCCGAGCTTAAGAGCACCTTTACTTCTGCGTCCCCTGCGCGGCCAGCCGTCCCGGCCCGGACCGCGGGCCGGGACCGGGCAAATCACCGATGGTGCCCACATCCCGGCCCTCCCCTGCCGCGGACGGCCGCGGTCACCGATACTGAATGCACACGCCAGACAAGGAGCCGACCGTCATGCCTATCGCGACGCCAGAGGTCTACGCCCAGATGCTCGACCGGGCCAAGGAACAAGGCTTCGCCTACCCGGCCATCAACGTCACGTCGAGCCAGACGCTGAACGCGGCTCTGCGCGGCTTCGCCGATGCGCAAAGCGACGGCATCGTGCAGGTTTCCACCGGTGGGGCCGAGTACCTGTCGGGTTCGGCGGTCAAGGACATGGTCACCGGCTCGGTCGCGTTCGCGCACTTCGCCCGAACTGTCGCCGCCAGATACCCGGTGAACATCGCCCTGCACACCGACCACTGCCCCAAGGACAAGCTGGACGGCTTCATGCGCCCCCTGGTCGCGCTGTCCAAGGAGCGGGTCGCCCGGGGCGAGGAGCCGCTGTTCCAGTCCCACATGTGGGACGGGTCCGCTGTCCCGCTGGCCGAGAACCTGGCCATCGCCTCTGAGCTGCTCGACGAGTGCGCGCAGGCCCGCACCGTCATGGAGCTGGAGATCGGCGTGGTCGGCGGGGAGGAGGACGGGATCGTCGGGGAGATCAACGAGAAGCTCTACAGCACCACGCAGGACGCGCTGGCCACGGCGGAAGCGATCGGGCTGGGCGAGCGCGGCCGGTACATCCTGGCCGCCACGTTCGGCAACGTGCACGGGGTCTACAAGCCCGGGCACGTGTCCCTGCGGCCGTCGGTGCTCAAGGACATCCAGGACGCGGTCGCCGCGATGTACGGCAAGGACAAGCCCTTCGACCTGGTCTTCCACGGAGGCTCGGGATCGGCGCTGACGGAGATCCGGGAGGCGATCTCCTACGGTGCCATCAAGATGAACGTGGACACCGACACCCAGTACGCCTTCACCCGGCCGATCGCCGGGCACATGTTCAGCCATTACGACGGCGTGCTCAAGATCGACGGTGAGGTGGGCGACAAGAAGGCCTACGACCCGCGTGCCTATGGCAAGGCCGGCGAGGCGGCGATGGCCGCCCGCGTCGTCCAGGCCTGCGAGGACCTGATGTCGGCAGGCACGCGCCTGGCCTGACATGCCGGTCAGCCGCCGCCTCGCCGGAAAGCGGCCCGGATGGCCGCGGCCACCTGGCCGGGCACCCGGATGATCTCGTCCCAGGTGAAGTGCACGACCTCGAAGCCCGCCTCCCGTAACCGGGCGTCGCGCTGAAGCTGGGCAATGGCCCGGGACGGGTCGCGGTACTTGACGGCGCCGTCGGCCTCACCGATGGTCCGGTGAGCCTGCCACAGGAAGTCGACCCGGCCGACCACCACGTCTTCGTCGCCTACCCAGGCCTGCAGCTCGGGCGGGGGCAGTCCCTCGTCGTGGAATACCACCCGCGAGATCGACTCGAATACCGACTCCGGCCGGGCATCGCTGAACACTACGACCCGCCTCGCCCGCTGGATGCCACACCAGCCCCGGCAATCCGTTAAGACGGATTGAAGTTCGGCTTTTAGGCGGTCCGGCTGCCGCCGGCACCCAGCGGGCGGGTCAGCGCCACCCTGGCTGGGCGCTGCCCGAGCAGGTCAAGGCCATGAACGACCGCCGCACTGCGGTGACTTCCCACCGCCTCGGGGCCGGCCACGGCGAGCGCGGCGGCAACCCGGAGCGTATGCTCGCCGCCCGGCTCCCGGCCCACATCCGCGGCAAGCGAAGCCTGCGCATAAACCCCCCGCCCTACCGACACCAGCACTCTCTCCCGCAGCAATCGCCGCAGCCCCGCCCGCGACACCCCCGCCCCCGCCAACTCCCCAGTAGTAACAACCCCCGCCACCCGCCCCACAACGCCGCTCACCCCCCCCTGACCACAACCACTGACATCGCGGCCCGGCCCGGCCCGCCGGCATAGCACGGATTGGGGTCAGCTACCTGTCCGCTTTGGGAGGGTTTGCCGAGCCCGGATCCGTGCTACCCCGTGACGATCATGGTCGGGACGCGGGTCTGGGGGCACGGGTGGTGGGGTGGCGCGACAGGATGGGGGGCATGGAGCATCAGAATTTGCTGGGGGGGGCGCCTGCCACTCAGCTGCCTACAGACCCGGCGGCTGCGCTGCTGGGCTCGGGTACCGACCCGGTCGCCGTCGCGGCAGCGCATCCGGCCTGCCTCGCCGCCTGGGCCGCACTCGCCGACCTCGCCATGGCCCGGGGCGAGGCGGTCGCGTCGTATGCCTACGCCCGGACCGGCTACCACCGCGGGCTCGACCAGCTGCGCCGGGCCGGCTGGCACGGTCACGGGCCGGTTCCCTGGGAGCACGAGCCGAACCAGGGGTTCCTGCGCTCGCTGTACGCACTAGGGCGGGCCGCGGCCGCGCTCGGCGAGGACGACGAGGCGGAACGCTGCCAGGCCTTCCTCAGCGAGGCCAGCGCCACCGCGGTGGCGGAGCTGGCGGGCTCCTGAACGGGCAGCGCCGCCGGCCGCCAGGGCGTGGAGTAACCTCGGGACTCCGCGAGGCGGAGCCAGGAAGGGGCTGGTGAGATGCCGGCCATTGTGCTGGTGGGCGCGCAGTGGGGCGACGAGGGCAAGGGCAAAGCCACCGACCTGCTCGGCGACCGTGTGCACTACGTGGTCAGGTATCAGGGCGGCAACAACGCCGGGCACACGGTGGTCATCGGTGACGACAGCTACGCGCTGCACCTGCTGCCCTCGGGGGTGCTCTCACCCGAGGTCATCCCGGTCATCGGCAACGGCGTGGTCATCGACCCGGAGATCCTGCTGGCGGAGATCGCGGGCCTGGCCGAGCGGGGCGTGTCCTGCGGCCGGCTGCTGATCTCCGCGAACGCGCACCTGATCATGCCGCACCACCGCGCGCTCGACAAAGTGACCGAACGCTACCTGGGCGACGCGCGCATCGGCACCACGGGGCGGGGCATCGGGCCGACCTACGGCGACAAGGTGGCCAGGACCGGGATCCGGGTGCAGGACCTGTTCGACCCGGGGATCCTGGAGCAGAAGCTGGACCTGGTGCTCCGCGAGAAGAACCAGGTGCTCACCAAGGTCTACAACCGGCGCGGCATCGACGCCGACACGGTGGCGCAGGAGTACCTCGGCTACGGCGACCAGCTACGCCCCTACGTTGCCGACACCGCCCTGGTCCTGAACCAGGCACTGGACGCGGGCCGGACCATCCTGCTGGAAGGCGCACAGGCGACCCTGCTGGACGTGGATCACGGCACGTACCCGTTCGTGACATCCTCGTCGCCCACGGCGGGCGGGGCCTGCGCCGGCTCGGGCGTCGGCCCCACCCGGATCACCAAGGTGATCGGCATCGTCAAGGCCTACACGACCCGGGTCGGCTCCGGGCCGTTCCCCACCGAACTGCTCGACGAGCAGGGCGAGTGGCTGCGCAAGAGCGGCGGTGAGTACGGCGTGACCACGGGCCGGGCGCGCCGGACCGGCTGGTTCGACGCGGTGATCGCCCGCTACGCCACCCGGGTCAACGGGATCACCGAATACTTCCTGACCAAGCTCGACGTGCTGTCGGGCCTGGAGAAGGTGCCGGTCTGCGTCGCCTACGACGTGGACGGGACCAGGCACGACGAGATCCCGATGACACAGACCGAGTTCCACCACGCGACGCCGGTATACGAGTACCTGGACGGCTGGTGGGAGGACCTGTCGGAGGTCCGGGAGTTCGGCGCCCTGCCATCCAGTGCCCAGGCGTACGTGCGGACGGTCGAGGAGCTCATCGGTGCCCCGGTGGCCGCGGTCGGCACCGGCCCGCGCCGTGACCAGACCCTGCAGCTGCGCCCGCTGATCTAAGGGGTAATGCCAGGTAGGCTCGCGCCGTGCGAGTCCTCCTGCTGGGGTCCGGCGGCCGTGAGCACGCGCTGGCGCGGGCGCTCGCCGCCGACCCGGACGTGACCGGCCTGCACGCGGCACCGGGCAACCCCGGCATCGCCCGGCTGGCGACCGTCCACCCGGCCGACCTGGCCGACGTCGCCGGGGTGACCGCCCTGGCCCGATCGCTGGCCCCGGCCCTGGTCGTGGTCGGCCCGGAGGCGCCGCTGGTGGCCGGGCTGGCTGACGCGCTCCGGGCGGCCGGGATCGCCTGTTTCGGGCCCAGCCGCGAGGCGGCCATGATCGAGGGGTCGAAGTCCTTCGCCAAGCAGGTCATGGCCGCGGCCGGCATCCCGACCGCCGCGGCCCGCACCTGCACCACCGAGGGCGAGGCGATGGCCGCACTGCAGGCGTTCGGTGCCCCGTTCGTGGTGAAGGCGGACGGGCTCGCCGCCGGCAAGGGGGTGGTCGTCACCAGCGACCTGCGGGAGGCCCTGGCACACGCCCGGTCGGCGGGCACGGTGGTCGTCGAGGAGTACCTCGACGGCCCGGAGGTGTCGCTGTTCGCGCTGGCCGACGGCACGACGGCGGTGCCGCTGCTGCCCGCGCAGGACTTCAAGCGGGCCGGTGACGGGGACGCGGGGCCGAACACGGGCGGGATGGGCGCCTACGCGCCGCTGCCCTGGGCGCCGCCCGGGCTGACCGACGAGGTGATGGCCACCGTCATCCAGCCAGCGGTCGATGAGATGCGGCGCCGTGGCACGCCCTACCGGGGCCTGCTGTACGCCGGGCTGAGCCTGACCACGGCGGGCGTGCGGGTGGTCGAGTTCAACGCCCGGTTCGGCGACCCGGAGACCCAGGTGGTGCTGGACCGGCTGGCCAGCCCGCTGGCCGGCCTGCTCGCCGCGGCCGCGGACGGTTCGCTGGCCGGCGCCGGGCCGCTGCGCTGGGCGCCCGGCGCGTCGGTGACGGTGGTGATCGCCGCCCAGGGCTACCCCGCCGCACCCGCGAACGGCGACGAGATCACCAACATCGACGATGCCGAACGGGTCCCCGGGGCACATGTCCTGCACGCCGGGACGGCCACCGGCGGGGCTGGCCAGCTCGTGTCGGCGGGCGGGCGGGTGCTCAGCGTGGTCGGCGCGGGACCCGATCTGGCTTCGGCCCGTGCGGTGGCCTACCGGGCGGCGGGGGCGATCCGGATGCGGGGCGGCTGGTACCGCCACGACATCGCCGAAGCCGCCGCCTTTGACCAGGCCGCCCCCGCGGTGCGGGGCGCGGGCGGCGGCGGCGGCGCGCCGCCTGGCCCCTGACCGGCCCGCCGCCATGCCCCCGGACCCCCACCCAGCGACACCCCGGCACCCCGGGGGCGTGCCCGCGGACCCGGGCCAGCGGGGGCGTAGGGGAGGATGGAACGCGTGATCGGGCGATACACCCTGCCGCGGATGGGCCGGGTCTGGAGCGAGGCACACAAGTACGAGCTGTGGTGCCAGGTGGAGACCCTGGTGCTGGCGGCGCACGCCAGCGCGGGCACGGTGCCGGCGGGCAGCGTGGCGGCGGTGCGGGCCGCCCCGCCGCCGACCCCGGAGGCCGTGGCCGCGCATGAGGCGGTGACCGACCACGATGTGATCGCCTTCCTCACCGCCTGGGCGGACAACACCACCCCGCGCGAGGCGGCGGCGTACGTCCACTACGGGATGACCTCATCCGACCTGCTCGACACCGCGCTGGCGCTGCAGCTGGTGGAGGCGACCGATCTGCTGGCCGCCCGGGCCAGCGAGCTGGTCGCGGTGCTCCGCGAGCACGCTCTCGCGCACACCGCCACGCTGCGGCCCGGGCGGACGCACGGCATCCACGCCGAGCCGGACGTGTGGGGGCACCGGGTGGCCGACTTCGCGTTCGCCGCGGCGCGGTGCCGGGACCGGCTCACCCGGGCACGCGGGTCGGTCGCGGTCGGCAAGCTGTCGGGACCGGTCGGCACGTACTCCAACATCGACCCCGCGATCGAGGCGGCCGTCCTCGCCGAGCTCGGCCTGGCCCCGGCCGCGGCCGCCAGCCAGGTGGTCTTCCGAGACGGCATCGCGGAGTGGGTGAGCGTGCTTGCGCTGCTGGCCACCGTGTGCGAGGCGATCGCGCTGGAGGTCCGGCACGGCCAGCGGACCGAGGTGCGCGAGCTGGCCGAGCCGTTCTCGGCCGGGCAGAAGGGCTCGTCGGCGATGCCGCACAAGAAGAACCCGATCCGCTCCGAGCGGATCTGCGGCCTGGCCCGGATGGTGCGGGCGTACGTGACGCCGGTCACCGAGGGGATGGTGCTGTGGCATGAACGGGACATCTCGCACTCCAGCGTGGAGCGGGTGGCCCTGCCCGATGCCGCCATCGCCACCGACTACCTGCTGCACCTGACCACCGGGCTGGTCCGGGGGCTGGTGGTGGACACCGCCCGGATGCGCGCCAACCTGGAGTCCACCGGGGGGCTGATCTACACCTCCGGTGTGCTGCTCCAGCTGGTGACGGCGGGGATGTCCCGCGAGGACGCCTATGCCCTGGTCCAGGCGGCGGCGATGGAGACCTGGCGCAGCGGCGTCCCGTTCCGGGACACGCTGCGCAAGCTGGCGGCGGCCCAGGGACGCGAGCTCGACGAGGCGGGGCTGGACGAGGTGTGCCGCCCGGAGCGGTACGTGGCGCGGCTGGGGCCGGTGTTCGACCGGCTGCGGGCACTGCGGTGAGCCCGCCGGCCGGCGATACGGCCGGCCAGCTCACCCACCTCTACTCGGGCAAGGTGCGCGAGGTCTACCAGATGCGCGGCGGGCTGCTGCTGCTGGTGGCCACCGACCGGATCTCCGCCTACGACCATGTGCTGCCCACGCCCATCCCGGACAAGGGGAAGATCCTCACCCAGCTGTCGCTGTGGTGGTTTCGCCAGCTGGCCGACCTGGTGCCCAATCATCTGGCGGACGCCCCGGTCCCGGCCGAGTTCGCCGGCCGGGCCATGGTCTGCCAGCAGCTTTCCATGATCGGTGTGGAGTGCGTGGCCCGTGGCTACCTGGCCGGCTCGGGCTGGCACGACTACCAGCGGACGCAGGCGGTGTGCGGGACCGCCCTGCCGCCGGGCCTGGTGGAAGGCGGCCAGCTGCCCGGCGGCCCGATCTTCACACCCGCGAGCAAGGCCCCGCGCGGGGAGCACGACGAGAACATCCCGGTGGCCTCGGTGGCCGGGCTCGTCGGCGCCGAGGTGGCCGCCGAGCTGGAGCGCATCACCCTGGAGGTGTACCGGCGCGGCGCCGAGGTGGCCGCGCGCGGCGGCATCATCGTCGCGGACACCAAGATCGA
>Ga0307373_10007492_pt1 | contig 17026 bp, 16 predicted proteins | sample OX2MG_FD_202534 | JGI IMG/M metagenome (GOLD analysis project Ga0307373, IMG submission 202534) | Soil microbial communities from Risofladan, Vaasa, Finland - OX-2 | ecosystem: Environmental > Terrestrial > Soil > Coastal area > Acid sulfate soil | place: Finland: Risofladan, Vaasa | collected... | reverse complement strand
AAGCGACGCTTCCGTACGCGGGTTCCGTGACGGTGGCCGGAGGGGCCGTGACCGAACCGACGCTGGAGTTCACCCAGTTGACGTACTCGGTGACCTTCTCGCAGACGGGGCTCCCCTCGGGGACCTCCTGGTCCGTGACGTTGAACGGAGCGACGGTCACCTCGACGACGTCCTCCCTCGCGTTCACCGAGCCGAACGGTACGTACTCCTACTCGATCGGAGGCGTCCCCGGGTGGCATCAGCCGAGCATGCCCTACGCCGGATCGGTCACGGTGAATGGGTCGGCGGTGAGCTACGCGGCCCTCGCGTTCAGCGAGTTCACTTATGCGGTGACCTTCACCGAGTTCGGCCTGCCTTCCGGAACCCTGTGGTACGTGAACGTCACGAGTGGCCCCTCCTATGGCTCGACGACTGACGTTGTCACTCTCGCCGAGCCGAACGGCACATTCGCCTACACGGCGGCGACCGGCGCGATGTACAACGCAACGAGCCCGGGCGGCACCGTGAGGGTGGCGGGGGCGGCTGTCGGAGCGTCGATCGCGTTTGTGGGCACGTTCGAGATCACCTTCAACCGTCCTTCGGGAATGCCGGCGGGTGGCTCCTGGACCGTCTACCTGAACTCGACGACGGGCCCGAGCATCGTTCGCACCGCCTCGACGGGTTCGCTGACCATCCGAGCGCCGAATGGGACGTACTCCTACTCGATCGTGGTCCCCGGAAACCCGTCTCTTGCGAGCCAGGGGACCGTTGCCGTGCAGGGCTCGAACGTCGTAGCGAACCCATCGTCGGCCACCCCGAGCAGGTTCCTAGGGTTCTCCGGCAATACCGGTTACTACATTCTCGCCGCAGTGATCGTAGGGCTGGCGCTCGTGGCGATCTGGGCGCTCCGGCGCCGTCCTGGAAGCGGGTGAGATCCTCCCCCAGCAAGTCGGGGCCCCCTGCTCAGGGTCATAGATCGAAGTCGCCCGGGTCCCGGACTTTAGCCGCAACCTACCGAAGAGCGCCGAGGAAGCCCGAGACCGACTCGTGAATCGAACGAGCCCTCCCGACAAGCCGCCCCGTCTCGCGCTTATCGAAGAATATGGCGCCGGGCGTGCGTCCAGCGCGGGGTTCTCCGTACGCCGCTGCCTCGCGAAGTCGAGCGAGTTCGCTCATCGCCATCGCCCACTCGCCGACCTCGCTCCGTACGGCCGGCCGAAAGGCATCGCGATGCCGAAGGAGCCAGTCGTGGATATCGTGTCCCCTGGGCGGTTCGACCCGGACCGCGTAGAGGGCGGCCTTTATGGAGAGTTCGACCGTCCGCTGAGCCTCGCTCGTTGCGTTCGCAAAGTGTCCTCGGCGGAGGGCGTATTCGGCTCCGTCGAGCGATTCGCTGGCTCGTTCGATGAGCCCACGGGCGGCATTCAGATTCAAGCCGTCGCCTCGAGGATCGTTCCTAGCTTCCAGTACGGTGCTTCGCCAGCACGGGCAATCCGCCGGGCTCCCTTCTCGCGGAGAAGGCGAGAGAGTCGGCGAAGTGCCGAGCGGAGCGACCCATCGGGGTCGTACAGGATCCGGGCCTCCTGGGGAAGGTCGAAGAGGACCGGGGCCGGTCGAGCGAAGTCCTCCTCCGTCGCGACGAGGACCTGGGCCCGATGGTAGTGTTTCGTCCGGTCGAATTCGTCCACGAGAAGCGGAGCCGCGGACCCGTCTAGCCGGCCCCGCTCCCTCGCGTCCTCGTAGACCGATATCGGCCGTTCCGTCAGGAGGACGAGGAGGTCCAGGTCGCTTTCCGGCCCCGAGGTTCCGCGGGCGCACGAACCGAAGAGCGCGATCGCGCGCAGACGACCCGAGTACAAGCGAAGGATCTCACCCGCCGAGCGATAGAGGATCGGGTAGAAGCACTTCGACCGGAACGGACGGAGATTCGTTTCTACCCCCGCCGTAAGGCGAACGAGAGGGTCCACCGTGGCGTACCGACCCCTTCCGATCCGGAAGAGCCACCCGAGCCGGGCGAGCCGCGAGAGCTCGAGGTACGGCCTCGCTCGGAGGACCTGGGCAGCGTCCGACACAGAGAACGGCTCGTCACCGAACCGTTCGCGGAACCGCAGGAAGGAGGCTGGAATCGAGAGGCCCGTTGCACTCGGCACGCACTTCGATATAGACTATCAGGATATATAGCCTGTCGAACGAGGGAACGGGAACGGCACCGGGTGGTAGGTCCCGATTGGGTGACGGACCGGAGCTCCCCCCCGAGACCCGCACTCGTGGACCGCCCAGTCCACAAAGGGCGGCCCCGCACCTCGTACTCCACAACGAATCTCCCCGTCCGAAAGGGCTTTAATAGGGGAGGCGTGGGGAGAGCGATATGTCGGTGCGTCAAGTTGTTCTGACGATTTTGGTCGTGGCAGTGACGATCTCGGCCTTCGGCCTTGCGGTGGTCGGGAATGCCCATCCGGCAGCCAGTCCGGCGAGCGCGGCTGCGCCCTCAACCCACACCGCCACATCGGCGGCCTCGTCGGCCGGGAGTTCGGCGCGCTCGGCGATGGTACAGCACATCCTCGCTCAGACCAAGGCGGACCACATCCCGATGGAAGCGGTCTCTCTGCCCAACCTCCTCGGACATTCCACAGTTTCTAACGGTGTCGTGCAGCCCCTCAGCACGCAAGCCCCGGCACCGATGGGGATCGGTACGTATGGCGTCCTCAACACGACGGGAACCCCCACAGCCTACTCCATGCAGACGCAAAGCTGGGAAGGCTCGATCACGCTCAACAGCGTCAACACCTTCCTCCTGACCAACGATGGTGCCATCTCGACCAACGGCAGCCAGAACACGTTCGGGGTACAGCTCAACGCGGTGACGAACGGAACGACCGTCGGGACCACGAGCACCTACAGTTTCTGGAACCAGAACGTGCTCTACTTCAACTACCCCAGTCCCGGGATGATCACCTTCCTGGACAACATCTGGAACTTCTCCTCCCCTGCCGTTTCACTGACGGCCGGCACGCTCTACTCCTACAACGGCACTCCCGTGTACCCGGCCTACTACTACGATATCGGCCCGTCCTTCCCGATCACCTTCCCCGTCACCGTGCAGCTCTACCTGAACTCCAGCACGACGAACCTTGCCTCCACCGGGTTCGGCTACTCGACCGTGAAGTTCGGTTACAACGTCATCGACCCCACCACCGGAAAGAGCCAGGCCTCCGGGGTCTACGATACCGTCCTCTTCGCCTCTCAGACGCCGATCGGTCAGGTGCCGGCGGCCCCGTATCTGGTCGACGGCTCTCAGGTCAACCCAACCGGCTTCATCCCGTGGGACGCCGAGATCATGCTCGGTGGCCCCGGTGGTGGAACGACGACATCCGTCTACGGGATCAGCGGCTCGGAGAGCCTGAAGTACTGGGACAGCACGACCTCAAGCTACGCGAACCCGCTGTCGGCCTGGAACCTTGGCTCCGAGACCGGTGAGACCTCCGAAGGGATCGCCGTGAGCTACACATCGCCCGGCACGGTGCAGCTCAACACGGGCCCGTCGATCCCCCAACCACTGTGGGGTTCCACCCCCGGCGGGAATATAGGACAAGGCACGTTCTCCGGACCGATCTCTCCATCGAATGCCTTCGTCTTCTTCACGCCCGGGTCGAGTTTCGATCCGAACCTCGCCTCCTGGGCGCCGACCCAGACCGCGAGTACCTTCAGCTATGTGCTCGCTCCGGGGACGTACACGATCGACGTGATGATGAGCGATTACAACCCGATCCAGGTCACGACCTCGGTCGGGAGCGGGGGTTTGGCGAGCCTCAGTTTCGCCCTGCAACGCAACATCGCCATCGGGGTCTACACACCCCTGGACGCATGGAACAACGCGCAACTCGCTGCGATCTCCTCCGGTGGAGCTGGAACCGCGACGGTTCCGTACATCATCGAGAACAACCCCGCCCTAGGTGGGCTGGACTCCGTCTTCGGGCAGTTCAACGATTACCTGTACCCGGTCTTCCCCGGGGTCATCATCGCTGATACGACGGCGTACGTGAGCTTCAACAACCCCTCGCTCCTGAACGTGACGTACCAGTCGGGCTACGATGGGGCCCTGGCGTTCTTCGGGCTTCCGTCGACGAACAACCTCCAGTTCCAGATCGTGGATTCGTCGCACGTCTCGATCTGGGGAGCGCAAGGGATCAGCGGTTGGTTCTTCTTCCAGGACTACGGCCCGCTCGGCCTGCTGCCTCTCGCTAATGTGGTCATCTGGGGCGGGACGAACGACCTCGTGGGCGACAGCGTCTTCGTAAGCCAAGGAAGTTCGCTGCTCCTGGCGGGCGTGAACCCCGCGGCCCCGACGGACAACGTCGTGTGGGGCAACATCTTCCTGAACAGCACCGCCCTTGCTCCCACGATGTTCCCCGGCAACGGCGCCGTCAACGGACCCCCGGTCGCGATCTGGGCGTTCGAGAGCGGGGATTGGATCTACAACAACTGGGTCGGCACATCGATCACCGCCTTCGCGCCCAACGTCAACATGTTCTTCGGATCGCCGCAGCTCAACGCGGAGAACTGGAACCTGACGCAGATCGAGCCCGCGTTCATCGTCTCGATCTTCAACGGGTACTGGCTGACGGGCAGCATCATCGGATCCGCGTGGCAAGGGGGCAACTTCTGGGCGGATTACGCGCCGGGAACCGCCCTGCCGTACGATGAGTTCGGCTACATCGCGACCGGAGGCGACTACCTGCCGTATCCGCTCATCGCGTATGCGGTCGTCTTCGCCGCCTACGGACCCGGCTTCGGCGGGGCGTGGTCGGTGACGATGAACGGGGTCACGCAGACCACTACGAGCTACTTCCTGGTGTTCTACGAGGTTCCCGGGACGTACACCTTCACCGCAACCGGCCTTCCAGGCGGACCCTCGGTGACGCCGGCGACGGGCACTCTGAGCGTGGTCGACCAGAGCCTGTACGTGGTGCTGACGCTCCACTGACGGGACCGGGCGCCTCCCGGGGCCCGGCTCTCGGGAGTGAGGCGAGTAGCGATCGCTTCCTCCTACCCGGAGCTGGACCCTCTTCCGGCCCGGTCGCTCGGGCACCGCGTTGGGACTGGCAGATGTAGTCCTCTGGAGTCCAACTCTCGAAGACGATGGGCGGACGATCTACGACTGCTGGCCGAGCGCGGAGCGTCCGACCCTGCGGATCACGAACACCGGGAATAAGTACCTCATTCACCATATGCCCGGAGCGTGGGCGACTCGCGAAGCGACGCTTCGTCGGCCCGGGAATCGGGCTACCCTGGTCACCGACCGGCCCCGGTCGACTCCGATGAACTACCGCGGGTGCGTTCGTGGGCACTCGCGAGATTCCCCAGCGATGATCGCCGAAATCTCCCGCGGCGACCGCTGCAGAGCGGGCTCGGATTGTCCATCTCGCTGCCGGCGAGTAGCGCAGTGCCTCAGTCGCCCGCCCGGTCCATCGGACGTCGTCGGGGGTCGCGAGGACGATGACCGTGTCGGGAGATCGACCGCGGGCGGGCCAGCGCAGCCTCTCTCCGAGGGATACGTCAGCCGGCCGCCGGCGTGGGCCGCCGAGCGCGCTTCCGAGGCTCCGGTCGGGGTGGGCGGTCCTCGGGTGCGCTCTCTTCATCGCGCTCCTTCTTTCGAACCTTGGATCGACCTACTCCCTCGGCGCGCCCCCGGGCGCGCTGCCGCACGCCGACCCGGACTCGATGAAGAAGACCGTTCCATCAGGCCCCGCGGTTTCTATGGCCCTGGCAGGGACGCCTCCGTCCTGGGCGAACTGGCGCACGATGGGGGGAGCGCCGGGAAGCGTCCATCCGACGGCCGCGCTCGCTCCGCCGGCCGGAAGTGGAATTCCTTCCAAGGCCCCTCCCTATCCCGTCGCTCCTCCCAAGATCCCCGCCCGGATGCCGTCCCTCACCGCCAATGACTCCGTCTACCCCTATGGGGCCTACTCCAGCGAGCCGGCGCCGATGGGCGTTACGGACTATGGGGTCGACGAATACGGCAATCCGTACTCCTATACGACCACCACATGGATCGGGGAGTACACCCCGACCGACTTCGGGACCTACAACGCGAGCCTCGGAAGCGGGGCCTATACGGCCGGGATCCAACTCAACGCGGTCATGACCTTCCAGGAGGGGGGAACGAATTACGTCTACTGGACGCAGGACGTTGCCCTCGTCGACACGCAGGCCAAGACGATCGAATTCATCGACAATGTGTGGAACGCGAGCGCCGCCGGTTCGAGCATGTACAACAGCACGATCCAGGGCCACGGCCAGGTCAGTTTCACGTCCAACGGTCAGGGGTGGTACTACTACTTGGACAGCACGAACTACACCACGCTCTCCGCGGCGGATCCCATCTACTTCCTCATGCAGGTGGGGATCACGAACGGCGTGCCATCCGTCACGTTCGGAGATGCCATCAACAACGGGAACCCGGTGGCGTACGACACCGCACGTTTCCTCTTCGCGACGGCCCCCCTTCAGTACGGGCCCCTCTATCTCGTCGATGGGAACCTCTACGCCCCGAACGGTCAATTCTTCGATGCCGAGCTCGTCGTAGCAGGTCCCGGAGGCGGTGCCTCGACGATGGCCGCTACCTCCCTTCAGACCTACGCGGCGATCGAGTACCTCAACGGGCACAACTTCCAAGTGCCGGACAACGAGTTCAACTTCGGCAGCGACACGGCGGAGACGATCAGCGGGGTCGTGGGCACCCCAGCTTCCCAAGGCGCCATCCCCATCGGGGCCCAGAGCTACGGCCCCGGCGCCCTCGGGCAGCTGTACGACATTCGTCAGGTCGTGCAATTGAACATCAGCGGACCGACGCTGAATGGCGGTACGGTCTACCTGAACTCCTCCTCGTACAGCGGCCCGGCGGTCGGGACGTTCGACGGGAATGAGTGGAACGGCACGATCATCCCGTACACCTACAGCATCACGGTGGTCAGCGGAGGGCATCGCTACGTTCTCCCGCCGCTCGCCCTCCCGGCGGGCTACACACAGATCACGGTGGGAGGGAACGCGACCACGACCTACACGGTGGAGTTTGTCGAGAGCGGCCTGCCCGCGGGCACCGTATGGAACGTGACCTTCGCAGGATACTTCGGCAGCACGACCGGCACCTACATCCAGTTCACCGGAGCGAAGGATGGAACCTACTCGTTCGGGGTCGGGCCTCCCGCCGGCTACGCGGCGAACCCGGCGAACGGCCTCGTCACGGTGAACGGGGCCAATGTGACAGAAGCGATCGTGTTCACGGCCAGCGCTCCCGGGACGTACTCGGTGACGTTCACCGAAAGCGGTCTGTTGCTTGGAACTTCCTGGTCGGTGACGTTGAACGGAGGGACGGCGAGCTCCACGAGTTCGGTGATCACGTTCGCCGAACCGAACGGCGCCTACAACTACAGCGTGGGGGTGGTGTCCGGGTTCACCCCGTCCCCCTCGTCCGGGAGGTTCTCCGTCTCCGGGGCCGGTGTGAGCATCTCGGTCACCTTCACCGCGACCGGCCCCGGATCGTACGCGGTGATCTTCTCCGAAACCGGGCTCTCGCAGGGAACCTCGTGGTCGGTGACGTTGAACGGAGGGACGGCGAGCTCCACGAGTTCGGTGATCACGTTCGCCGAAGCGAACGGGGCCTACAACTACACCGTGGGGGCGGTGTCTGGGTTCACCGCATCTCCCGTGTCCGGGACGGTGTCCGTCTCCGGCGCCTCGGTGAGTGTCTCGATCGCATTCACTGCCTCGGGAGGTGGAGGGACGGCCGGCGGCTCGGGGTTCCTCGGATTTTCCGGGTCTACCGGATACATCGTCGTGGGCGGCCTAGCGGCCGTCGTGGTGGTGGGGGTGATCGCGGCCGCACTAATCTCGAGGTCACGGGCCGCGCGAAACCGTCGCGCTGCAGCGCCCGGCGTTCCCCCGCTCGGGCCACCCTATTCCTACGGAGCCCCACCGGGACCCGGCGGGGCTCCTCCGGCGGCCCCTCCCGTATCGTACGCTCCTGCGCCGCCACCTCCTCCCTACGCTTCCCCTCCGCCGGGCGCCTGGCCGCCACCGCCCCCTCCCTCCGCGCCCTGGACGCCGCCGGTGGTTGCGGCGGACCCCGCGAGAGGATCGTTCTGCACCTCGTGCGGGCGACCGCTGCAACCGACCCACCGCTTCTGCGCGGAGTGCGGTCAGCCGCGGGCGTGAGGTTTGAACTTCGATTCGACGAGGGCAGAGGGGCCCCGACGCTGGGGTCGCCCAATGGCGCACGTCCGCCGCAGCTGGTTCCCGGGCGCCCTTCCACAGGGGGAACTCTCGCCAGACGGGGAGGCTCGCGAGAACCCGGGCCCTACGGTCGAGCCGATGAACGAAGGCGGCGTGAACTCCGCGAACCTTCCGGGGTTTTCGGATAGGTACTTAGCGCAACGGGGACTGGCAACGCCAGCAACTGGTCGCGGTGCTTGCGTTCGTCATCCCGCAACGGGGGCACGTGATCGGTGGGGCCGAGCCCTGCTGCACCGGAGGCCAGCCGGGCTGCGGGGTGGGGGGAGGGGGCGGCCATGCGGGAGCGGGAGGTTGCGCCCAAGGAGAAGCTCCACCGGGTGCTCCAGGGACCATGCCCGGAACAGGCAACTGGGCCGAGGCCGCCAGTTCGTCCATCGTGAACGGTTCCGTTCTGGTCCGTGAATATAGCGCGCCTCCCGCGATCAAGAAGACGAAGCCCACGAGAGCAGCGTACCATCCAACGAACGGGCCGTAGCTGAAGGTGCTGGCTCCGGTGCCGTACGAACCGTAGAAGAACGAGGTACAGTACGATGGGCCGTTGCAACCGCCGTTGGCGGCCTGAAACGCCGCAGGCTGTCCGAGGGCGGCGTAGATGACCGGTGCCACGCTCAGCACCCCGGCTACGACGGAGAGGAGTACGATCAGGCTCAGTTGACCTCGGCCAAAGGTCACACCGTAGGCCCCGAGGAATGCGAAGGCGGTAGCGATGATGGCGAGGATGACCACGACGATGATCATGTAATCGATCGCGGAGTACAGGTTCGCCATCTGGCTGCTGATCACCGAGTAGGTGAGGGTGGTGGGACAACCGGCGCCGCTGCAGGAGAACGAGTTGCCGGGGGTATAGTAGATGTTAACGCCCCCTCCACTCACCGACCACCACCCGGTGCCGAGAGCGATCGCCGATAGAATGAACCCCAGCGCAAGGAGCACCGCCGCGGTCGTTCTCCTGCGGTGTCGGTAGCCGGGAGGTCGTCGGGCGGACGGTCGAGAGAGGTCCGCGGTCACGTACGGCGAGGGAGGGGGCGAGTAGGGTGGAACGGAGGCGCTTCCGGGCGGGGGCGGATAGGGAGCAGCCGGCGGAGGTACGTAGGCCGGCGGGGGCCCGGGAGAGTATGGGCTCGGCGGCGAAGGAGGGGCGGATGAAACAGGGGGGGCGTACGCCGGGGCCCCTGCCATAGCGAGCGGAGCACCGCACCCGTGGCAGAAGCTGGCAGAATCCTCGTTGGCCCGACCGCACTTACTACAAGCCCTCATGCAACACTCCAGAGCGCGAGCCGAGTCCGGCGCGGCGATGTTCGGGAGACCATTCTGTCAGCGCTGTTGCGCCCACGGGTCCTCGTGCTCCCACGCCTATCCGGGTAGGGTTATTTGAAAGTTCGGAACGCGAACGAAGAGAGGCCAGCCGAAGGCTGGGCCCGCAGGAGGGTATCGCGCTAGCCGCCGGGCTCCGCGCTGGGGCCGGATGGCAGCAACGGGTCATACGTACGGGGCGCGGCACGGACCCCGACTCCCCCGCCCCGGCGGTGAGAGCGGGGGAGGCTTTATAGTCGGGGCGCGGGTGGGCCGCGCGTTTCCAGCATGGCGGAGTCCGCGTACAGCCGCATGGGCCGGTCGTTCCGGGCCACCCTCGGGGACGAAGGGGCCGCCCTCCGCCACGAGCGGCTATTGACCTGGCGACGGGAAAACACCGTCACCCGCGTCGAGCACCCGGTCCGACTGGACCGGGCCCGCGCCGTCGGCTATCGTGCCAAAGAGGGATTCATCGTCGTTCGCGTGCGCGTTCGCCGAGGGGGCCAGCGGCACCGGGCGATCATCGCCGGGCGTCGCCCGAAGCGCAAGGGTATCAATCGAATGACCCTCGCCAAGAGCCTGAAGCGCATCGCCGAGGAGCGCGCGCAGAAGCACTATCCGAATCTCGAGGTTCTGAACTCGTACTGGGTGGGAGAGGACGGCAAGGAGAAGTTCTTCGAGGTCATCCTCGTCGACGTCAGCCACCCGTCGATCATCGCGGACCCGAAGACCGAGTGGATGGCGGCCCCCACGCAGAAGGGTCGGGTCTATCGCGGTCTAACGAGCGCCGGTCGCGAGACCCGTGGGCTCCGCTGGAAAGGCAAGGGTGCCGAACGGATGCGTCCCTCGCGCACGCGCAACCGCCGGGACACGCGCCGGACCCAGACCAAGGTCATCCCTTAGGGGCCGTCGGCCTGCAGGCGCTCCAGCGTCTCCGTGATCGTGGCGCCCCGGCGTTCGGCCATGCGCTGGGCCCATCCGTAGAGTCCCTCCACGTGGACCACCTCTCCGCGAAGGATGCGGGCGAGACGGCGCCGGTACTCGAGATCGAGCGCGACCCCCCCGACCTGGAGTAGAGCGCGGAGCCGTCGGGCGAGGTTCCCTCCCTCTCTGTCCCAGTCCGTGAGCAGGATGACCGCCCGGTGGCGCTGCACGAGCGCCTGCGCGGTCTCGGCGAGGGACTTTCCGCGGTGCACGAGCGCGATCTCTCCTTCCAGGCCGAGACGGGTCAGGGATCGGCGATCGCGCTCGCCTTCGACCAGGATTACCGCGGCGTCGTCGCGGTTCGCGCGCCAGAGCCGACGCCACAGCTCCAGGAATTCGTCGAAGGCCGGGTCGGCGTCCTCCCCCCCGCGCATCGTTCGCTCGGCCCATACTCGCCGCAACTCCTATAGCCTCGGGTCCCCATCGGACCGTTCCCACCGCGATGCCCGACCAGTACGGCCAACTTCTAGAGTGGCGAAGGAACGAGAACGCCTCCCGCGGCGGGCTCGCAAAGCTTCCCCACAACTTCTACAGCCAGACGGCGAGCTATCTCGCCGAGCTGCGTCGCTCCTACGAAGCCGAGCTGCGGGAGAACCCCTCGGATCGTAAGGGCGAGCTCGCACGGCAGACCTACCAGAGGGCCAGCAGCCTCTCCCGGGACATCGTGGAGGGACGGATGGCAAAGCTGGTCGGGACCGCCCTGCACGCGAGCGTAGGGGGACCTCGGGAGGTCCCGAACACGCTCCCGGAGGAGAGAGAACTGTTGGACCGCCTCGTATCGACGCTCGCCTCCCATCGACACGCGGTCGCCCCGTACCTGACGCCGACCCATCCAGCCGACAAAGTGGAATCGGTACCTACTTCTGCGCCACCGGAGCCCGAACCGCGCGCGACAGGGACCCCCGGATCGCCGCCAATCCCGCCGACCCGGAAGACCCCGGGAGTCGCAGCCCCACTGGTCTATGTGCGGATCGTCAAGGACGGTCGCCCGATCACCGTCGGATCGGAGACCATCGAGCTTCGGAGGGAGGATGTTCTGTCCCTTCCGGGCGACACCGCCCAGCTCCTGATCGATGCGCAGATCGCGGAACGGGTCACCGCGGGGCCCGCAAAGACCGTTACGTGATAGGCGGTACGACGCCCCCGGCGGGCGCGAGCTCGAGCACCCGGAACCGTTCGAACCCGAACAGTAGGCTCTTGGCCGCAAGCTGGGTCCGGACCCGGGCCTCGGCCGACGGGGCCGCCCGTAGCGCCTCCCGAAGGAGCTCGTCGAACCCCCACCGGCCGAGCGCCTCCGCCTGGGAAGAGTAGGCGAGCTCGTAGAGGCCGAACCGGGTGGCGTCGGCGCGCACGCGGGTGAAGTCGACGAAGGTGCTCAGGTCGACGCGCCCGGGATGCGTCCACGGCTCCTCCACGGGCTGATGGCGTCGGACCCCGGCGAGAGTTCCCGTCGGATGTGCGCTTCGGAGCTCCGCGGCGTCCATGCCGTAATCAATCACGATCGCGACCCCGCTCGCCAGATGGTCGGAGATGGCGCGCACGCAGGTCGTAGTGCCCGCCGCATGTTCCCAGATCTCCCCGTCCTGCGGAGCAGCGGGAGGGTTCGGAGGCAAGGGGCGGGAAGGTCGCGACTCCGCCGGCTCTACGCGATCCCCGACCGCCCGGACGCCGAGCTCCTGCCAGCCCGCCCGTCGGTAGACCAGGCGGCGCACCGGCTGGGCGTCGAGGACCTCGTGCGCGATCACCACTCCGACGAACGGACCCGAGGAACCGAGCCCTTCCTCGGTCGTAACGGAGATCCCGGCGCAGGCCCCGAACGCATGGGCGCGTTCGAGCGAGGCCGTCCGAAGCGAGGGGGAGCGTTCGACTAGGACGTAGGAGTAGCGCGACCCCGCATCGGGTTCTCGACCGAGCTCTTCCACGACCGCAGCGGAGAGGGTACCATCCCCGGGGCCCAGCTCCACGACGCGGAAGGGCGCGTCCGCCACGAACCGATCGCGCACCTGCTGCACGCGCCGGGCCAATGCTCGACCGAACAGAGGATGGACGTGCGGAGCGGTGTAGAAATCTCCCGATCGACCGAGCGGGTTCGTAGGGCCGGTGTAGTACCCGATCCCTTCGGCGTATAGAGCCCAATCCATGAACCGGTCGAATGGAACGAACCCATCGGTCTCTGCGCTCGCGCCTATGCGTTCGACCAAAGCCCGTTCTCGCGCGAGATCCTCCGCGGTCTCGTCCACCGCCGCGCTCGGAGGACGGGGCGAGGGCATGGAGAACCGCTCGAAAGATGCGTCAGCCGATGTACCCGATGTCCTCGCGGGCCGGGCTCGGGCCCGGGGTGGGCTCGTTCGCTCCCTTCTCGGAATCGTGGATGCGCTGGGCGATCCGGTCGATCTCCTTCGCTTTCGACTCGAGGTCTCTGAAATCGACGTCGACCTCGATTGCTTGAGAAAGGATCTTGAGCACCGCTTGGGCGCCGCGGGGATCTACAAAATACCCGGAGGTCTCGCCCATGAGGCAGACGCCCTCCATCTGGAACATGCGTCCGAGCCCGAGGAACAGACCGCTCGCACCGATGAGCCCCCCTCCGGGGTCGTTGCGGGAGAAGATCACGCCAAGCTTCTTCATGGCCTCCACACGCGCGGGGCTGGTCGCAGCGCCGAGGACGCGAGGCTTCTCCACGACGTGGCCCTGGGCGAACCCGGCGAGGGTGTACAGATCTCGGACCCCGAGCTTGTGCACGAACTCGAGAACGCGGTGCGTGATCTCGTACTGGCCCTCGGGGCTGATGCCTTGGTAGTCGCCGCCGAGGATCACGATGTCCCGCGCGGCCTTCGGGTTCCGGTAGTACGATAGCTCGTTGGAGACGAGCCGGATGATCCCGTCCTCATTGACGTAGACCTGCGGCGGAAAGAAGCGGGAAAAGACCGTGGCGAGCGGCTTCGCCTTCAGCTGGTCCCGGAGATAATCGGAGGCGAGCTTGCCGACATTGCCGACGCCCGGGAGTCCCTCGACGAGGATCGGGTCGCGCAGCGCGACCTTCTCGGTCGGCAGAATCACCACGTCGTCCATGTGCGCTCCATCGCTGAGACCCGAGGACGATAGATAACAGTTCGGTGAAGCCGAGGTCATGGGGCACTCATCAATGAGCGGCCTCTTGGAACGCTGCTCGATCGGGCCTCGTGGCCCGGATGACGCGAGCCTCGAGCCGGGCGTCGAACTCGCTCAACAACGCGCGGGCCTTCTTGACCTTGGGACATGGGCGGAAGGTGCCCGCTCAAGTCCGCGAGATCGCCGGCACCCTCGAACGCACCCGGCACTTGGTCGACGCCGCAGAGGCGTGCCTCTCCTCCCGAGGGGTCCGGCGGACGCGAAAGCGGGGTCGGAGGTCGAACCCGCCGTCCGACTGCGCCAAGGCGTCCATCATCGTTCGACCGGCCCATGCCGGGGATCGTTATCGCCAGATCACACGGAGGGAGGGGACGGACCGGAACGCCGGGTCGTTCGAGACGAGCGGTAGGCGGCGAGACATCGCGACGGCCGCGATCATCCGGTCGTGCAGCTCCGGGATCTCCAGGTCCAGAAAGTACCCCCAGCCCGCCGACCCCAGAGAAGCGGCCCGAAGATAGCCCGAGGCGCGGACCTCGTCGGTCACCTCTTGCACGGTCGCTCGAGGGTGAGGGACCCGGACCCGTCCCCGCAGGATGAGATAGGCGAACTCGCCCAGCGCCACCTCGGGCAGGAAGAGACGACCGAACCCGTCCTCGGCCTCCCGAAAGACCCGCTCGGCGGCCGGCGGAAGCGAGTCGTCCAGATGCCGTATCAGGGCCACGGTGTCGATAACGGCGTCGGTCAGACCCTCCACTCCTCGCGGAGGGAGCGGACCGCCTTCTCCGCCTTGTCGGGGTCGATGTGGCCTTTCAACAACCCCCGCAGTGTACGACGCCCCGACCGAATGAGAACCCCCTCCTTCGTTTCGAGGACCAGCACGGTCGCACCTTCCTGCAAATGGTGGCGTTCGCGGAGCTCCTTGGGGAGCGTGATCTGACCCTTCGAGCTGACCACTGCGGTCTTCGCCATCGACTCCTCCACCGGACCCGGGGCCATAAACTTTACCCCGGGTAAAGCCGACGGTCGCAACTCGTTACTCCTTTCGACTCGCCCGGGGCCGGCAGAGCGGCTCGCCGACACGATCGGCGGCTCAGCACCCGTCGGGACAGAGCGGGGCGCGGCTTCCGAGCCACCGGACTTAGAGCGTATCCGGAAACCTCCTTTCGAGTCGAACCCCGGCTTGACCCGCTGATGGGCCGAATCTCCTGAGTGCTCGTCGGTCAAGCGATTCCTTCTGAGTTCGATCTTCCCGAGTATCTCTGGCTTCGAGTCTCTTCCCTCCTCCCGATACGCGCTCCGTCTCCTCGAGGGGGTCGTCCTCGGGCCGACGACCGGCGGTGCTTCGCGGGCATCGTCTACCTGCTCCGTACCGGCATCCAGTGGGGAGCCCTCCCTCGGTGTTTCGGACCCAAGAGCACCGTCCACGATCGATTCCAAGAGTGGTGCGCCGCGGGCCTGTTCCAGCGACTGTGGGCGGAGGCTCTCCTCGCCTACGACGAGAAGACCGGGATCCGTTGGGCGTGGCAATCGATGGATGGCACGATGACCAAAGCGCCGCTCGGTGGCGATAGGACCGGCCCGAATCCTACCGACCGTGGGAAGTCCGGGGTGAAGCGAAGTCTGTTGACCGATGGACGGGGGGTTCCGCTTGGGATTGTGGCCGCACCCGCGAATCGCAATGACTGCAAGTTGGTCGAGGGGACGCTCGATTCTCGACCCCTCCGCCCGCCCCGAGGGGTCCGTCAGCACATCTGCCTTGATCGAGGATACGACTACCTGGAGGTGGAAGAGGTCGTCGAGGCGTACCGATACGAGCACCACATTCGTCGGAGGGGCGAGGGTACCATTCCTCGCCGAGAGCGCCTTCGATTTCAAAATCATCGATGGGTGGTCGAGCGCACCCATTCGTGGATGAACCGGTTCCGTCGCCTTCTCGTGCGGTGGGAGAAGAAGGTGGTGAATTACCTCGGGTTCGTCCACATCGCTTGCGCGTGGATCGCTCTTCGGGCGGCCCGACTTCTATAAGGGTCGGGGCCGCTCGGCCCCCAAGAGCGATGAGGAAAGGGTCCAGCGCGCCACGGACGAAGCGAGGTCGGTTGGGAGGGACGCTCATCCCCGTGGCGTGCGCCACGGACGATTGCCCCGGAACGTCGGTGCTGGCCTATCCCGGAGAGGGGCCGTACCAGGGCGGGATGTTTCTCGAGAAGGGATGGCTCTCGATGTCGGAGCCCGAGAGTCCCGCGGTCCTCTATTTGTGCCCAAAATGCGCGGCCGAAGAAGTGGCAGCGGCGGATGCGGAGATCGCCCGGCTCTCCAAGAAATCACGGCGTAAGGTTTCCGGATAGGCTCCTAGGCTCGGACATCGTCAACGGACTGAGCGGGCTCTTCAGTGCGCTGAATCCGTTCAACTGGCTCTCGGGCCTCGGCGGAAGCATCTCCCAGCTGCTCACGGTGATCATCATCGTGGTGGTCGTGATCGTCGCCGTCCTCGCCATCGTCCTCGTCCTTCGGCACCGTCGGGGTCGGAGCAGCGGGCGGCAGGTCGGTCGCAGCCGCAGTGACCGGGGTCGGGCGTCGCGGGCGTAGGTCGCCGGGACGACCGTGGACGCGCATAAGGTGGGACCGTGAAAAGCGAGGGGTCCGGCAAACACGCCCGGGGCGGCACCGGAGCGATCTGGGCCACCCTGACCGCGATCCTTGTTGTGGAGGCGATCCTGGACGTCCTCCTGCTGCCGGCCGACGAGATCCTCATTCCGGCGGAAGCGGTCGGCGACGTTCTCTACCTTGCGGTCGTATTGGCCGGGACCTTTGCATCCGATCGCGGGACCGGGCGGCAGATCCGCGCCCCACGTGGCGCGGTCGGGCTTCGACGGAGCGGGCGGGGGATCGGCGGCAGCGGCATCGCGGTCGTCGGCTTCTGGGCGTTCTTCCTCGCCATCCTGGGCTTCCAGTTGTGGTTCGCCATCCACCACCCGGTCCTGACGATCCTTCTGTTCGTCTTCGAACTCGGGTTCGACCTGGTCCTCCTCGTTGTGGGAATCGTGCTGACGGCCGGCTACTTCCTTGCGCCCCGGGCCGACTCGGGCCGGCAGGTGGGCCCGTGAGGGCGCTAACGATCCTCGGGGCGTCGCTTGTCGCCGTCCTCATCGCGACGCAGAGCGGCGTAGCGCTTCCAGCGTCTCCAACCTCGCCACCGGAGGGTCCGGTTCCTACCGTCGTTCATCCCCTGGCCGGTCCGAGTTGGAGCGTCACGAGTGTCTGCGGCGGCACGACGCATGCGGGGCGCGTGGAGCCCGGCCCCACTTGCTCGCCGAACCCGCCGGACGTCATTCCGGCGTCGATTAACCAGGGGTCGATCTACGCGACG
>Ga0307373_10007490_pt1 | contig 17028 bp, 19 predicted proteins | sample OX2MG_FD_202534 | JGI IMG/M metagenome (GOLD analysis project Ga0307373, IMG submission 202534) | Soil microbial communities from Risofladan, Vaasa, Finland - OX-2 | ecosystem: Environmental > Terrestrial > Soil > Coastal area > Acid sulfate soil | place: Finland: Risofladan, Vaasa | collected... | reverse complement strand
CAAGGAGCACGACCGGACGATGGCGGTGGTCCTCTCGCTCACGCACCTCCTGAACGTCGTCTACGCCGGCACCGTCTCGCAGTTCCTTTCTCCGGACGAGTTCATGAAGGTCTCGACGCCAAACTCTTCGATGCAGCTCACCCTCGCAGAGGCGGTGCTCGCCCAGGACGCCAGGCTCTCATACGCTATCCAGTCGTACAACCCCTACTCCAAGAAGGTCGCCCGCGCCGCGTCCCGCGAGCTCAAGCGCGTCCTCGCGATGATCGAAAGCTCCGACGGGGGAGCCTTCGACGAGCACTTCTCCAAGCTCTCGAAGAGATACAAGACCGACGAGAGGGGAAGCGCGGTCATAAGGGAGATCTACAGCGCGGCGGAGAAGGCGGCCTAGGCGCCCTTCGTGGCGTCCTTCAGGGAGCGCACGTAGCTCTCCACGTCCGCCAGCATTTTCGCCGGCCCTTCCTTTTCGTAGGTGGCGACCCTGTCCACTATCGCGCTGCCTACCACCACCGCGTCTGCCCCCGCGGCGAGGACCGCCCGGACGTGCTCCGGGGTGGAGATGCCGAACCCCACGCCGATCGGGACGCTCTCGGCGTACTTCTTGGCGAACCGTATCAGCCCGACCGTGTCTTGCTGGACGTCGCCAGACCTCGCGCCGGTGACCCCCGTGAGTGAGACGAGGTAGAGGAACCCTGAGGTGTGCTTGGCTATCGCCTTCATCCGCTCGGGCGTGCTCGTGGGGGCGGCGAGGAGGATCGCGTCGAGCCCATTGCGCCTGGCCATCGGGGAGTACTCCTGGATCTCGTCGAAGGGGAGGTCAGGGACGATGAGGCCATCCACGCCATGCCCCTTCGCCGCCGCGAGGAACTTGTCGAGGCCGTTCGAGAACAGGATGTTGTAGTAGGTCATGGCGACGACCGGCACCCCCGGATGCCTCGCCTTGGCACCAGCTATCAGCTCGAGCACCTGGGCGGGCGTGGTGCCCGCAGCGAGCGAACGGACGTCGGCCGCCTGGATAGACTTCCCGTCGGCGATCGGGTCGGAGAAGGGAATCCCTACCTCGACGATGTCCGCCCCTCCCCTGACGACCGCGTCTATCACCGAGGCCGAAGTGCCAAGGTCGGGGTCGCCCCCCATCACGTACGCCACGAGACCGCCCTCATCCTTGAGCCTCTGGAAGACCCCGGATATCGGGCTCAAAGTTCGAACCCGAGCCTCTGGGCGATTGTGTGGACGTCCTTGTCGCCTCTGCCGGAGAGGGTAACGACTATCGACTGGGTCTTCTTCATCTCCTTCGCAAGCTTCACCGCGTACGCGATTGCGTGGGCGGACTCCAGCGCCGGGATGATTCCCTCCTTCTGCGAGACCAGGTGGAACGCTTCCATGGCTTCGTCGTCGGAGACCGTGACGTAGCTCGCCCGCCCGCTGTCCTTCAGGAAGGCGTGCTCAGGGCCTACGCCCGGGTAGTCGAGCCCGGCCGATATACTCTGGGTGCTCCTGACCTGCCCGTTCTCATCCTGGAGGACGTAGGTGAGCATCCCATGGAGCACCCCCTTCCTTCCCTCGATGAGGGAGGCGGCGTTCCTCCCCGCCCCGGTCCCGCCCGCCTCGACGCCGATCAACCTGACGCGCTTGTCGCGTACGAATGCGTGGAAGCTCCCCATCGAGTTGCTCCCCCCTCCGACGCAGGCCACAATTGCGTCGGGCAGGCGGCCCCGCTTCTTGAACTCCGCCCTCACCTCGCCGCCTATGACGCTCTGGAAGTCCCTTACCATGACGGGGTACGGGTGCGGCCCGACGACCGAGCCGAGGAGGTAGTAGGTCGACTTTACGTTGGTAACCCAATCTCTCAGCGCCTCGTTTATCGCGTCCTTGAGTGTGCGCGAGCCGCTGTCGACAGGGTGGACCTCGGCACCCAGGAGCTTCATCCTGAAGACGTTAAGCTTCTGCCTCTCGATGTCCTCCGTCCCCATGTAGACCTCCGCCTTCAGGCCCAAGGCGGCGCAGGCCATCGCCGTGGCGACGCCGTGCTGCCCGGCGCCCGTCTCAGCGATTATCCGCTGCTTCCCCATCCTCTTCGCAAGGAGCGCCTGCCCGATGGTGTTGTTGATCTTGTGCGCCCCTCCGTGGAGGAGGTCCTCCCTCTTCAGGAAGATCTTGGCGCCGCCCGCGTGGGCCGTGAGGTTCGCCGCGAGGTAGATTGGCGTGGGCCTGCCCGCGAAGTCGTGGAGAAGCCGCTGGAGCTCAGCAGTGAACGCCTTGTCCTTCCGGGCGGCGAGGTAGGCCTTCTCCAGCTCCTGGACCGCCGGGACGAGCGTCTCTGGGACGAACTGCCCCCCGAAGACTCCGAACCTCCCGTTGGTGGGGTAGTCTTCTGCAGCCCCTGCGCTTCGCGCCTTAGGGCGGGGCATCAGAGCGCCACGCTCCTCTCCTCGGCCAAGTTGGCCCTCGCCACGAAGGTTCTGACCTTGGCGTGGTCCTTGACTCCGGGGGAGGACTCGACCCCGGACGAGACGTCTACGCAGTAGGGGGCGACCGCGGCTATCGCCAGCTCGACGTTCTCCGGCCTCAGTCCTCCCGAGAGTATCATCGGGGTGGGCGCGATGGCCTTCCGGATTTCAGCGCAGACGCTCCAGTCTGAGGTCAGCCCCGTCCCCCCGTCGCGCCCCTTCTGGTAGGTGTCGGTGAGCAGGGCGTCGCAGATCCTGGCTGCCTCCCTGGCCTTCGGCACGACGTCGACATCCCCCTCGTCGCCCTCCTGACGGCCCACAGGATAGGGCCTCAGGAGGTGGGATCGAAAGGAGCCTCTCACCGTCTCGAGCGAGAGGAGGCTCGAGTAGAGCTGGAGGACTCCGGGGGCGATTCGCTTGACCGCGTCCGAGTTCTCGAGGAGCCCCTTGCCTGTCGTCACCAGAACGGGAGTCACGAATAGAGGCACCCTTGAGATGAGCGACGCTGCCTGTGAGATAGAGAGGTTCCGCGGCGAGCTCGGAAACCCCGAGATGAATCCCACCGCATCCGCTCCGGCGTCCACCGCCGCGTCCACGTCCTCCTCCCTTGTCAGCCCGCAGATTTTCACTCGTGTCATCTCGATGCCCCCGTAAGCGACCGCACCTCCGCTTCCAAGTCTGCTGACCTCATGAACGCGGAGCCGACGAGGAACCCGTCCGCCCCCAGCTCTCGGAGCTCGTCGATCTCCCGTCTCGTCTTGATGCCGCTCTCCGATATCACGGGCTTGTCCTTCCCAGTCTTCCTGAGGCGCTCCCTCCTCTCCCGGCCCGCAGACAGCAGGCTCTTCGAGGTCACGAGGGAGACCACCAGGTTGTCCAGGTTCCTGTTGTTTATCCCGACCACGTCGGCCTCGGACTCGAGGGCGAGCACGTACTCCTTCTCGGTGTGCGCCTCGAAGAGGACTTCCATTCCCCGGCTGCGCGCGCAAGAGAACATCTCCTTCAGGCTCACCCTGGCGAGCTTGTTAGCGAAAATCGCCGCGATGAACAGCACCGCGTCGGCGCCCATCTCCGCGCCCGCGTCTATCTGGATAGGGTCGATGATGACGTCCTTCATGAGGACGGGGACCTTGACCGCCTTCTTGACGAGAGGCAGGTAGCGTAAGTCGCCGTCGAAGTGCTTGGGCTCCGTGAGGACGGATATCCCCGAGACGCCGCCTCGCTCGTACGATCGGGCTATCTTCTTCACGTCTCCCGCGGGCCGCAGCTTCCCCTCTGCGGGGGACGTGAACTTGATCTCCGCGATGAGCGGAGTGTGCTTTGAGCGCAGGATCGAGTCCTTGAGGCTCCTGTGCTCCAGCCCGCCGGCCGGCAATTCTCCCAGGTCGCGATAGTAGCCTTCGGCGATGCTCTGGGCCGCCGAGCGTGCAAGGGTGAAGATGAAATTGGACTCATTTCTTCCGCGTTGCATATCTCTCCCTCGCTCCCTCTAGGCTCCCGCCGCTGAACTTCACCATCTGCTCCAGCTTCGCTATCGCACTCCCGCTCTTTATCGATGAGGAGGCGAGCTCGATGCCCTCGGCGTAGGTGGCCGCCTTCTGGGCTAGGATCAAGCACGCGGCGCTGTTCACGAGGACCATCAACGTCCCGCACTCCCGCTCCTTGGAGTCCCCGCCCAAGACCGAGAGCGCGAGCATCGCACCCTCCTCAGCGTCCGCCGGGCTCGTCGGCGGGATGAGCGGCCCGTCACTGAGTCCGAACTCCCGCGGAGTGTATTCTCGTGTGTCTATCTTCCCCTCCTTGAGGTGCGAGACGAGCGTCTTCCCCGTCACGGAGATCTCGTCGACCCCCTCGAGTCCATGGACGACCATCGCCTCCTTGAGCCCGAGCTTCCCGAGGACGGCCGCCACCTGCGGGACGAGTGTCGGGGTGTAGAGGCCGAGGAGCTGGGCGTCCACGAGGGCGGGGTTGATTAGCGGCCCCATCAGGTTGAAGATCGTCCTCACGCCGAGGTCCTTCCTGACGGGGGCTACCTGTTTCATCGCCGGATGGAATGCGGGGGCGAACATGAAGCCTATCCCTATCTGTTCGATGGAGTCCTTGACGCGCGATGGCTCCATCGCGAGGTTGAAGCCCAGCTTCTCGAGGACGTCGGCGCTCCCGGACATGCTGGTGACCGAGCGCCCGCCGTGCTTCGCCACGACCGCGCCGGCGCCCGCGGCGACGAACGAGGACATGGTGCTGACGTTGGGCGTCTTGACGGAGTCTCCGCCGGTCCCGCACATGTCGATCATCCTGCCCTTCACCATAGGGCGGTCCTTCATGGTGGCGTAGCCCCTCAGGGTCGACGCGAAGGCCGCGATCTCCTCGACGGTCTCTCCCTTCTTCCTCAGTGCGACCAGGAGTCCGGCGACCTGGACGGGAGTCGCCGTCCCCTCGACGATCTCTTTCAGGCACCCCGATATGGTCTCGGTCGAGAGGTCTTTCCCGTCCAGGATGAGCTGGATGGCGCCCTGAGTGGTCGTCATCAAGGTCACCGGAGGAAGTTTCGGATTATCTTCTTCCCCTCCCCGGTCATGATCGACTCCGGGTGGAACTGCACGCCCTCGATGGGGTACTTCCTGTGCCTGACTCCCATTATCTCCGCGTCGTCCATGGAGAGGGCGGTGACACGGAGCTCCGCTGGGATGTTGTCCTTCTGGATGGCGAGGGAGTGGTACCGGGTTGCCTCAAAGGGGTTCTTCACTCCCTTGAACAGGCCCTGCCCGTCGTGGACTATCCTACTGGTCTTGCCGTGCATCAACCTGGACGCGCCGCTCACCTTCGCTCCGTAGGAGGTCCCTATCCCCTGGTGGCCGAGGCAAACCCCGAGAGTCGGGACCTCAGGGCTCACCTCCTGGAGAATCCTTTCGCAGACGCCGAAGTACCGCTTGTCGGCCGGGTGGCCGGGGCCCGGCGAGATGATTATGCGGTCCGGGGCCATGTCACGCACCTGGCGCATTGTGATCGCGTCATTGCGGAAGACCTGAGGCTCCCCGCCCATCTCGCCCACGTACTGGGCGAGGTTGTAGACGAACGAGTCGTAGTTGTCGATGACGAGGACCTTCATCTTCTACCCTCCCCGATCAACCGCCTGCCCGTCGCCTTTTCCACGGCCTTCATCAGCCCAGCCGCCTTAGATTCGGTCTCGTGCCATTCCGTCTCAGGGTCAGAATCGGCGACGATGCCCGCCCCCGACTGGATGCTGCACCTTGTGCCCCTCGCGACGAGCGTCCTGATGGTTATCGCGAAGTCCGCGTTGCCGTTGAATGAGAAGTAGCCGAGCGCTCCCGCGTAGGGGCCGCGCCTCACGGGCTCGAGGTCCTCTATTATCTCCATGGCACGGGGCTTGGGCGCCCCCGAGACCGTGCCTGCGGGGAACATCGCTCGCATGGCGTCGAAGGAGTCGAACTCAGCCCTCAGCGTGCCCACCACCCTGGAGACGATGTGCTGGACGTGGCTGAACTGCTGGACGGTGAGCAGCTCGGGTACCTTGACGCTCCCATACTTCGCGACCCTGCCGACGTCGTTCCTCGCGAGGTCGACCAACATGACGTGCTCCGCCCTCTCCTTTGGGTCGGCGAGCAACTCCTTCGTCAGCTTCGCGTTCTCCTTCTTGTCCTGGAGGTGCGGGCGGGTGCCGGCTATGGGAAAGGTTTCGACCTGGCGGTTCTCGACGCGGACGAGCATCTCCGGACTAGACCCGACGATCCTGCGCTCGCCGAACTTCAGGAAGTACATGTAGGGCGAGGGGTTGATCTCGCTGAGCGCCTCGTAGAAGATGGAGAGGTCGCCGTCGAGCTCGAAGTCATAGCGCTTTGCGAGCACCACCTGGAAGATGTCGCCGACGGTGATGTGCTTCTTGGCCTTCTCGACCATCGCCTTGAACCTCTCCTTCTCCACGGTGGGCTTTGCGCCGGTGGGCGCGATCAGCTCGCCGCGCTCGCGCGTGACCCCCCTCCGCAGGAGGGACTCGACCTGCTTCAATCGGCTCTCGCGGCCCAGGGTATAGTAGTGGATGCCCTTCCTGATGTGGTCGAAGACGATGCCGTCCGTGTAGATGCCGAACTCCATGTCTGGGAGGGAAAGGTCGTCCTTGGCCTTGGCTTGGAGGCGCTCCCAATATCTGACGGAGTCATATGAGATGTAACCGACCGCGCCCCCAATGAAACGGAATGGACTGCGGGCTATCAGCTCGGAAGAGCGGGGGACGGCGACGAGCTTCCTCAAATCCTGGAGAGGGTCTTCGGTCTTCAGGTGATCCTTCGCGCCGTCCAAAGACGCGATGTCGAGGCTGCCGTCCTTCACCGTCACGATGGTCTGCGGCTCGAACCCGATGAAGGAGTACTCGGCGAGCCTCTTCGCGCCTATGGCTGATTCGAGCAGGAACGCGTTCTCGAATTCTTCATGGACATTGACGAAGAGAGATCGTGGAGTTTCCCTTGTCTCGAGCCGTTCAGCCTTCAGCGAAAGTTGAGCCATTTTGAGCTCGCTGCCAAAAGTGGTCACCCATGATGCACGCGTGGGTGGCTATTGAATGCACACTAATAATCATTTATGCACACATGTGTACACTGTCTCATCGTCATGGTGTCCGAGTCGGGTGTCCGAAATGGTTGGACGGCTTTAGATGGCCGAGGACATCTTGACCCCAGCTAATTTGCGGAGAAGCGAGGATGACTCTGCTGAAGAAAGCTTTAACGGAACGGGATCAGGAATAAACTCAGTGGATGAACGGTCGGAAGATAGGGCTAGGAGTGGGCATGGTCGCGATGCTTATTTTTGGCTTTACAATCTATGCTCCAATCGACTGGAACCACGTCGCCACTGGGGTTCCAGGATCCATATTACGAGTGTTTGGTGTATACAAAGTCAGTTGCATAGAAGAGGTCGGCATTGGCCTTGGGCCCGCAGTTTACGCAACAATCACGACCACTACTCACTCATCTGCCCCTCTCGGTTACGTTGCGCATGACCAAGGTGGCATTTGCACGTACCTCAACGGGTGAGCCAACTACTTCGGACACCCTTCGCGGACACTTGCTAAACGCGACAGTGTACATATGTGGGCATTTTCCCGTCAGGGGGTTATCCGAGCTCGCATCCCGAAGAGGGTGATTGTTCCTGACCACTACAAATCCTCTATTCGACTGCCAAACCTAGAATGACAGACGGGACAACCGTCCTTCACCTTTGCGAACGAATAGACGGCACCGCAATCTTGACACGCCCGAAGGTTACTCTTAGATTCAGGCATAGGAGTCTGCTCGCAAGTTTCTTCCTTAAAAGAACTATTTTCCAATGACGAGGCACGGAGCAATCTGGTTACTGACCGTTCTTCCGAAGAACTGTCTGTTTTCCCAAGGAAATAAGAAGAGGGAGGGGGCGATTCATCGAATCGCCTCCGATTCGGTTTATGGGCTGTAGACCGCGCTAAGGCTGACCGTCCCGCCGCTGCTGGGTGTTGTCACGGTGGAGGCGCCGGACGAGCCGCCGCTCCAGTGGCTGAATGCCTCGCCGCCGTAGCCCGAGGCGACGACCTGGTATGTCTGTCCGCTGCTGACTGTGAACGAGCACTGGGAGAAGCAGCTCTTCAGCTGCGCCCCGTTCTGCCACAGTGTGATGTAGTACCCAGAGATGGAGGCTCCAGCCGAGTTCACGGTGGAGACGGCGATCGTGAACGTGTTGCTTCCGAATGGCGGCGGACTGTTCGCGCATGCGTATACCGCGGTGAACGCCAGCTCGGAACCCTGGGCGGTGATCGTCCTCTGGTCAGTGGTGCTGCCGGTGTCTTGCCAGTGGTTGAAAGAGCAGCTTCCATAGTTGCCGACTAGGACCGAGTAGCTCAGGCCAGCCGTGGACTGGAATGTCGCCGGCGTGAACCCGGCCTCTACCTGGTTCCCGCTTTGGTAGAGGGTCGTGTAGTAGCCAGCCAACGTGTTCCCATTCTGGTCTACCGCGCTCACGGTGATGGTGCTTGGGGTGACAGGCGGAGGTGCGGTAACGCTGAGGTCTTCCAGGAGGGAGGGCAGGTAGCTTGGCAAGCTCATGTAGGGGTTTGGCATGACGCCGTTCGTCACGTAGATGTAACCCAAGTGGCTCGAGGCGCTCTCGATGTAGGAGGCCGTGATCGAGCTCACTCCATAGGAGATGGAGCCAAAGTTGCTCTTTGCGTAGCTGGTGTGCCAACCCGCGAGGAACGAGAGAGATGGGAGCCCGGAGTTCTCGTAGATGATGATAACGCTGACGGTCCCGATGTAGCTCGAGGGGACGTCCGCGCCCGGATTGCCGACGACCAGTGTCATTCCAATCGAGTCTGCGTATTGCGTCAGGGTCGAGTAGTAGGACTCGTGGCCGGGGACGTTGGACATCTCGTCGAGGTAGACGCCGCTCAATCCGTAGAGCGTCCTGTATCCGAGAATGTCAGACTCCACGGACGCGAGCGACCTGCTGGCATAGTTCGTGTATGTGTAGCCGATGACTGTTAGGCCCGCGGATTTCAAGGTGTGTATTCCCGAGACGAAGTTCGGGTCCTGGGCTGTGCCGGGGCCGTTGCTCGGACTGATCACCGCGACAATCGGGATGCTCGGGTTCGCCAGTTTCTGTTGAGCCAAAGTGGTCCAGGTCGCCGAAGGATAACCATAGAGCGGCACAATCAGCGCTGTCGGAGACTGTGTGGCGGCAGAGGCCGGGTGGACCAAGCCGGCGGCGAGCGTCGCCAGAAGGATCGAAGTTACGATCCACGTTGCTTGGTTTCTTGATGTTCGCATGGAAAATCTACAGTAAGATTTCATTATAAAAAACGAATGAAGGCAATCGACGTATCCTTGTCAAGAAACCAAGTTAGAGGGTCATCATGCAGGACATGACTTCGGGACTGCCTATCCACCGGTGAGAAAGCTCTCTGGAGACCCGGTTTTCGCCTTCTATCGAAGGATAAGTTCTAAGCCATCCGCAAGGAACCCCGCCCGTGCCCGGCTTTGAGATCCGGAGAGCCACCGCCAAGGACCTCGAGCTTCTAGTCCAGCACAGACGCATGATGTTCGAGGAGATGACCCGCCCTACAAAGGAGGAGCTAAAGGTCCATGACGAGTCATACCGCGCATGGGCAGGCGGGATGATGAAGCGGCGGCTCATGCACAGCTATGTCGTGACGACCATCGGAGGGAAACCGGCGGCCAGCGGATGCGTCTGGCTCCGCGAGATGCAGCCTTCGCCTGGCCACCCCCATGGGATGGTCCCCTACGTCCTCTCGATGTATACCCGCCCGGAGTTCAGGAGGAAGGGCCTCGCGTCGATGATAATCGAGGAGGCGATGGAGTGGGCAAAAAAGCACGGGTACTACAAGATCTTGCTGCACGCTTCGTTGACAGGGAGGAAGGTCTACTCGCAGCTGGGCTGGAAGCGGACCTGGGAGATGGAGTTCCGCTACGATCCACCGGCGGAGCCCACCCGCCTCAGGCGCGGGCGACCCCGTCTGCCTTCCAAGCATTCACGAGCTGCCAGGTGACGCCAGCCAGCACCGCGACCGCGATCAAGGCGAGGCTGAGGCCGGACAACTCGACGGGGATGTTCCTTCCCGCCCCGAAGGTGTGCACGATCATCAGGAAGATTGCGCCGATCGAGAGGAGCCCGTGGATAAACATCGAGTTGCGGGCGCCCTGGAAGTAGATCCCCCCGGTGACCCAGACGAAGAGGGCCGCCCCGGTGGCGGCGTACCCGAGAAGCACCGGCAGCGAGAGCGGGAACGCAAGGAAGAGGACCACGTGCAGCCCAAGGAAGAACCCTCCGGCTCCGGCGATGACGATGTGCAGCCGCCACAGGCTCTCGGGGCTTCCCATCCATACGGTGAGCCTTTTCTTGAACAGCATCAGCCCGCCGGTCGCGGAGATGAAGGCCAGTGCGAGGAATCCGAAGAGGTCCGCCAGCGAGCCGATCCCGAAGAGGCGCGGCAGCGAGCCAAGCATCAGCAGAAGAAGAATGCTCAACGAGAACGCTGAGACAAGGACGAGGGTGACGGTCGAAAAACTGCCTATCTTCATCGCGATGCCTTCGACGTCGCGTCATCCCCTCGCATATAGCCGTGAGGAGCCGGGGGACCTCTTGCCGAAATACAGTATAGCACCTATTGTGATTCTCTGAGAATCCGCACAAGATTAAATACTATTAGTCATGGAAGAATACCATGGTTTCCGAACCTTCGATGAGCAACATCGAGAAGCCTCGAGACATCAACGCTAAGATTGCAGCGTTCGTCAAGCTTGTCAGCGAGGTCGGCCCCGACATCCCTCTGATAGCCAAGAACATGGGGGAGCACAAGGAGTCCGTCCGCTATTGGTTCAAGAAGCTCCTGAAGCAAGGAATCGTGGTACAGCCGGCGGTCAACTTCGAGAGGCTCGGACTGTCGCGAGTGGTCGCGGTGGCAGATTTCGCGGAGGTGTACGAGGGCCAGGCCGAGCCGATCTTCATCGCCATGAGCCAGCTCTGCTACGTCCAGAGCGTAGTCAAGACCTTGCCAGAGGGGCACTACATCATCAACGGGACGGTACCCACGGAGTACGTCGCGCAATGGGTAGAGATGATGCGCGCCCTGGCCGAAGCGGGGCTTTTCACATCGCTCGAGTTCTCCACCTACGACTGGGCCAGGAACGCCCCCATGAAGTCGGACATCTATGACTTCGATGTGGGGCGGTGGGAGTTTGAATGGTCGACCCGGGCGAAGGTATACCCAGAGGGTCTGCATGGGCCTTCCGAGAGGACCCAAGTCGATAGGATCGACCTGGAGATAATCAAGCGGCTGCAGCGGGACGAGACGAAGCCGCTCTCAGAAATCCAGAAGGAGACCGGCATAAACTACAAGACGCTGAGCTTCCACCACCGGAAGCATGTGCTTGGGAGGCAGATGCTCAAGGGGCACAAGGTGAACTGGGTCGGAACCACATACAACCCCGAGACCGACAGAGGGAACCACAGGAGGCACACATACCAGCCGATAGACGTCATCGTCAGAGACATCACCCCCGGCGAAAGAACGACCCTCATGGGGTTGACGAACGCTCTCCCCTTCTTGTGGTGGGAAGCATTGGGAAGGAGCAGCTACTACGCGCAGCTCGCTTTCCCGACCGAGACGATCTCCGAGGCGATGGAGTTCCTCGCCCGCGCGCTCCAACCTGTGAAGGATAGGGCCCGTTGGTTCATGGCCGACCAGAAGCACTCGCTCGTGTTCAGCATAGAGCCGAGGCTCTACGACAACGAGTCGAGGGCATGGAGGTTCAACCAGGCTGAGGTCCTCGGGAAGTTCGAGCAGCTACTGCTCCAGATTAAGAGGGGGACCTAGAGCAGGGCCTTCGGTCTGCCCGGTCTAATTTCCCCAACCCCCAACAGTCTCCAGGGGAGATACGTGCACACCTAGCGTAGCCAAGACGACAGACGCGCCGCCGAGAGCCATAAGACCGTATCTTACCTTATCATCTAGGGTCATGGTCTAGTTGTGCCCTTCAGCAGATTTAAGGTCAATGCGCATCAATGACACCTCGGAGCATATTTTATGCGAATTCATATCATAACACAAGCATATCTTATGCTTATCATATCCTCATCAGAAACTACCTGGCGGGGGCGGATTTGACGTTTAACCAAGCCTTTTTGAACGCGCTCGTCATAACGGGGATACTTCGACGTGGACTAGTTGCCCGACGCCCTCCAGGTCCTCCTAAGCGGTGTGGCTCTGGGTTTCTCGATCGCCGCGCCCCCGGGTCCAGTCACCGCCCTCTCCGCGCAGCAGGTCGTTTCGCGTTCGTGGCTCTCGGGTTGGCTGGTCATGCTCGGGGCGACCGTCGCGGACGGGGTCTTCTTCGTCCTGACATACTACGGCGTGGCTAGGCTCGTTACCCCCGGCGCGAGGGGCGCCCTCTTCGTCCTCGGCGGCGGGCTCCTGCTCTACCTAGCCTACTCCACCGTCAAGAAAGCAGGGCGCCGCGATAGCCGGGCGCCCATTTCTCGGGCGAGCCGGTGGTCTTCGTCGTCGAGAAGATCCCCGTTCCTGTCAGGCCTCTCGATGGGCCTGACCAACCCATATCAGCTCGGGTGGTGGATCGCGGTAGGGGCGAGCATGGTCGCCGACTTCGGTGCGAGCGTCGCGGTCGGGTTCTTCGTCGGGATCTTGTCGTGGACAGTGGTCTTCACCACCCTCGTTCACGAGGGTGTGAGGAGATACCAGCGCCTCTCTCCGCTGATCGCTTACGCGTCTGCGGCGGTCATGGCGGGGTTCGGGCTGTGGTTTCTCGGTGCGGGGCTCCTGACGTCCGTCTTTTGATTGCCGCGCCCTCGAAATCGAGCACCCTCTGCTCCTGTTGGTGCTCCACCGACCCTTCGCGCCCTTCGCGAAGCTGGTCGATGGCCTGGCGGGCGGTCTTCCCCTCGTGGACCATCAGGTACGCGGCGAGGATGGACCCTGTCCTTCCCTTCCCTGCGAGGCAATGGACGAGGACTACCTTCCCGCCGGAGATCGAGGATTGGATGTAGTCCGCGCCGAGGAGCATGTCGGAGTGGCTGACCGGGGCGTGGTCTTTCATCGAGATGTGCCTGGTCTCCACCCCGCGTGTCCATTCGCTGGGAAGCGGCTCCTCAGTCAGACTCAGTATCGCGGTAACGCCGTTGCGCTTCAGCCAATCCACCTGGCTCTTCGAGTATGGCCGTCCCGACGCTGCGAGCTGCCCCGCTATGACCCATGTGAAGAAGGTGGGCTTGTCGGTCAGGTTGGCTCGGATTCTGCGATAGACCTTCCCCGTGCGACCCATTTACCCAGAACCTAATGTCGCAGTCATAAAAAGCAATGTGAAGCCCTCAGAGGGTCTAATCAGGCGTTCAAGAATGAGTCAGGTAGCTGTAGGCATTAGCCAAGATGAAGGGATTCTCTTGTGCGTTTCCCAGGAGCAGATTGCAAGGCCTGCAAAGCAACCCTCGCACAAGTCCGGTGGATTCGTCATGGTCTGCATCAAAGGCGCGCCTCTTGAAGATGCCGAACTGGTTTTTAACCTTGGTCGTCGTGAACTCAGACTTGCACATCTTGCAAGAGACTCGTTGGTCTTCGAGGAGCCGTTCAATGGCTTGTAGATAATCAACGTAATATCGAGCGTTATTACCGTGAGCATTGGACTTGTAGACTATATCGGTCGTGACTCCTTTGAGATAGGCAATTGCTTCCAAAAATACGCTCGGCCTCGAGCAGACTTTCTCAGTGAGAAGAAGATTGCACCCGTGGTGGAGGATGCCCCAGAGAGCCCTCTTCTCTCCCGCCAATGAATAATCATGATCGAGAACAGGGCGCATGAAGGATTTCTTGTCTTCAAGGAATAGTGGGCACTTGCACAGCAGGCATAATCCACGTTGGAACAGAAACTTCTTCTGGTAATCCTCTGGAGTGAGCCCATACGATTCTAGACGTCGTCTTGTCTGGCTGCGACTCTATTTCCGCCGTAAGCTCAGGATTCAGTTGTTGCCATCGCGCTACTGTTGCAATAACATGATCCCGATTGCGCTGGTAGTACGCCTTGTTGCGTTCGTGCAAACAAGAACGGCAAATGTAATCCTTCTTCCTTGCTTTGCTACGGTTCCAATTGAAATCGACACTTAGTTCGACTTCGCAGCGAATGCAATGCTTCGAGGGAAAGAGTGGGATTCACCTCTAACTTCCGGATTTCAGCTTTAGAGTACTTCCAGCTTCCCATAGCGGCCTATATTCAGCTGGACTTCACCGCGGAAATTGTTAGTATATCCGTTGCTGACCTTCACGCGGGCGCCCTTCGTCACCAGGTCGATCTGGTTGTCCCAGAGCGAGAGCTTGATGGTCCCCGTCTCGTCCTTCAGGGTAGCGTCCGCCACCTTCGCCTGCCCGCCGGTGCGCAGTGATACCTCCCTCGGAGTCGAGATTTCGATTACCTCTCCTTCGGCCTCAACCGTCCTCATTCCGTCCCTGAGATCTTTGATGTTCATCTTGGGCTAGTCGCGTCCTACCCATATGCGAGAGATATTTATTCTTGATAGTGGGCTAAAGAGAGACCGAAGGTCTCTCTTTAGCCCTAGAAGGGTTTTGATAATTATTGCATGTTTTACTATCATCGTCCGATTCCTTCGTTTCTTTGAGGTCTGTCATGGGGGATGGAGTGGTTTCGCATGTAATAAATTCAATTTCCTAAAGCATTAGCCGCCCGTGTTAGCCGTAAAGGGCAGCCTGATTCTCTCGCGCTAAAGCCGCCGCTGTGTCTCTAGCGTGGCGATTGGCGCGGACACTGGAGGCCGCGGACGGCGGCGGCGTGTGGTCTCTGACGCTGGAGGCCGCTCGTGCTAGCAGGAAAAGGGCGGCGGGAGGTGGCGGTTCTACTCGAAAGCGTTTCAACGAGCGAGGATTTCATTTCCGAGCGAGCTACGCCGCCGACGATATCATCATCAGGGGCATGGTCCCGCGATGACTGGACCTTCTAATTGAACGACCACGTCGGACCCGTTCACGTCTACCATACCTCCACTCGGAAACATGCCCCAACCGGAAGTGACATCATATTGGTAGACGCCATCAGGCACCGTGAAGATTATCTTCGATATCATCTTGTAGGCTCCTCCCGCAGCGCCCTCCTCTGTGAATATTGGAAGAGTAGCGTTCGAAGGCTGCGCTATGGTAATGTTCCCAAGAGTCACCGCCCACGTAGAGGCGTATGCGCCACATTCACCACTCTCGTTGAAGGTCACTTCATGCAAGAGGATTGAAGCGGGCGCCTCCGTTGAAGTCGTCGTGGTCGTTATCAGATTCGTGGTCGTAGAGGCGGAAGTGACTGTCTTGGTCACGGTTTTTGTGCCTCCAAGACCGTAGGAGGAGGCAGCAAATAACGCGCTGGCCGAGACTACCAGAGCTGCAACGATTATGGCCGCCCCAACTGATTGCACTCCTCTTTTCGATTGGTCGCTCATGCCTCGAAGAATATGGGTCCAGACTATTACAGCTTACGAATCTTTGCTCGCATTTAGGATTAGTGCGAGCCATCTGTTCGCGCCCTAGCTTAGCCCATTGTCTTGATTGGGCGAGTCCATCCCAAGGCCTCCGCCGCTCCCCGGAGCTTCGCGCAGTGTCATTGCCCGGTCTATCCGCACGGGTCCGACCACATCGAAGGTTTTAAGGTTCGTCTGAAGGGAGCCGCGACCGGATTGCTTCCTTCCGCGGGCGACATCATCCCACTGGCCCTTGCGCTCGTCGTCCCCGCGGCGGCGGTCTTCCTCGTGATGCCCCGCTACATCGCGTTCCTGCGCTCAAGGGGCAGGACGACCAGCGACGCGCACAAGGGGAAGGACGTCCGAGTGGCGACGCCCGCCGGCCCCCTCTTGATAGCGGCGCTCATCATAGGGGAGGTGGTGGCTTGGGCATTATACAGGTCCGTGGTCGCCCCCGTCCTGATCGTCGTTGTCCTCTCGGTCGGGCTGGTTGGCCTCTACGATGACCTCCGTGGCCTGGGCGGGGTCGTGAAGCCGGGGCTCCTCGCGCTCATCGGGGCATTCGTGGTACTGGTGGAGTACTACTATCCGAGCGTGTATGACCCGACGGTATACTTCCCTCTTCTGACCAAGACCGGCACCCACTTCATCATCTTCGGGCTCATCGTGGTCGCGTCGATCCCCGTCGCGTCGAACGCCTTCAACATGCTCGACGCGTTCAACGGAGAGATCTCCGGGTTCACCGCGATCGTCTCGGGAGCGCTGGTCGTAGCAATCTTTCTCAGTTCATACGCCATTGGGAGCACCTCGGCGGGAACCGTGGCGGTCGCCCTCCCGCTGCTCGGGGTCTCTCTCGCGTTCTATTACTTCAACAGGTATCCGTCGCGGATCTTCGACGGAGACAGCGGGAGCCTCACCTTCGGGGCGATGTTCGTCATCCTCTCCATCGTCGGAGGGGTGGAGATAGCAGCCCTCGTCGCGCTCATCCCCGCGGTCTTGAACTCGTACTACATCCTCTCCAGCGTGCGCGGCCTTGTGGAGAGGAAGGAGATGGTCGCGAGACCTACCTATCTCGGGGACGACGGGAAGCTCTACGCCTCGACTGAGGCGCGGGCGCCGACCACCCTGGCGAGAATGATACTCCTCAGCGGGCCGCTTGACGAGAGGTCGCTGGTCAGCGCGATCCTGAGGGTTTGCGCCTACGCCGCCGTCCTTTCTGTCATAACATCTATCATTACTTGGTTGCTACGATGAATGAAGACGAGGACGACCGCGCAAAGAGCCTGGCCGACGAAGAGCGTGGGGGCCTTCTGGGTCGTGATTTTAAGGGCCATCGGCATCTGTCAGGCCTCGCCGGATTCCCACTTGAGCTTCTTCGCGTCGTATTCCTTCCTCGTGTAGACCACCCTGGCCGGGACGCCAAGGACGACGACCCCTGAGGGGACGTCCTTGGTGACGACCGCCCCCATCGCGACGACGCTGTCCTTGCCCACTGTTACACCTGGCCTGATCACCGAGCCGCCGCCTATCACGGCGCCGTCCTTTATCGTCACTCCAA
>Ga0307373_10007489_pt1 | contig 17030 bp, 12 predicted proteins | sample OX2MG_FD_202534 | JGI IMG/M metagenome (GOLD analysis project Ga0307373, IMG submission 202534) | Soil microbial communities from Risofladan, Vaasa, Finland - OX-2 | ecosystem: Environmental > Terrestrial > Soil > Coastal area > Acid sulfate soil | place: Finland: Risofladan, Vaasa | collected... | reverse complement strand
ACGAAGCGGAAAAAGTCCACGGCGTCGCCTTGGTAAGGCGGTACGTCGAGGAACAGGGCATTGCTCCGGACCAGGCGACGTACCGGCTGGATGAGCAGATTTCCTTCGACGCCACCGGCGGCAACCCGAAGAAGTCCCGCCAGATGTTCGTCATCGTCGACTTCAAAGACCGTCGCCAGCCCTGGCGGCTCCTGGTGCTGCCCGATGGCTCGCTGAAGCGTGTCGAGGGCGGCGAACCTCCGACCACCGAACCCGCCGACACCGCCGAATCCGGGTGATCGGAGTCGAAGCGATGAGCGGCTTGGCCCGGCGCGTCCAGTACTTCACCGAATCGGTGATCCGTGAGATGACCCGCTTTGCCGCCCGGCACGGCGCGATCAACCTGGGACAGGGAATGCCCGACTTCGACACGCCGCAAGAAGTGAAGGACGCCGCCTGCAAGGCGATCCAGGACGGGTTCAATCAGTACGCGATCACTTGGGGCGCGCCGGTGTTGCGGCAGGCGATCGCCGCCAAGGCCCGCGACTTCAACGGCATCGAGTGCGATCCTGATCGCGAGATCACGGTTTGCTGCGGGGCGACCGAGTGCATGATGGCCTCGATGCTGGCATTGATCGATCCGGGCGACGAGGTCGTCGTCTTCCAGCCGTTCTACGAGAACTATGGTCCCGATGCGCTGTTGTCGGGGGCCACGCCCGTCTGGGTCCAACTTCATCCGCCCGATTGGCGGTTCGATCCCGATGAGCTGCGGCGGGCCTTCACACCGCGTACCAAGGCGATCATCGTCAATACTCCCAACAACCCCACCGGCCGCGTCTTCACTCGCGACGAGCTTTCGCTGGTGGCCGAGCTTTGCCGGGAACACGACGTGTACGCTCTGGCCGACGAGATTTACGAGTACATCCGCTACGTCGACCGGCCGCACATCAGCATTGCCACGTTGCCGGGCATGGCCGAGCGCACGGTGACGATCAGCGGCCTGTCGAAGACGTTCAGCGTCACCGGTTGGCGGTTGGGCTACTGTATCGCCCCGGCCGCGATCAGCGACGGAATCCGCAAGGCGCACGATTTTCTCACCGTCGGCGCGCCGCACCCCTTGCAGATCGCCGGCGCCGCGGCGCTGGCCCTGCCGGCGTCGTATTACGAAAAACTCGCCGAGGGTTACCGCCGCCGGCGCGAGATCTTATTGCCCTATTTGCGAGAAGCGGGCTTCGAATTCCAGCCGCCGGAAGGGGCCTATTACGTGATGACCGACATCGGCCCGCTGGGCGGCACCGACGACACCGAATTCGTACGGGCGATGGTGCGCGACGTCGGCGTTTCGGCGGTGCCGGGGAGCAGCTTTTATTCGCCGCGCGAGCGGGGCCGGACCAAGGTGCGGTTCATGTTCGCCAAGCGCGACGAGACGTTGCACGAGGCGGGCGGGCGGCTGCGGAAGTTGCGGACGGGCCTGGCATAGCTACCACTGGACTGAACCTCCCCCGTTCAGCGCCAAGTTGCCACCGTCCATCGGAATCAGGGCCCCGGTGATCCAGTCGGATGCATCGCTTGCCAACAGGACTGCCAACCCCTTGATGTCGTCGGGCCGACCGAGGCGCCCCGCCGGAATGCCGCTGAGGAATTTCGACCGCAGCTTGGGGTCGGCGGTCATCCGCGCTTCGAGGCCCGGGTTGACCACCTGGGCCGGAAGGATCGCGTTGACGCGCACTCCGCGGCCGCTCCACTCCGTGCTCAATTCCCGCGTCATTTGCGCCACCGCCCCCATCGCCATGCTGTAGGCGATATGGCCGCGCCCCAGCGCCGTGACACTGGCCAGCGAGCCGATGTTGACGATGCTTCCCCGGCCGGCGGCCAGCATTCGTCGTCCCGCCTCCTGGCAGCAGCAGAAACGGCCGTAGACCAGGCTGCGCCAGGACCGCTCGACGTCGTCGAGCGCGATCTCTTCCGGGCGGCCTGCGACCCCCTCGCCGGCCACGTTCCCCAGGAAGTCGATCCGGCCGAATTCGCGATCGAGACGGGCGAACATCGCGCGGATCTGCTCAGGGTCGGATACGTCAGCGCTCACGGGAGTCGCCCTCCGCCCCATCCGTTCGACCTCTTTCGCCGTCTTCCCCACGCCGTCGGTATTGCGATCGACGAGCATGAGGTCGGCGCCCGCCTCGGCCAGGCCCAACGCCATGGCGCGCCCCATGCCCTGGGCGGCCCCCGACACCACCGCGACGCGGCCCGAGAGATCAAAGAGCTTCATGGACATCGAAAAAACCTCCTTTATGCTGCACGCGGCGATGCCCGACCGTATTATGCCAACTGGCGTCAACTTCCTAAAGGCCGGCAACAAGATATCGGTCCGGGACAGACGCAACACGTATAGCCCGCGGTCGGCGACGACCGTTTGTCGGAACGGTCCCTGAGCGTTGCGCAGACAGGCACGAGGATCCGCACAACGGCCGCCAATGAATTCACGGTGCGTCGGGGGCGCTTTCGAGCGTCAACACGAGTTCGCGCCGCTCGCCTTCCGGGACTTGCACCGTCTCAGTAGCAGGCTGGTAGCCGTCGAAGCGATCAGTCCGCGCGGTCACACGGATTTCCTCGTCGGGAAACAGTTGCCATGAGCGAAAACGGCCATCAGCCTGTTTTTCGAAGTGAACTTTTGGCAGCACTCCGAAATCCATGCGCCCGTGGACGTACTCGGCGTCGACCTGAAGGCCGTCCAGCACGCCGCCGTCCGAAGCAACGACTTTGACCACCACGATCGGCGCGGCATAGCGAATGATCTCGATGCCTTTGACGTCGCCGTTCAAGGTGTCCAGCCGCACTCGGAGGCTGTCGCTCAGGGGCGCTTCTCGCGACATGCGATGCCGAAGCGCGCCGTGTTCGTTGGTCATCAAATCGAGAAATGCCTCTCGCAGGCCACGCGGAGCAAGAATGGTGAACCGGCCGTCGTCGTCCGGATGCGCCATGGCTTGATAATTCTCGCCGTCGCGGCGTCCAAAAATGTAGCAATCGTGGCCCACGGTGGGCTTGCCTTGGCTGTTGAAATACTGGGCTTCGATCACAACGTGTGGCACAGCACGAATTTCAACGGGCGCAGGCACCTTGCCCGCTTCAAGCACGACCGTCGCCGCGGAGAAAACTGCTCGCAAAGGGCGTCGGTCCCAATACTCTCGTGGCACGCCTCTGTAACTTGTGTTTTCGACCGGTTTGACCTCGTACTCGCCCGGCGGAAGCGGCGCCGTCAGGAACCGACCATTCTCGTCGGTCAACGCCGAACGTCCCACTAGGCCGTTCGCGTCAACCCAGACGTCGGCTGACGGCTGGCCTTCCGCGTCCACGACCCGTCCTTCGAACCGGATGCCCGACTCCACGACGAACCGTCCCAAGTCGCCCCGCTCGTCGTTGACGGCGCGGATCATGGGAGCGAAGTCATCCGGAAGCAGTCGAATGGTTCCGGCGCCGGGCGTCGTCATCATAACGCTAAAGTGGCCGTCCGCGTCCGTCGTGGCTTGGGTCCGAGAGATGTATTCATGTCGCGGATCGACGAGGGCATTGGATGAGCAGAGCAGTTTACATCCGGCCAACGGCCGGCCATCGGGCGTTTGGACAAGGCCGCTAACGGCCTGGCCGCGGCGCAAGTCGAAGTTTTCGAAGAACGGCGGTTCGCCCAGCCGCTCGTTCTTCAGTGTCATTGCAAACGAGTAGCCGTACCCGGTTTTGGGAGCGTATTCAGGGTGCTCGACGTCCAACTCGATGTAGAGGAAGTGTTCCGCCGCTTGTCTGGCAGGGATCGTAAACTGGTACTTGCCCTCGGCATCGGTCTCGTGCTTGGTTTCCTCCAGCACCCTGTTTTCGCTTGGCTTAAGGAGGCTGCGCCGTACGATGACGGTCGCCCCACTGATCGGTTGTCCGCTGTCATGGTCGGTGACACGGCCCACGTGCGGCCCAGCCGAGACAAGATGGGCTGACAAAACCGTCAAACCGCACGCTAGAAGAATTCGGCACGGACGCATGGTTGCCCTCTGCGCGATGGCACGTTCGTATTGGGAGTTCATGTGAATCCTCGCTTCGACTGGCCGGATCGTGCGTCGGGCATTGTACCCAAAATCGTCCGATCATGCGCCCAAATTTGCTCGCCTCAATGTTCCGTGTCGAGGGGGGACCACCCGACGGGCCGCGGAGCGGCCGAAGAATCGTTCCCACGCGGAGCGTGGGAACGAGTATCGAATTTGCTCGACGAACGCCTTTTCACCCGCTAGACTGAGGCAACGCGCGCCCCGGGGCGATGCGGCGCAATCGGAACAGAGAATCCTCAACGGAACGGCAGCGCATGCGGACGCCGGTGGAGACGGGCAAAACGGTGGCAACGGGGCCAAGCGATCGTCTGCACGGCGACGATGTGCGGGCGATCGACGAACTGCGCGATGCGTTCGCCCGATTGGAACGGGAGTTGGGCCGCGTGATTGTCGGCCAACACGCGGTGATCGAGCGGCTGGCCATCTGCCTTTTTGCCCGAGGGCACGCTCTCTTGATGGGCGTGCCGGGCCTGGCCAAGACGTTGCTGGTCGGCAAGTTGGCAGAAACGCTCTCGCTGGCCTTCAGCCGCATTCAGTTCACGCCCGATCTGATGCCGATGGACGTGACGGGCACCGACATCCTGCAAGACATGGTGGGTGGCAAGCGAGAATTCGAGTTCGTCCACGGGCCGATCTTCGCCAACGTGGTTCTGGCCGACGAGATCAACCGCGCGCCCCCCAAGACGCAGGCCGCCATGCTCGAAGCGATGCAGGAGCACAAGGTCACCGTGCTGGGAAAAATGTTCCGCCTGGAAGAGCCGTTCGTGGTACTGGCCACGCAGAACCCGGTCGAGCAGGAAGGGACTTACCCGCTGCCCGAAGCGCAGTTGGACCGCTTCATGTTCCTGATCGAGCTCGACTATCCCAGCGAAGATGAGGAGATCCAGATCGCGCGGACGACGACCGGCGATTTGCCGCCCGTGCTCGATCGGTTGCTCTCGGCCGAGCAAATCATCGCCTACCAGGACCTCGTGCGGCGGATTCCCGTCCCGGACCATATTTATACCTTCGCTGCGAAGTTGGCGCGCAAGACACGGCCCGCGGGCGCGACGGCGCCCGCCTGGCTCAAGCCGCTGGTGGCCTGGGGCGCCGGGCCGCGGGCGGTGCAGTACCTGGTGCTCGGGGCCAAAGCACGCGCGGCCCTGCGAGGCAGCTACATGGCGCGACTCGAAGACGTGCAGGCCGTCGCGCAGCCCGTGCTCGCGCACCGCGTGATCACGACTTTCGCCGCCCAGTCGGAAGGGATCGACGCCAAGGAGATCGTGCGCCGATTGATCGAAGAGACGGCGAGCGATGACGGATGATCTTTGAACCCCGAACCTTCGCTCGGTCGTAGCTGGGCCGCGGAGCGGCCGAAGATATGTTCCCACGCAGTGCGTGGGAACAAGGATAATCCTGAACCCTGAACCCTCACCACCCGCATGGCCATCCGTTCGCCTCGTGCCTTTCTCGACCCACGCGCCCTGGCCCGGCTGGCCGCGGTGCCGCTCTTCGCCCGCCAGCCGATGCAGGGGACTGTGTCGGGTAGACACCAAAGCCCGCACCGCGGGTCGAGCGTCGAATTTGCCGAGTACCGCAAGTACGTGCCAGGCGACGACCTGCGGCGGCTCGACTGGCGGGCTTATGGGAGGACCGATCGCTTTTACGTCAAGGAGTTCGAGGCCGACACGAACCTGCGTTGCTGCCTGGTGCTCGATACGAGCGGCTCGATGGACTTCGGTTCGGCCGGCACGAGCAAACTCGACTACGCCCGCCGCATCGCGGGCTCGCTCGGTTACCTGGCGTTGCAGCAAGGCGATGCCGTGGGGCTGACCTGCGTGGCCGAGGGCATCGTCCGCAATATTCCGCCGCGACGAAACCCGGCCCACCTCTCGGCCGTATTCGACGTGCTCCAGGCGGCCCGGCCGCGGGGCGTGACGCAGTTACCGGCCGCCTTGCACGAATTGGCCGAAACACTGCGGCCACGGGCGCTGGTCGTGGTAGTTTCCGATCTGTTCGTGGAGCCAGAGTTACTGCGAAGCTGCTTCCGGCACCTGAGGTTCCGCAAGCACGACGTGGCGGTGTTTCATCTGCTCGACCCGCTGGAGCTGAGCTTCGATTTCCGGCGTCCGACGCGGTTTGTCGACCTCGAGGGTTTGCCGCCGATGTTCGCCGACCCGGTCGAAATCGCCGACCGCTATCACGCGGCGATCCGGCTTTATCTTGGGCAGTTGAAGGAAATCGTGCTGGAATCGGCCATCGACTACTACCAAGTGAGCACCGACGACGACTACGAACGGGTCTTGGCCCGGTTCCTGGTCGGACGGACCCGCAAGCGCTAGTTGGTCATTTGTCATTAGTCATTTGTCACTTGTCATTTGCCATTCGTAACTTACCAAAGACCTAAGACCAAAGTCCAAAAACCAATGACTAATGACCAAGGACCAATGACCAAGGACTAACCATGACCTTTGTCGAGCCGCTGCTCTTGGCCGGGTTAGCCCTGGCCGCCTTGCCGATCATCATCCACCTGGTCAACCAGCGGCGCTACCAAACGGTCCGTTGGGCCGCGACGATGTTTCTGCTGGCCGCGAGCAAGATGTCGCGGGGGTTGGCCAGGCTGCGGCAATGGTTGATTTTGGCGGTGCGGGTGCTGGCGATCGCTTGCCTCGTGTTCGTCATCAGCCGCCCTTTGGCCAGCGGTTGGCTGGGGTTGGCCGCCGGAGGTAGGGCAGATACGACGCTGATCTTGTTCGACCGCTCGCCAAGCATGTTGGCCACCGAGGGGGGTGAGTCGAAACTCGCCGCCGGCCGCCGGCAGATCGTCACCGCGCTTGGGCGGCTGCCGTCGGCACATTGGGTGCTGATCGAGAGCACGGCGAACGAGCCGCGCGAGCTGGCGGCCCCGGACGATTTGCTTCAGCGACCCGACACATGGCCGGCCGACGCTTCGGCCGATTTTCCGGCCATGCTGCAAGCCGCGCACGACTACATCGTGGCCAACCAGACGGGCCGCACAGAGATCTGGATCTGTTCCGACCTGCGGGCATATGACTGGAAAGCCGACGACGCCCGCTGGAACGCCTTGCGCGAGGCCTTCGCTCAATTTCCGCCGGGGGCCCGTTTCCACCTGCTGGCGCTGGCGCGTCCGGCGCGGGACAATCTGTCGGTGCGCGTGACCAACGTCCGGCGCCGTAGCACGGCCGATGGGGCCGAATTACTGATCTCGCTGAAATTGACTCGGGAAATGGTAGGCGACGATGTGGGACGGTCTTCCCAGCCCGTCGCCCAAGATGACGGACGGCCTGGGAAAGCCATCTCACAGGAGGCTGTCCCACACGCGACCGCCTTGACCGTGCCGATCGAGTTCGAGATCGACGCGGCGCGGTCGGTCGTTCAGGTCGAGATCCAAGGCGCCGAATACGAGCTCCGCGACCACCCCATCCCTCTCGCGCGCGAGCGCGAACGGGGCTGGGGCCGTGTTTCGGTTCCGGCCGACGCCAACGCCGCCGACAACGACTTTTACTTCATCTTCGACAAGGCCCCTGACCTGCGCACGGTGGTGGTCGCCGACGACCCTGCGTTGGCCGAACCGCTACGTCTGGTAGCCTCGACCCCTGTCGACCCGGCGGGCGTCTGTTCCGTCGAGATCGTCGCGCCGGAACAAGCCGCCGAGATCGACTGGCCCCGTACGGCGCTGGTGCTTTGGCAGGCGCCCTTGCCGGAAGGGGATGCGAAGGCGCTATTGACTGCCTTTGTCGACCGCGGCGGGCAAGTGATCTTTTTCCCGCCGCGGCAGCCGACCGCGGCGGAATCGTTCGGCGTCCGCTGGCAGGCGTGGCAAGAGTCGAATGGCGACTCAAGCGTGGAACGGTGGCGCGGCGATCAGGACCTGCTGGCGAACACCCGTAGCGGAGCCGAGTTGCCGGTGCGCGAAGTGAAGATCCGTCGGCACTGTACCCTGGCGGGCAATGTCACGTCGTTGGCGGAGGCGTCTGGCGGCCAACCCTTCTTGGCCCGCGCGCCAACAGTGCGCGGCGGCGCGTACTTTTGCGCCACGACGGCGACCACGCAAGACTCGAACCTATCGACCCACGGCGTCGTGTTCTATGTCATGGTGCAGCGAGCGATGGCGGCCGGCGCGGCGGCGCTGAGCGATGCTCGCCAACTCGTGGCGGGCACGGCGTTCGACGGCGGCCCGGCGTCCGACCGGTCAACCGGCCTCGAAGACGGCGGCGCAACCTGGCGGCGGTTGGCCGGCGCCAAAGGGACACTTTCGACTGAATACGCGTTTCACGCCGGGGTCTACGAAGGAAGCGACGCGATGGCGGCCGTCAACCGTTCGCAGGCTGAAGACCGCCCACGCTTGTTGGCCGATGACCAGGTAACTGCGCTCTTCCGCGGCCTCGACTTCATACGGATCGACGCGCGGGCCGGAAGCGACCGCGCCTTGGTCGAGGAAGTCTGGCGGATGTTCCTGGTCGCAATGATGGCGGCCTTAATCGCCGAGTCGTGGCTCTGCCTCCAACGCAGGCCGTCAGCGGCGGGAGGACGTGGCGAATCGAAACCAGCATGAAGCACCCGGGTGTCGTCGAACCCGTATCGCAACGCTTTGCACTATCGCAATCTCTTGATATAATCAAATTACAAGCGTCACGGGTGGAGCGGTCGATGCGGTTCCTGCCGATGAAGTCCCGGAACCCTAAGGATTGCAAGAAACATGAAGAAAACCACTCGCCGCATCCGCCGCCGTGCACCGGACAGCCCGGAAGAACTGAAGCGGCTTCAGGAGATTCGCGAGAAGGTGCGTCTGGAATTTCCGCCGCTCGACCCGCCGCGGCTCAAGCCCGCCACCGCCGGAATCGCCGCGCGAATTCGCGCGGCGCGCGAGGCGCAAGGGCTCACATGGTATGCTGTGGCGAAACGGGCGGGCATACCCAACCCCAGCACGGTTCGTGATATCGAATACGGACGCGACACGAAGCTTTCCAGCGTCGAGGCCGTTGCCGACGCACTTGGTCTACGGTTGGAGTTGGTCGAAGTTTAGACTTCGCGCGGACAGGAATGAACTTATTGGGCGCGCTCGTATTTCAGTGGACCTGGCTTTCGGCACTCGTGTCGGCGGTGGTGGTCATCGCGATCGGGGCACTCGCCGCCACGGCGTGGCGGCGCTGCGGCTATCGGAGGTCGATCGGCCTTCTGGAACTGCTGCGAGTCGTGCTGGCCGTGCTCATGGCCGTGTTGCTCAACCAACCGGAGTGGGTAACGGAGTACCGACCCGAGGAAAAGCCCGCCCTGGTCGTGATCTGGGACGCTTCGCGGAGCATGGAGACCCGCGACGTCGTCGACCCCGGCCAGCCGAGCTCCGCGCCGCGCGCGCGGCGCGAGGCGATTGCGCCGTTGGTCGAACCGGCGGCCTGGTCGGGACTGGGTGATCGCTTGGAACTGATCGTTCAGCCCTTTTCCCAAGCGCGGGAAGGACACGGCACCGATTTGAACGCGCCGCTTGCGCAGGCACTCGAGAAGTACCCGACCCTGCGCGGGATCGTGCTCATCTCCGACGGCGATTGGAACGAAGGCCCGCCGCCAGTCGAGGCGGCGGCCAGATTGCGGTTGAAAGGAGTGCCGGTGTTCGCCGTGCCCATCGGCAGCCCGACACGGCTGCCCGACATTGAACTGGTGAGCTTCGATCCGCCCACGTTCGGCACCACCGGCAAATCGGTCCGCGTGGCGTTTTCGATCGAGAGCTCGTTGGCACGCGAGTACCCGGCCATGGTCACGCTCTCGACCTCCGACGGCGAGAAGCTGACCAAGGAATTGCGTATCGCCCAAGGGCGCACGAACGACTGGATCGCCTGGAAGCCCACCGCGGCGGGCGACTACCAGCTCACGCTCGAAGTGCCGAAGCACGCCGACGAGCTGCTGGCCGACAATAACTCTCTCACGGCCCCGATTTCGATCCGCGACGAAAAGCTCCGAGTGCTGGTCGTCGAGTCGTACCCGCGCTGGGAGTACCGCTACTTGCGCAACGCCCTGTCGCGCGACCCGGGCGTCGAGCTGTCGTGCCTGCTGTTTCATCCCGGCCTCAGCAAGGTCGGCGGCGGCAACAAGGACTACATCAAGCAGTTCCCAGAACAACTCGATGAGCTGGCCCGCTTCGACGTCGTCTTCCTGGGCGACGTCGGCGTCGACGACGGGCAACTGACCCCCGAGCAGTGCCGGCTGCTCAAGGGGTTGGTCGAACGGCAGGCGAGCGGCCTGGTGTTCATGCCGGGCTGGCAGGGGCGGCAACTTTCGCTGTTGGAAACGGAATTGGCGGAACTTTACCCGGTCGTGCTCGATTCGTCGCAACCGGGCGGCTGGGGGGCGCGAACGCCCGACCACTTCGAACTCACCGAACAGGGACGCCGCAGCCTGCTGACGAAGCTGGCGGACACGCAAGACGAGAATTCGGCGGTCTGGGAAGACCTGCCGGGCTTTCAGTGGTACGCGGCCGTGGTAAGGGCCAAGGCCGCGGGCGAGGTGCTCTGCGTTCACAAGGACGCCACCAACGAGTACGGACGAATTCCGCTCCTGGTCACGCGGACCTATGGCACGGGTAAGGTGCTCTTCATGGGTACCGACGGAGCCTGGCGCTGGCGGAAAGGCGTCGAGGACAAGTACCACTATCGTTTCTGGGGACAGGTCGTGCGCTGGATGTCGTACCAAAGGCACATGGCCCAAGGCGAGACCGCGAGGCTCTATTATTCGCCCGACCAGCCGACGGTGCGCGGCACCATGACCTTGCACGCAAACGTGATGGCGGCCAACGGCGAACCGGTTCAAGACGACCAGGTCACTGCGCAGATCGCGGCGCCGTCGGGAAAGACCGAGACGGTGGTTTTCACGTCGGCGGGCGACGAATGGGGCTTGTTTTCGGCCCAGTTCACGCCGTCGGAGGCGGGGGAGCACCGCTTGTCGCTTCGCGCCCGGCGATCGGGCGCGTCGCTCGACGCCACGTTTTTCGTGCAGGGCGCCGTGGTCGAGCGCGTGGGTCGGCCGGCGCGCCCCGAGGTGCTGGAAGAGATAGCCCGCGTTACGCAGGGCAAGGTACTGGGCGTCGGCGAGATCGACTCGGTCGCGCGTTCGATCGCCGCGCTCGCCGAGCCGCCGCCCGAAGTCCACCGGCTGCCGATCTGGAGCCACCCCGGGGTCGCCGCGTCCGTCATTTTGCTGATGTGCGTGTTTTGGATCGGCAGAAAGGTGGTCGGCTTGATCTGAATCGCCTCCGTGGCGTTCCGTGAAAGGCGGGCGGAGGCAGGAAGCAAACCGCCTTTGCCAGTTCGGCAGGTTTCACGCATCCCGTACAGCAGGACAGGGCGTCATTGGAACGGCTTGCTAGCCACGCCCTCGCGAGCCAACATGTCGAGGAACTGGGCCGGCGTTAGGATCGGGATGCCGCGGAACGGATTCATCGCCAGAAGATCGGCATCACCGGAGACCACACAGGAAGCATGGCCGCACACGGCGACCTCCAGGAACTTGTCGTCGTTCGCGTCGCGGCAGGCGCGAACCTCCTCCGTGATTTCCACGACGGCGGCCTGGCGCACCAACTTTACCAAGAACTCTTCCCGCTCCTGATGCGTGAGATAACGATCGAACTTGTTCCGGCCCAGCACTTCCCCCAGCTCGACGATGGTCGCCCTCGACACCAACAGTTCACCGCGGTCCAAAGCCGCGTACAGGGCTTGCGCCGGCAGGGATTGTTCGAATAGTGCCGCGCTGATGGTCACGTTGGTGTCGAATACGTAGCGAGGCTTATTGCTCATGGAGAATGGATTCCAGTGTCTCCGCTGTGAGCCCGCGCTCCTGTGCCTTGCGGCTCAACTCAGACATTAGCTCTTGCAGTGAGCCCGAGGGATGGAGCGCGTCGTGCAAACGCAAGCTGAGCAGCAAGTCCAGTTGCCGCCGCTCATGCTCTGAGACGGCGCGATACGCGCGCGCGGCGTCCGTATCAACGCGGATCGTGATCTCTTCAGTCTGCATCGTTATCCCCGACCGTTTCAAAGGATGAAAAGTCGTTGCTAGCGGCCCGGCACCGTCGCCCAAGGAGTTGGTTCAGCTCCATCATACTGATTGGCGACGAACCGCGATTCCTGATTCCAGACATCATTTTACATTATCTTCGCGAATATGAATATGTAGCCGCAAGGGCTGGATGCTCGAGGTTAGCCATCTTCGATCCAGCTTCAAAGGATCATGATTTCTTTCCTTGCATTTCTGCAGGTAGACTGCAGAAATACAAGGACGGCGTATCTCATTTACGCGTCGCATTTTACGTTGACATCTCGCGAACTCATGGTCTAATGAGCGATGGTCAGGATTTCCCATTCCGCTTGGAGTACCTCACATGAGCGTGGCCCAAGTTCCTCATGGACCGGAGCTTCCCGAAGGATTACGAGACCAACTGCTCGGCTTTCGCCGGCGCGTCTGGTCGATCAAGACCGCCGAAGCCCTGGCCGTCGCCACGCTGGGAGTACTCGTCGCGTTCCTGATCGTGTTCACGCTCGATCGCTTCGCCGACACGCCCGCCTCCTTGCGGTTGGCAATCCTGGCCGTGGCGCTGGCGGTGGGGGGCGTCGTCCCGTTTTACGCCTACCGCTGGATCTGGCGCCAGCGAAAGCTACCCCAACTAGCACGTCTCCTTTCCCGGCGGCACGCGCAGATCGGCGACCAACTGTTGGGCATCATCGAGCTGGTGGAAAGCGAAACCGAGCAGGTCCGTTCCCGAGCGCTGTGCGACGCGGCGATCCGGCAGGTGGCGGGCGAAGCGGCGCAGCGCGACTTCCGCGGCGCCGTGCCGAACCCGCGACATCGCCGTTGGGCCTGCGCTGCGGCCGTGCCGAGCCTGGTGACGATCGGACTGCTGGTCGTAGCGCCCGCCGCGGCGGTCAACGCGGCGTTGCGATTCGTCGCGCCGTGGCGCGACGTTCCGCGCTACACGTTCGCGGTGGTCGAGCCGGTGCCCCAACGGCTGGTCGTTCCGCACGGCGAGCCGTTCTCGCTCACGACGCGGCTGTCTGAATCGTCACGCTGGCGGCCCGCCCAGGCGGCCGCGCGGTTCGGAGAGCAGACTCCGGTCGCGGCGACGCTGGCCGACGGTTGCTACACGTTCGAGGTTCCGGCCCAGGTCGAGCCGGGCTGGCTGAGCGTCCGCGCGGGCGATTCGCGACAGCGCGTGTACATCGAGCCGACGCACCGTCCAGAGTTGAGCAAGCTCTCGGCCGAGGTCACGCTGCCCGAGTACCTCGGTCGCGAACGACCTTTCGAAAGCGACGCGCGGGGAGGGTCGCTGTCGGTCGTGAAGGGGAGCGACGTCGGCTTCACGGCCACCGCCAACCGCGAATTGGCTGAAGCCACGGTCAACGGCGAGCCGCGGCCGACGCGCGGCGCCTCGCTCGTCGCCCCGCCATCCCGCGTGGATGAATCGCGGAAGATGGAGCTGCGCTGGCGCGACGAATTGGGACTGACCGGGCTGGCACCCTTCACACTCTCGATCGAAGGGCACGACGACGAGGCGCCGGGCATCGTGTGCGAAAACCTGCCGCGGCGGAAAGTCGTACTCGACACCGAATCGCTGAATTTCACGGTGCGGGCGGTGGACGATTTCGGCATCAAACAGGTGGGGATGGAATGGCGGGGCTTCGATGACGAGCAAGCCGGCGTCACACCCGCGAAGGGCGAACGCCTGCTCGCGGCCGGCGACCGCGAGCGCCAGCGGCTCGAAGCGACGGGCACCTTTTCAGCCAAGGCGCTGGGCATCGAGCCGCAGGCCGTCGAAGTGCGGATCTTCGTCGAAGACTACTTGCCGGGCCGAGAGCGCGTTTACACGCAAACCTACACGCTGTACGTGCTCGACCCACAGCAGCACGCGCTCTGGTTGACCGAACAGTTGAGCAAGTGGCAGCGGAATTCGTTGGAGGTCCGCGACCGCGAGCTGCAATTGTACGAAACCAACAAGGAGCTTCGCGCACTGGCCGCCGACGAGCTCGATCGGCAAGACACGCGCCGCCGCATCGAAAACCAGGCCGCCTCCGAGCGCGCCAATGGCCGGAGGCTTTCAGGACTGACCGCGGTAGGTGAAGATCTGGTCAGCCAGGCCGCCCGCAACCCCGAATTCGGCCCTGGGCACCTGGAAAAATGGGCCGAAATGCTGCAAGTGCTCAAGGACATTTCGGCCAACCGCATGCCGTCGGTCGCCGACTTGCTCAAGCAGGCCTCGGCCGCGCCTTCGCTTGCCTCCTCGTCGTCGAAGCCGGTCGAGCCGGGCGATGGCGAGGCACGGGCGGCCGCCAACACCAGCCCCAACTCGCCACCAACGGACGACAAATCGGCCGCCAAGCCCTCCGACCCGGCCGGACCGCAGGTCGGCCAGGTTCGCGCGAACCCCAGCAGCGGATCCAGCCCGCCGCCGGACGGGGAATCGCCGCCCAAACCGCCCGTTCCTTCGATCGCCGATATTGAATCGACGCAGCAGCCGCCGGAACCGCCGGGCGAAAACCAACCCCCGCCCAGCGGCGCGAAAGGGGCGCCCAGCCTGGGCTTGCCACAGACGACGCTCGTCGGCGGCGTCAAGTCGAATCCCAACGCCTCCTGCGCCGCCGGACAGAAGCTAGACGAGGCGGTCGAGCGACAACAGGACCTGCTCGACGAATTCGCCAAAGTCGCCGACGAGCTGAACCGAATCCTGGCCAACCTCGAGGGGAGCACGTTCGTGAAGCGCTTGAAGGGCGTGGCGCGGCGCGAGACCCGCGTGGCCGGCGAACTGGGCGGTCGCACGTGGGGTGTGTTTGGTGTCGCCCCCCATCGAATCGACGCCGTCCAGCAGGAAATCTTGAAGACTTTGGCGGGCGAACAAGTTCACCTCACCGATAGCGTCGGCACGATCATCGACGACATGCAAGCCTATTACGAGCGCCGTCGCATGACCAAGTTCAAGAACGTGCTCGACGACATGCGAAAGGTCGAAATCGTCGCCAATCTGCGGCAGGTGGGCGACGACTTGCCGAAAGAAGCGGGTTTGTCGATCGCCCAGTGCGAATACTGGTCCGACACGCTCGACCGTTGGGCCGAGGACCTGGTTGACCCCGCTTCTGGCGGCATGTGACCGGGCGGCAAATCGCGCGGCAGTTTGCCGCCGTCGCTCGTGTTGGAAGTCATGCAGATTCTGGAAGCCGAAATCAATCTCAGGGAGGAGACTCGCGTCGCCGAGCAAGCGCGGGCCGGCCTGGATGCCGCCGAGCGCGAACTCCAGGCGACGGCGCTGGCGACCACGCAGGAGGAGCTGCGCGAGCGGGTTGCGACCGCTACGCAACGGATGCGTGACCTGCCCGATGGGGCCGCCGAGTTCGGCAAGGAAATCGCCTTGTTAACGCGCGTGGGTGAAGTGATGCGCGAGGCGGCGGACATTCTCGGCCGGCCCGACACCGGCCCGCCGGCGATTGCCGCCGAGACGGAAGTGATCGAATTGCTGATTGAGGCGAAACGGATGAGTGCCAAGGGAGGCGGCGGGGGCGGCGGTTCCACGCCCGGCGGGGGCGGCGCCGACGAGAAGCCCGAGGGTCCCGCATTGGCGCTGATCGGCACCGGCGCGAACGAAAAGGCGCGGCCCGACCAGCGCGAGGTCGAGCAAGCCTCCGGCGAAGCCGGCCGGATCTTGCCCGAGGAGTTCCGCGCCGGGCTCGACGAGTACTTCAATCGCTTGGAAGGGGGCGGGGTTGTGCCATGACGGGCCATTGGCGCTTTCCCTATTCCCACGCTCCGCCGGTGGGTATCCCGAACACATCTTCGGCCGCTCCGCGGCCCTACGACGGCCGAGTTCATCTTGTTCACCATCGAGATGAGCTCGATGGGGTCTGGCTTCCTTTTTCAAGCACAGCCCGGGTTCTGCCCCAACCACTAGATCGCGGCGGCATTGCTTACAGGCGATGCGGCCGCCTTTGGGCGCTCGTGGCGATCGCCATTTCGTTCGTGCCGATGGAGGCCGCCGCGCAGGTAAGGGCGCAAGCCCGCCGCAAAGCCCCTCCGCAAGCCGTACCCGAAGTGCGCCGACTGGAAGGGTCAGGTCTCGGCGTCGTAGGTCGCCGCAAGGTCCCTCCGCGAGCCGTACCCGAAGACCAGCGGCAAGCACTGCCGGAATCGCAACGCGCGCAGGATGACGTGTTGGTCGGGACGGCTCGGCAAACCCTCGAGCGGCGAGTGCAGGCCCAGCTCGATTTCGTCCGCCGGGCCTGCGCGCCGACGACGGAACAAACCGCGGCCGTGCGCGCGGCGGGCGAAAGGCTCGTTGCCGGGCGGATGGACGAAATCGCGAAATGGGTCAAGGTTACTCATCAGTTGCCCGAATCCGTCCTCCCGGCCATCGGCTCGCCCGACCGCGTGCTGGATCAGGAATTCGAATCGGCCCTCGACGCCGCGCTCGACGGCGAGCGCGCCGCGAAGCTCGACCGCGAGCGGCTCGCGGTCGACGAACGGCTCGCGCAGGCGAGGTTTCACAATTGGGTGGCGGCCGTCGACAAGAAGCTGTTCCTGTCAGCCCTGCAGCGAGAGGAGCTCCTCCGCGTGCTCGCCGCCCATTGGCGGCGGAGCAAGCAACCGCCGTCGCGATATACGGCGATTTTCAACGGCGACACTCTCCTGTTCCAACGCGTGGAAACGGGCAGCGCGGCCGTGAGCAGGGCCCTTCCCGAGCTGCCCGACGCAAATTGGACGGTCATCCTGAGCGCCGCGCAACGCGCCGCATGGACCGAGTCGCAACAGCCCCGCCCCTTCGTCCAACGGCGGCCGGTTCCGCTGGCCGTCGCGGCGCCAGTGAAGGAAATGAACGCTGGTGCCGAGGTGGACGACGCCGAAGAAGAAGCCGCGGGACCTGCCCGCCCGGTCGGGCCGCTGCGCCAGCCCCAGCCGCCGCGGGCGGCGATGATTGCGATGGCTGACGGCTCG
>Ga0307373_10007483_pt1 | contig 17032 bp, 6 predicted proteins | sample OX2MG_FD_202534 | JGI IMG/M metagenome (GOLD analysis project Ga0307373, IMG submission 202534) | Soil microbial communities from Risofladan, Vaasa, Finland - OX-2 | ecosystem: Environmental > Terrestrial > Soil > Coastal area > Acid sulfate soil | place: Finland: Risofladan, Vaasa | collected... | reverse complement strand
GCCGGGGCTTCGTTGGGTCCGGAACATTCCCAATTCCAGACTTGCTTTCCGTCGGCCAGGCGCAGGATCTTCCACTGGCGATTTCCGTGAATCACGATGCAGGCTTCGCCATTGAACGCGATGGGTAACCCTCCGCCCGTGACCAGGCCGGGACCGCGAGTGCCGGGCGCGCAGGTTTCCTCGAATTTCCAGGCAACCTTGCCCGTCATGGCGTCGTAGGCGAAGACCTGCATCTTGTCGCTCACGTCGGTCTTGTCCCAAGCGGGAATGGCGGGGTTGCCCCCCTGCCAGTAAAACAGCACGATCTTGTCGCCGATCGGTACCAGCGAGCCGTTGAAGCCTTTCCACTCCAGGTTGCCGTCGGCCTTCAGCGATCCGTCCAGATAGGGAGACTCTTCTCTGAAGTTGTGTTCCCAGACGATTCTGCCGGTCTTGCGCTCGAAGCAGAAGCCATGCCCGAACGTCCCCACTTCATACACGTATTCGTCGGTAATCGTCGGCGTCGCACGGACCCCCAGTTCTCCCCATCCGACGGAATAGACGGGGGGCACTTCGTAGGTATGGCTCCATTTCACCTGGCCCGTGTTGGAGTCGATGCACTTGACGGTTTCGTGCGACGCATCGTCGTCCAACTGGGCGAAGCACAGATCGTCGCCGGCAACGGAAGGATGGTTGGAGCCGGTGCCGACCGGGATTCTCCAGAGCACGCCGGGGCCTTCCTTAGGCCATTCCTTGAGCAATCCCTTTTCATCCGTCGTGCAATCGGTCTTGGGCCCCGCCCAATGGGGCCAATCCGCCGCGCCGGACGAGCTCGTCACGGCTTTGTCCGCCGCCGCCGCGGCACATGTCAGCCACACGATCAACGTCGTTCTGAGATACATGCTTTGCTTCCCCCTAGCGTTTCTCTCCGATACAGTAAACGGTCTCGCGGCCGCGAATGATGATCTTGTCGTCGATGAAAAACGGCGTCCCCACAAAGGCGTCGTCGAGCTTGTTGACGCGGGCCAGGCGGTACTCCCGGCCGAGTTCCAGCACGGCGGTGTTTCCCGCGTCGTCGAAGAAAAAGATATTCCTCCCCGCCGCGACTGGGCTGGCATATGTGTACCGCGCTTGGGCCAGGCCGTCGATCTTCACGCCCGGTTCGATGGTCTCGGCCTGGGTCGCTTTGTCCACTCCCCGGCTGACCGTCAGGAGCTCGCCGGTTTTCGCGTCGATGACATGCAGCCGGCACTTCTCGCTCTCGATCGTGTAAATGAGGCCGTCCCTGTAAACGGGGGAGGCCATAAACTCGCCATCGAGCTCGGTTTTCCAAAGCTCGTTCAGCCGCATGCCCTTCTCGGCCCTGGCGGGCAATTCCAGCGCGGCGGCCTCGGCATCGATGACATAGAGCACGTGGCCCTCGACGAGGGGCGTGGTATAGGTCGACTCGAACAACCCGGAGCAGAGGATCTCGCCGTCGACCAGGCTCACGATATCGCCGGCCGGCGTGATGGCGACGTCGACGCCTCCGATTTTGGCGATGGCGGGCGTGCCGTGGGTCGGTTTGGCGTCCCTGGCTTTCCACAGCGTATTGCCGTCTTTCGCATTCAGGGCCAGGAGGCATCCCCAAGAGAGGATGATTCGGTCGCCGACGAAAATGGGCGAGGAGCTGAAGTGTTCCTCATCCTCGGCCGTCTCGATGATCCTGATCCACTGCGCCTGTCCTTGCAAGTCGTAGCATGCGCAGAGGCCCATGGCATTGATATAGAACACGAGCTTGCCGTTGCTGGTGGGCGTGGGGGTCGACTGCTTGCTCTCGCCGCCGCATCCACGCATGAGGTCCTTCGACAGTTCGGGCGGGATGTCGTTGCTGTCCTTGCTGAAGAGGTCCTTCGACCAGAGGACTCTTCCGTCGGCGATGTCGAGGCAGGTGAGGCTGCCCATCTCGGCAGTCACGAAGACCTTGTCCCCGGCGACGATTGGCGATGAATAGCCGCCGATCTCGACGGGGGTCTTCCAGAGAATGTTCCTGTCACTCTTCCATTCGCTGGGTGGATCGATGTTCGGAAAACGGCCATTGCCGTCGAATCGCCACATGATGTCGACGGCTTCGCTTGTCTTGGCTGCGGCGGGTCGGGCCGTCGTCCGATCTTCGGCCTTCACAGCCGTCGGGACCGCGGCGACCAGAACGACGAGCAGTCCACGATACATAACATTCCTTTCGCCTTAAGGAGTTGAGTAACTATCGGCCGCAACACACGCGAAAACCGTAGTAGATGCTACGAAACGCGGGCAAGTACTCGATGCGGTTCGCCGTTCGGCAGTCGGTCGCACTGTGGTTGAACGAGCCCCCTCGAACCACACGGCCCGAGCCCTGCGACGGCCCCGTCGGATCGGCCGCTGCGCCGGCGCCGTAGCTCCCCATCCAATCCCAACACCATTCCCAGACATTGCCGTGCATGTCGAACATGCCCCAGGCATTCGGCAGCTTCGTGCCGCCGGGCCACGTTCTCGATTTCCCGTTGACGATGAACCTGGCGTATTGCGGCAACAGTTCTTCGTCGCCGCCGAAACAGAAATGGCCGCCGCTTCCTGCCCGCGCGGCACACTCCCATTCGGCCTCGGTGGGCAAACGGTAGCCGTCGGCCGTGAAATCGCAGCGCCATTCGTCGAGGTAGTACTCCTCGTTCAACAACTTGACTTTCGTTTTTTCGCCCAACGGCTCGTAGCACGGGCGTCGGCCCTCGCGGAGACTCAGCCAGTTGCAGTAGAGCAGGGCTTCGAACCATGTCATGCTGACGGCGGGGCAATCGGGCGCCGGGCTGAACCGCCTGTATTGCTCGAACTTCTCCCGCCACTCCTGGAGTTTCTTGGACTCCGGGTTCCGGGAATCGTCGAAGCAACGCCGGAACTGTTCGGCCGTCACCTCCCGGTCAGCAACGTAAAATGCACGCGTCAACGTGACCTCGTGGGCCGCTTTGTCGAAGTCGTTTCCCCACTTTTCCGCTGTTCCCATGGTGAACTTGCGCGGGGCGATCTCGACCATGGTCATCCCCTCGCCATTAACGAACCAGCGGTAGTCGGGTGGCGGGCGCCGCTGGGGCGTGACGGCGGGCAAATCGAGTTTCCATTGGCGAAGTGCCCAGCCCGCCGCGGAATGCGTCGAAGCATCGGGGGCTTCGCGGAAAAGCTTTGCAAAGGCCCTGGCTACCGCGTCGCGCTCGGCGGGCTCCAACATTTCCGGCGCGATCGTCCCCAAGGCGGCGCAAAGGCCGGAACGAAACGCGGGGGACGCGTCCATCGCCACCAGTTCGTCGGCCGTGCTCAGGTCGCCGTGCCAACCGGCGTAGGCATGGATGAATGCGGTACGGTGGATGGGGTCGTCGTGGAAAGCGAGCGAGTTTTGCGCGGCCCGTGGGTCGCCCATGTGCAATGCCAAGATCGCGTAGCGCGCCTTGTGCGTTGGGTCGTCGGAGAGGTCGGCCAAACGCGACAAGTCGGACAGAACCGACTCTTCGACGTGCCCCAGCGCCGTGAACAAGTTTCGGCACTCGGAGGCGGGCGCGGTTGGGATGGCGCCGAGCAGAAACTCACGCGGCGGCCGGCCCAGGTCGGCCAAGGCGTAGGCCGCGCGCAGGCGTTGCACGGGGTCGATATCCGGACTGTCGAAACGCTCTTGCAATCGCCCCAAGGCAATCCGGCCCACGGGCCGCAGTTTGTCAAGAGTATACGGCACACCGTCCGACCGCGCGGTAAGCGCGCTTTCGGCCAGAGTCTCGGCACGACGCTCTTCGGCCCTATGGAACGCCACCAGACCCATGAACACCGCGAGCGCCGCGACTGCAAGCAGACCCGTGAAACGCAGACCGTGGTACTTTCCCGCCGCCCGCATCACGCGCCGCTCGGTCGGCGTCCACTTGCCGTGTTTCGTGAAGAGCAGGATGTTCGGCCATTCCCACCAACTGGGCAAGAACCGGGCGTCGGGCTTCGTGTTCCAGGCCGCCGACCGTTCGGCTAGCCGCAACTCGGCCCTGCCGCGTCGAGTTTCGCGTTGCTTGCGAGTCAGCCAGTCGCGAAGCGAGGGCACGAGGTAATCGTGAGTCAATTGGTAATTGCGGATTTCGGATTTCGGATCGCGGATTGAAACTTCCGCCGGGGAAGCAGCGTCGCCAATCCGCGATCCGAAATCCGAAATCCGCAATTCCTTCTCCTCGTCGGCCGGCGTAATCAGCCGCAACTCGGCATCCAGAATCCGCAGCAACTCGGCAAACTCGGCGGGTCGGCGTTCGTAGCCCGAGGCGGCGAGTAGCTCTTCATTGGATCGGCGGCGCCCCTTGATGTCGGCGCCCGCGTCGAGCAAGAGCGCCTTGAGCACGGCCCGGGCGGCCGCCTGATGCAGCCGGTGGCGCGGCGGGGCGGTCGAGGCGCTGAAGGTCTCCTCCAGGAACGTCGCCCCCACGCCCGCGATGCCGCCGATCTCGACCAGCGTGGCCGGCGTCCAGGGTTTTCCCTTGACCATCTCGGCGAAGAGCGACAAGCGGACTGAAACCACCTTGCCGTCTTCCGCCAGCCCGGCGACTGCCTGGTCGAGAAACTGCTCTTGTTCCGTCGTCAATTCGCCCTCGTGGGGCAGGTTTCCAACCTGCCGTATATCAGGCGGTATGGCCGGTTGGAAACCCACCCCACGGCCGAGGCGACCCAAGGCGCGGCCGAAAAGCTCCAGCACGCGGCGGGCGTGGAGCGTGTCGAACAGATCGGCCAAGGCACTGTTCTCATTTTCGACGAGCGGGATCTCCAACTCGCGCATGAATCGGGAGGCGGCCAGCCAAAAATCGTCGCGGACCATCACCACGCATTGCACATGGCCGCCGTCGCAATGCCGCATTGCTTGCACCAACTCGGTCGTTTGCTGGTTGCGGTGGGCAAAGAGCCATTGCTCAAACTGGTCGAGCACGATCAAGACCTTTTGGCCGGCGGCCATCCCTCGCCCACGCCGCAACGAGGCGAGGGTCTCAACCAGATCGGCCGGCGGCAGGTCGGGGCATGCCTTTCGCAGCCCTTTCAAGAGGCGTGCCTCGGTATCGTCGGAGGTGGCCTCCAAGTAAACCGGCAGCACGTGCCGCGCCAGCCGCGGCAGCAGGCCCGCCTTGATGAGCGAGCTTTTGCCGCCGCCGCTGGGTCCATAGATCAAACCCACGGAGAACGTCGTGTCGGCATCGGTCCGTTCAACGCGGGTCTTCCAGAAGCGAATGCTCTGGGGCAGACCATCGCGATCGGTCGGCCCGGGCAGCAACTGCAAGAAAAAGTCGGCATCGTCGCCGTCAAACGAACGCAGCCCCTTGGGGACAATAGGCGTTGGGCGATAGGCGTTAGGCGTTTGGATTTCGGCGGCAGCCGCCGTGGTTTCGGTCTCCCCTCTTCCCCTCTTCCCCTTTTCCCCTCCTCCTTCCGCCGCCACCTGTAACCTGTCCCCTGTAACCTGTCCCCTCTCCCGCCTATTGCCTACCGCCTTTTTCCTCCTCCGCGCCTGCCAGTGCCGCAGGTCTTCGGCCAGGTCAAAGGCCGTGGTGTAGCGGTCGGCGGACCGCTTCGCCAAGGTCTTGAGACAGATTCGCTCCAACTCCTTGTGAATCGTGTGGTCGACCTGCCGCAGCGGGCGAATCTCACCACTGGTAATCTCGTCCAGCAGTTCGGGCATCTGCGGATAACGGTAGGGACGACGGCCCGTGAGCAACTCGTAGAACACGATGCCCAGACTGTAAACGTCGCTGCGCGCGTCGACACGGTGCCCTTCGCCGCGAGCCTGTTCAGGGCTCATATATGCGGGCGTGCCGCAGCGGGTCGATCCGCTGCCGAATGCCTCGTCGGAGAGCGCCAAGCCAAAATCGGCCACCAAAGGATGGCCTGCATCGTCGAGCAAGATATTGCCCGGCTTGATGTCGCGGTGAACCAGTCCACGCTGGTGCGCATAGTGCAACGCGTCGGCGATCCGCATGACCAGTTCGGCGGCTTCGTCGTGTGACGGACGGCTGCGCTTGATCAAGCCCGCCAGGTCGCCGCCGGGCATGTATTTCGAGACCACGTAGCAGCGCCCGTCGTCGGTGCGGCCCAGGTCGTAGACCGGCACGATACCCGAATGATCGAGGCTGGCCAGTACGCGGGCCTCGGCCAGGTAAGCTTCGGCGTCGGCCAACCAGGCGATGCGTTCATGGCGTGGGACCTTGATCGCCACGTCGCGCCGTAACTCGGTGTCGAAACCACGATAAACGACGCCGTAGCCCCCTTCGCCAAGCGTGCCCGTCACCGTGTAGCGGCCAAAACGGGCTGGCGCTACGGGCGCTACGTCGTCGGACCGCGTGACAAAAAGATCCTTCGCGACCTTCGTCGCCCAGGGATCGACCGTGGGATCATCCGCGTGTTGGCCGTCTCGCTGGCTGGGGTCTGGGCTCATCGCGGCACAATGAACGACAGCGTGGTGATAGGCCCCAACGCAGCGCAGTCTATCCCACGTGCGAGGATTTCGCCATACTCTTCAGAGACAATCAAGCCGCAAGGACACGAAGGAAAGCCGATGGATGATAGTGTCCTAATTTGTTCAAATTAGGACACTACCGTCGATTTTCGCCCCTCGACGGGCGGGAGCAAAACTGCTAAAATGTCGAGCTTTGACTAGCCTCCGACGAGTGAACCAATCCATGTACGCGATCATTTCCGACGGCGGACGACAATACAAAGTGGAACAGGGGCAGGAGTTGGTGATCGACTACCGCGACCTCGCCCCCGGCAGCGAGCTATCGTTCGATCGCGTGCTGGCTTGCGGCGGCGACGGGACCACCAAGCTCGGCCAACCGGCACTCGCCGGCGCCACCGTCAGGGCCGAGGTCTTGGGCGCCGAATTCGGCCCCAAGCTCGTGGTCCAGAAGAAGCGGCGCCGCAAGAACATGCAACGCAAGAATGGCCACCGCCAGGTCAACACTCGCGTGCGCATCAGCAGCATCGAAGCCTGATGCCCGCTGGCATCCCATAGGTGCAGGGCCTCAGAGATACAGGGCCTCAGAGGTGCAGGGCCAGCAAATACCCCACGATCCCCAGCCCCAGGATCGCCAGCAACAGCGACATCACGATCCCCAAGGGCCAACGGGCGGCGGGGTGCGGCGAACCCTGACGCATGCGGCGCAGGAACTGCGCATGCTGCCGCGCGGCAAGCAGGTTCGCGGCGACCCCAAGGACGACCAGCGCCGTGCCGATCCAAAGCGACATTCCCGTCGAGTGTGCGGGCTCGGCGTGGCCAACGGCCGCGATCTCCCGCAGGAACAAGCCGAAACGCGCCACGACGAAGCCAAAACCCATCAGCGCCAAGCCCGTCCTGATCCAGGCCAAGAGCGTTCGCTCCGCCGCCAGCCGGGTGCGAATGTCTTCCGAGCCTTGACCCGGCACACGTGCGGGCGATCGCATGTCGTCCTTGGCTGGTTCTGGCATTCGTCAACGGCCCGCTCAAAGGCTAGGAGCGATCAAATGATGCCACCGGCTTGCCCGCGACCCACTGCGCGGGTGCCCCGGACTGACGCTGGCAGCTACGATTCCGCGAGCCCAACTCTCCCCTCCCGCCCGATTGCCCTGCCGCTGCCGAAGGCAGCGGCAGGGCAATCGGGGTTTGAAAACAGGAATGGCGGCCGCCTTGGGTAGCTGCCAGCGTCACAGACCACCGGGCAAGCCGGCGGCATGTAATGTTCCACATTTTTGCGGAAACCCGTTCTAGCCTTTAAGGGGGCGGTTGAAACTAAATGGCTTTCTTACCACGGGAGGCCCGCGCAACGGGAACCGGCTCTTTCGTTCCGCCACGCTTGCGCACCGCAACGTTCGTTTTCACCTTGGTCACGGCAATCGTTCGACTGGTCGCGGCGGCCGGCTTTTTCTTCGAACGCTTCGCCGGCGTTTCGGCGGTCGCCACGGCACTCGGTTCGACTCGAAGGCTCGACGCGCGTCGCTTCCGCCCGCCGCCTTTCTTGGCGGTTTGGCCCGTGTCCGACGAATCGAGATCGATGCCGAACATCGCGCCGAGATCTTCGCCGGCCAGCGCGCCGCCGCGTCCGCCCAGCGCGCCCTTGAGGTTCTCGCCCGACACGGCCTGGCTGACCAGCTCGCCGTGGTCGACGTCGCGGAGAAGGAACAGGAGTTGGGGTTCCTCGTCGAGTCGCGCCGCGACGCCGTAGAGCACGGCGGCGATGTGTTTGCAGAGTCCGGCCCAGTCGGGACAACTGCACGACATGCGGATTTCCTTGGGGTGCGGAAACAGGCCGTCTTTCTCCCGAGTCAGCCGCTTCATCACGCCGTCGGAAAAACGGCCGGCCAGCAGATCGAGCAGCGAGTCGATCGATTCGGAGCACTCGGCCTTGATCCGCTTCCAATCGGCCGGTTTGAGCCGGTCGATCTCGACCTTGACGGTGTAGACGTCGGAGCCGCTGACGAAGGCCTTCACCCGGCCGGGCTCGATGTGGAGGTCGATCACCGAGCCGTTGCGAACGTAGGTGCGGCCGCGCGGCAGACGGTTTTCGAAGTCGCTGTAGCGCTCGAGGTTGTCGCACCAGGCCTCACCCCAAAAGGTACGGGCGATCTTGCGGCCTTCGATGTTCACGGGCCGCAGTTCACGTTTCTCTTTCTTGGCCTGCTTCGCCGCGAAGCTGGCGGCCTGGGCGCGCCGTCTGGCCACCGGAACGTAAGGTTTCCATCCCCCCCAGTACATGATTCGACTCCTTTCATTTCGTTCGAGCAACCGGCGGCCGCGCCGCGAAGGACACCTACGACCGCCGCCACGGTCAACATAACGCGCAACAGGTTTTCGGGCCAAGAGCAACTTGGCCATGGCATGCATCCACGGCGATCCTGTCGCCGCCATGCCTCAGCGGCGTTTCCCGCACGTGGGCAGACCTCGGGAAGGTTCCGCGCCACGGGCAACCCTTTCCGCCCGTGCCGAAAAATGCTTGCATCCGTCCGCCAATCGGCTAAAACGCCGGTTGCCGCCGCGCGATTGCGCGAGCCGGCGCTGGGAGAACCGCGTGGACGTCTTCGATCTGCACCGCCATCTCATCGACGACTATGCGACCTACACGCGCAGTTTCATCCGCATTCGCGACGCGAGAGTTCGCGAGGCGGTCGAATCAGGCATCGATCGCGGGCTGCTCTGGCCGGACCCCTTGTTGCAGCTCAATCCGTCGTTCGAACCCGGCGCGACGATCGACGCGCTGGTGGATGAGGGCCTGTTGCACGAGGAGTGCCGGACGATCTTTCGGGTAAAATCAGCCGCGGACGAGTCCGGGCGCCCGCTTCGGTTACATCGCCACCAGGAACAAGCGATCCGCGTGGCGAAACGAGGCAACGCCTACGTCCTGACGACAGGCACGGGTTCGGGCAAGAGCCTGGCCTACATCGTTCCGGCTGTGGACCATGTGCTACGCGCCGGCAGCGGGCGTGGCATCCAAGCAATCGTCGTCTACCCGATGAACGCGTTGGCCAATAGCCAGGTGGAGGAGCTTGGCAAGTTCCTTCGCCGAGGCTATGCGGAGGGAAAGTCGCTCGTCACGTATGCGCGCTACACTGGGCAGGAGGGTGATACCGAACGCGCCCAAATTCTGCGTTCGCCTCCCGATATCCTGCTTACGAACTACGTCATGCTCGAGTTGATCCTGACTCGCATCGACGAGCGTGAGTTGGTACACCACGCGAACAATATCCGGTTCCTAGTCTTTGATGAGCTGCACACGTACCGTGGACGGCAAGGAGCGGACGTCGCGATGCTGATCCGCCGCTGCCGCGATGCGTTCGGCAGTCGTCAGATGCGTTGCGTCGGGACGTCGGCGACGATGGCTTCGGTCGGCACGACGGAGGAACAGGCCCGCGTGGTGGCTGAGGTCTGTTCACGCATCTTCGGCGAACCGGTCGGCACCGATCACGTCGTCGGCGAAACGTTGCGCCGGCTTACCATCCAGCGCGACTTCGGGGACCCGGCCACGTTGGAAGCCCTCCGGAGCCGTATTGCGAGCGATTTCTCGCCCCCGTCGGACTTTGCGGGGTTTTGCACCGATCCGCTCGCGTCCTGGATCGATGCCACGTTTGGCTTGCGCCATGAGAAGGGGACTGGCAAGCTCGTCCGCCATAGGCCCCGCCCATTGCATGGCGATGACAGCGCGTCCGCCGAGCTCGCGTCTTTAGCCGGCGTCGAGGTGGCAAAGGCCGCCGGCGCGATCCAGCGATTTCTCCGTGCCGGAAACCATTGCGGCCACCCTCAGACGGGCTTTCCCGTGTTCGCCTTTCGGCTGCACCAGTTCATTACCCGCGGCGATACGGTCTGGGCTTCGCTCGAGGATGAGGCCGTTCGCCATGTGACGTTGCGCCCACAATGGTTCGTTCCCGGCAGCGATCGTAGCCGTATCCTGCTGCCACTGGTTTTCTGTCGCGCCTGCGGACAACCGTACTATCGCGTCGACCGCCCCGTTGCCGGGCAAACGGGCGCCGTTACCGCCCGCGAGAGTTTTTCCAAGACGGATTCGTCCTCGCTTGAGTCCGGGTACCTTTACCTTTCGACGGAACATCCTTGGACGGGAGACCACGACGACGTGCTCCGCCGTGTGCCCGACGACTGGATCGAGGAGTACCGCGGCGGCAAGCGCATCAAGTCGAGCCGCCGCGATCGCGTGCCGGAAGTCGTGCGTCTGCTCCCCGACGGCCAAGTCGGCGTTGATGGTTTACCGCTTGCGTTCATCCCAGCGCCGTTTCGGTTCTGCCTGAACCCCGACTGCCGGATCGCCTACAACGCGCGCCAGCGGTCGGACATTACGAAACTGGGCACCATCGGCGTCGACGGTCGTAGCACGGCCACCACGATTCTGGCCCTTGCCACGATCTTGAAGCTGCGAGTCGACGAATCGCTGAGCGTCGAAGCGCGGAAGCTGCTGAGCTTTACCGACAACCGGCAGGATGCGTCGTTGCAGGCGGGGCACTTCAATGACTTCGTCGAGGTCGGCCTGGTCCGTTCCGCCCTGTACCGCGCGCTGGCTCGCGCGCCGAACGAGGGGGTGAGGTACGACGAGCTCGTACACCACGTCGAACGCGCCATGGATCTGCCGCTCGACGTCTACGCGAACAATCCTGAGCTGCGCGGGCCCGCCGTCGAAGAGACGCGGCGCGCCCTGCGCTCCGTATTGACGTACTTCCTTTACCGCGACCTCGAGCGCGGCTGGCGCGTGACCGCCCCCAATCTCGAGCAATGCGGCCTCTTGTGGTTCGATTATCTGGGGGTCGAGGAACTGGCGGCCGACCAGGCGTTTTGGCGGGAGAAATTGGCGCACCCTTTACTTCTCGCGGCGTCCAGCGACCAGCGCAAGACTGTTATCCGCGTGTTGCTCGACCATCTCCGCCGCAGCCTGACCGTCAAGGAGGATTCCTTGAGCACGGTTTACCAGGAGCGGACCAGCGAGCAAAGCCGTCAGCGATTGCGGGAGCCCTGGGTCATCGAAGACGCGCGCGAAATGGTGCGGGGAGGGGTGGCCTGGCCACGCAGCGCTCATGACCGCGACGGGCCGGACGACATTGCCATTTCGGCCCAAAGTAATTTCGGTATGTTCCTGCGCCGACCCGGGATTTTGCCTCGCCTGGGTCAGGACATCGGCCTTGACGACACGCAGCGTGTCATCGTCGACCTTTTCAGTTGCTTGAAGGTCTGGGGCATGGTCGAGGAGGTGCGCACGCCGATTGAGGGCACCAACGTGCCCGGCTACCAGCTCCCCGCCTCGGTCATGATCTGGAAGCGTGGCGATGGGTCTTCGCCGATGGTCGACCCTCTGCGGGTGACTCGTGAAAGCGATCGCGACGTCAACGCTAATTCGTATTTCGTCGAATTCTACAAGACATTCGCCGACGTCGGGACGGGCCTGGAAGCGCGTGAGCACACGGCGCAGGTTCCGCCCGATGCGCGAATGGACCGCGAAGAAAGGTTCCGGACTGCCGAGCTGCCGATTTTGTTCTGTTCACCCACCATGGAGCTGGGTGTCGATATCGCTCAGCTCAACGTCGTCAACATGCGGAACGTCCCCCCGACGCCGGCCAACTACGCGCAGCGCAGCGGCCGTGCCGGACGGAGCGGACAAGAAGCCCTCGTCTACACGTACTGCTCGGGATTCAGCCCGCACGACCAATACTACTTCAAGCGTCCCGATAAAATGGTTGCCGGTGTCGTCACGGCCCCCAGGCTCGACCTGCTCAACCGCGACCTGGTTCAGGCCCATGTCCACGCGGTCTGGCTGGCCGAAGCCCAACTTAGCCTGGGCCGCACGCTAACCGACATTTTGACCGTCAGCGAGGAAGATTTGTCGTTGCCCTTGCGGACCCATGTGCGCGACAAGCTCCACGACGGCTCGATTCGTCTGCGCGCTCTCCAGGGGGCGCGCCGCTTGCTCAACGCCATCGGCCAGGAGCTCGACCAAGCGCCGTGGCACCGCGCCGACTGGCTCGACGACGTGCTGGCGCGCTTGCCACAGAGCTTCGACGAAGCCTGCCAGCGCTGGCGCAGTCTCTACCGGTCCGCCGTTCAGCAACGCCAGCTTCAAAACAAGATCATCGGCGACCATTCGCGGCCGGCCATCGATCGCGACCGGGCGAAACGCTTCCGCGCCCAGGCCGAATCGCAGATCCAGCTCCTAACCGATCCCCAAAGCACGTTCGAAGGCGATTTCTACAGTTACCGTTACTTCGCGAGCGAGGGGTTCCTGCCCGGATACAACTTTCCGCGGCTGCCGTTGTCGGCGTTCATCCCGGCCAGGCGCGGACGGCGGGGGCGAGACGAATTCCTCTCGCGGCCGAGGTTCCTGGCCATTTCCGAATTCGGCCCTCGCGCCCTCATCTATCACGAGGGGGCGCGCTACCGCGTTTGCAAGGTGAACCTCACCTACGACGAGGACACGCGGGAACCGACCCAGCACACGATGACGCTCTGTTCGCATTGCGGCTACGGTCACCTGGTCCGCGGCGGTCCGGGACCCGACATCTGCGACAACTGCGCGCGTCCGCTTCAGCCGCGCGACGAGATCCGCGAAATGGTGCGGTTGCAGAACGTCACCACCAAGTTGGCCGAGCGCATCACCTGCGACGAGGAAGAGAGGCAGCGCATCGGCTACGATGTGCGAACGACGCTGCGTTTCGCCGATGTCGACGGGCGGCTCGACGCTCGCAGGGCCGAAATCGTGGTGGGCGACCGCAAACTGGGGACCATCCGCTACGGTGACGCCGCGACGATCTGGCGCATCAATCTGGGTTGGAAAAACCGGCGCAACACCAGCGACTTCGGCTTTCTGCTCGACGTCGAGCGCGGCTTCTGGGCCACCAACCAGCAAGCGGACGACCGCGATCAGGAAGACCCGATGTCGGCGCAAAAGCGCAAAGTGGTCCCCTACGTCGAGGACCGGCGCAACGCGATGACCCTGGAGTTCGCCGAGCGGCACGACGAGCAGACGATGGCAACGTTGCAAGCCGCGCTGAAGCGGGGGATTCAATCGCTTTACCAACTGGAACCCGACGAGTTGGCGGTCGACCCCATGCCCGGCCCAGCCGACCGGCGGCTCTTGTTCTTTTACGAGGCGGCCGAAGGGGGCGCGGGCGTTCTGCGGCAGGTGGCCGAGGAACCCGGCGCATTGGCCGCCGTGGCGCGCGCGGCGCTCGAGATTTGCCATTTCGATCCCTCCTCCGGCGCCGACCTGGCGCCCGCCTCCGCCGGCGAGGCGGCCTGCGAGGCGGCCTGTTATGATTGCCTTCTGGAGTACGGTAACCAGCCCGACCACAAGCTCATCGACCGCAAGAAGATCGTCGAAATCTTACGCGACCTGGCGGGTGCGACGACGCTGGCCTCAGCCGGTCCGCGCGGCCGCGCCGACCACTTAGGCGAGTTGTTGAGCGCATGCGACTCGGAACTGGAACGGCGCTGGCTACAAACGCTCTACGACGCGAATTTACGCCTTCCCAGCCATGCCCAATACCTGATCACCGCCTGCGCAACGCGGCCCGACTTCTACTATCAGGCCGACAACACGGCCATTTTCATCGACGGCCCGGTCCACGACGACGATCAAGCGCGCGACGACGATGAAGTGATCATGCAAAACCTCCTCGCCGCCGGTTACCTGGCGATCCGCTTCCATCACGCCGCCGACTGGCTGGCGGTCATCGACCAGTGCCCCGACATTTTCGGCGGGAGGAGGCCGTGACGGCACCCGCTTCCTTTGCCCCGGGCAACCTGGTCGCGGCGCGCGGGCGCGAATGGGTGGTCTTGCCCGGCTCGACCGAACAGGTCGTCATGCTGCGCCCCATCGGCGGGCTTGACGACGAAGTGGTCGGCATCTGCACCGGCATCGAAGAGGTCCGATCGGCGACGTTTCCCGATCCGGCGCCCGAGCATGCCGGCGACTTCGTTGCCTGCCGCCTGCTGCGCGACGCGGCGCGGATCTCGACGCGCGCGGCCGCGGGTCCGTTCCGCTCGTTCGGCAAGATCGCCGTCGAACCTCGGCCTTACCAGTTCGTGCCCCTACTGATGGCCATGCGGCTGAACCCGGTGCGGTTGCTGATCGCCGACGACGTCGGCATCGGCAAGACGATTGAGGCCTGCCTCGTGGCCAAGGAACTGCTCGAACGCGGCGAGGTTAGCCGGCTCGCCGTCTTGTGCCCGCCGCACCTTGCCGAACAGTGGCAGCGCGAATTGGAACAGAAGTTCCACATCTCCGCCCAACTCGTGCTTTCATCGACCGTGCAACGATTGGAGCGCCAATGCCGCGCCGGCGAATCGCTCTTCGACCGTTACCCGTTCGTGATCGTTTCGACCGACTTCATCAAGTCGGTCCGCCGCCGCGACGATTTCCTGCGTACTTGCCCTGAGCTCGTGATCGTCGACGAGGCGCACACCTGCGCCCTCGCCGGGCAGGCGGGTCGCGCGCGCCAGGCGCGGTTCGAACTCGTTAGGTCGGTGGCCGAGAAATCCGATCGGCACCTGGTGCTGGTCACCGCCACGCCCCACAGCGGCAACGAGGCCGCTTTCCGTTCGCTCTTGTCGCTGGTCGATCCGAAGTTCGCCGACTTGCCCGCCGAGCTCGAAACCGACGCGAGAACGTCGCTCCGCTCGGAGTTGGCGCGGCACCTCGTGCAGCGGCTGCGCGGAAATATCCGCGACTACCTTGGTTCGGCCACCGTGTTTCCCGCGCGGCAAGACGCCGAAGAGAGCTACAAGCTCTCGCCCGCGTACAAAGCGCTCTTCGACGAGGTGCTCCAATTCGCGGGTGAAATGGTGGCGGATGAATCGGTCGGACGGCGCGGCAGGCGGGTGCGCTGGTGGTCGGCATTGGCGCTCTTGCGCGCGTTGGCGTCGAGTCCCGCCGCGGCCGCCGCGACCTTGCGCAACCGGGCCGCGGCGGCCGACGCCCAAAGCGATGAGGAGGTCGACGAGCTGGGTACGCGCGCCGTGCTCGACCAGGAAGAGCTGGAGCTTTCGGAGGTTTTCGACCTCTCTCCCGGCGCCGACGTCTCGCCCGGGTCTGACAATCTGTCCGCCGAGCACGACTCGGCCCGCGAACGGCTGCGGCAGCTCGCCGTTCAAGCCGAAGCGCTCACCGGCGCGGCCGACGCCAAGCTAGTCAAGGCGACCAAACTGCTCAAGGAACTGATCAAGCAGGGCCATGCCCCGATCGTTTTTTGCCGATTCATCGACACGGCCGAGTATGTGGCCACGGCCTTGCGCGAGTCGCTGCCGAAGACGGAAGTCGAAGCGGTGACGGGCCTCTTGCCCCCCAAAGAGCGTGAAGACCGCATCGAAAGCCTCATCGCGCACGAGCGCCGCGTGCTGGTCTGCACCGACTGCCTGAGCGAAGGGGTCAACTTGCAGGAACACTTCAACGCGGTTTTGCACTACGATCTCTCTTGGAACCCCACGCGCCACGAGCAACGCGAGGGGCGCGTCGATCGGTTCGGCCAACCGAAGGAGACGGTCCGCGCGATCACGTATTTCGGCGTCGACAATCAGATTGACGGCGTCGTGCTCGATGTCCTCCTGCGCAAGCACCGCTCGATCAAGAGCGATCTCGGCATCTCGGTGGCGGTGCCGGGCACGAGCGAGGACGTGGTCAAGGCCCTCTTCGAGGGGATGCAATTACGCCAATCGAAGACTGGCGCTCCCCAATGGCAGCTCTTTCTGCCGGGGCTCGATCCGGTCCGCACCGAGCTGCACTCGCGCTGGGAAGACGCCCGAGCGCGCGAGCAGCGTTCACGCTCGCGTTTCGCCCAGCACGCGATCAAGATCGACGAGGTCCAGGCGGAGCTCGAAGCCGTGCGCGAGGCGATCGGCGCCGGAATAACTGTCGAGCGGTTCACTCGCGACGTGTTCCATCTGGCCGGCGTCCCTATCACCGACAAACCCGGCGGCCTGGTCGACGTCGCGCTCTCCGCCGACGCGCCCCGCGCCTTTCGCCACGCGATCGGGCGCGACGCGGCCTTCGTGGGCCGATTCGACTTGCCCGTTGACGAGGGCGTGATTCATCTAGCGCGCACGCACCCGATTGTCGAAGGTCTGGCAAGCTACGTGCTCGATTCGGCGCTCGACGAGGTGCAGGCGGCCGGCGAGCGCGCCATCGCGCGGCGCTGCGGTGTGACCAAGACGGCCGCCGTGACCGAAAAGACGTCGCTCCTGTTGCTCCGGTACCGCTTTCACCTGGTCGCCGAAATGGCCGGCCGATCGCTGGCGCCGGTGGTGGCGGAGGAGATCCGCGGCTTGGCCTTCACCGGCGCGCCTGCGAGCGCGCGCTGGCTCGACGATGCCGAAGCCGCGGGTCTGCTCGATGCGCAGCCGGCCGGGAACGTGCCCGTATCGCTCGTCAAGGGTCAGTTGCAGCACCTGATCGGCGGGCTCGACCAGCTCCGGCCGCGCCTGGCGCAGGTCGCGGCCGATCGCGCCGCGGCTTTGCTCGAAGCGCACACCCGCGTGCGCCGTTCGGCGCGCCTTGGCGGCTCGGTGCGCGTCGAGCCG
>Ga0307373_10007482_pt1 | contig 17034 bp, 11 predicted proteins | sample OX2MG_FD_202534 | JGI IMG/M metagenome (GOLD analysis project Ga0307373, IMG submission 202534) | Soil microbial communities from Risofladan, Vaasa, Finland - OX-2 | ecosystem: Environmental > Terrestrial > Soil > Coastal area > Acid sulfate soil | place: Finland: Risofladan, Vaasa | collected... | reverse complement strand
TCGGCGGCGGTCCCCGGGCGGATCACGTAGGCGGTCCCCGCGTCGTCGACCGCACCCCAGGAATGGGACGCGCGACGGCGCCCCCCGTGAATCTCGTCTGCTGCGTCCTGCCCGACCACCACAGCCCGCCTCCGCGAATCGCTACCGCTCCTACGCGCGTGGCGCTCGCGTCCGGGCAAGCCGTGGGTCCCGGCGGCGCGTTCGTCGACGCCAGAGGCAAGTTTCGCGACTTGTCCATCTCGTCGGCAGATGCGACCGCGCGTACTTCGTGCGACCGACGCACCACGCGGGTCTGGTGCGAACGGACCAGGAGCCGGAGCGCACGCACCGGTCGCGACCGTTGCGCGGCGGAGCAGGCCGGTGTGGACTGTGGTGGTGCTGAGATGGGACGCAGCGGCCCGCCGGGCGCTGCGCGCCGCGATCGTCATCCCTGCGCTGTTCGCGTTCGCCGCCGAGGTGATCGGCGACCCGAACGTCTCGACCTTCGCGTCGATCGGCGCGTTCGCGATGCTCCTCCTCGCCGACTTCGGCGGCCCCGTGCGATCGCGGCTCGGCGCGTACGCGTGCCTCGCGCTCGCCGGCTCGGCCCTGGTCGCGCTCGGGACGCTGTGCTCCAGGGTGACGTGGCTCTCGTTCGTCGTCGCGGGTGTCGTGGGCGCCGCGGTGCTCTTCGCCGGGATCCTCTCCGGCTACGCGGCGAAGGGCTCGACGGCCGCCCTCCTCGTCCTCGTGCTCCCGCTCACGATCCCGGCCGACCCCGCCGCCATCGGTCCGCGGCTCGAGGGGTGGGCGCTCGCGTGTGTCGTCGGCACGCTCGCTGCCCTCGTGCTCTGGCCCGATCCTCCGCAAGCAGGAATCGCCCCGCTCGCCGCCCACTCGCTCGACGCGCTCGCCGACGACCTCGACGCGCAGCTCGCGGGCGATCCGCCGGGGCGGGCGGGCGCCGCCGAGGAGTCGGTCGCACGGACGCGCGCCGCGTACCTCGCTACAGCGAACCCGATGGGCGCGACCGCCGGGGACCAGTCGCTCGTGGCGCTCGTCCAGGACCTCGACTGGCTCCTCGGCCTCACCTCGGACGCCGGAGACCTCCCCCCCGACGGCTACGCCCGCGCCGCCGGCGAGGACCGTGCGCTCGTCGCGGCCGCCAGCGGAGCGCTGCGCGCCGGGGCGGCCGCGCTACGCGACGGCCCCGACGGCGCCAACGGCCCCGGCGGCGCCCGCGGACCCGACGGCGGCAGCGGCCCCGGCGGCGCGAGCACGCACGATCGCACGACCGCCGGCCCTGCGACGCCCCTACCGGCGCCGGGGCTCGCGCTCGCCCACCTGGCGGACGCACGGGTGCTCGCGTCCGACGCGTCGTCCGCACGGGTGCACCGGTGGAGCACCGGGGGCGACACGCTCGAGACGGACGAGCTCGAGTGCACCTACCACGCGCGCGCCGTCGCGACCGCGTCGGCGTCCGCCGCCGGCGCGGCGCTCTCCGCGGCCGCGGCGCTCGCTCCCCGCTCTGCAGGGCGCAACACGGCGGTCGCGTCGCGCTCCCGGCGCGCCGAGATCGCGGTGCAGTCGCTCGCGCATGTCGACCTCCGGTCGGTGTGGCTGCGCAACAGCCTGCGGGGCGCGCTCGGATTCGCGCTCGCGGTGCTGGTCGCCAAGGTCACGAACGTCCAGCACGGATTCTGGGTCGTGCTCGGCACGCTCGCAGTGCTGCGGTCGAACGCGCTCGGAACCGGCGCCACGGCGCTGCGCGCGCTCGCGGGAACCACGCTCGGGTTCGTCGCCGGCGCCGCCCTCCTCGTCGCACTCGGCGACCACGTGGACGCGCTCTGGGTCGTGCTCCCGATCGCCGTCGCCCTCGCCGGGTACGCACCGGTGCGGATCTCGTTCCTCGCGGGGCAGGCGGCGTTCACCGTCCTCCTCGCGGTGCTCTTCAACATCATCCAGCCGACCGGGTGGCGCGTGGGTCTCGTGCGCGTCGAGGACGTCGCGATCGGGTGCGCGATCAGCCTCGGCGTCGGGATCCTCCTCTGGCCGCGCGGCGTCGCCCCGGTCGTCTCGGTCGACCTCGCGGACGCCTACCGAACGAGCTCGGACTACCTCTCGTCGGCCGTCCACGAGCTGCTCGGACGGCAGGTGCCCCGGCGGACCGAGGACGCCGCCGCCGACGCGGGTGCCGCGGCGCGTCGCCTCGACGCGGCGCTCCGCGGCTACCTCGCGGAGCAGGGGCCGAAGGCCGCGAACCGCAGCGAGCTCGTGACGCTCGCCGCGGGGAGCAACCGCCTGCTCCTCACCGCGGCGTCGCTCGCGACCCTCGGGGTGCGCGGCCCCGCCGGAGGCAGCGACGGCGACGCGGTCGACCGCGAGCTCCACGAGCTCGCGCTCGCGGTCGGGCGGATCGCAGACGGGCTCTCCCCTCCGAGCGCGCGCGATCTGCGGCGCATCGCGACGGCCGAGGAGCTCCACTCGGGCGCGCCGTCCGGTGTGGCGCCGCCGACCGGCGCCACGAAGGAGCCAGCCGGGGCGGCGGCGGGGGCGGGGGCTGACGCGGTCCCCGGTGTCGCGAGAGCCGCGGCGGCCGCGGGAGTCGTCTGCGTCGGGTGGATCCATCACCATCTCGGCCACCTGATCGAGTCGATCGGCCCCATCGCCGCGGCCGCGGCTGCGGTCCCGACTACGGCCCGCCGGCCGCCGTGGGTCGCGGTCCCGAACCGCCTCGCCGCGCTCAGTCGTCGAGTATGACCCGGCTCGCCCGGTCCCAGGTGACGTAGTTCCACGCCCAGTTGACGAGCACGACGAGCCGGTTGCGGAACCCGACGAGGAACACGAGGTGGACCGCGAGCCACGCGAACCATCCGAGCGTCCCCCGGAGCTTCAGCCCACCGGGGAGCTCCGCGACCGCCGACTGCCGACCGATCGTCGCCATGATCCCGTGGTCGCGATAGCGAAAGGCGCGCGTCGGCCGGCCGGCGAGATGGCGGAGGATCGAGCCCGCCGCGTGGCGCCCACCTTGGATCGCGACCTGCGCGAGCTGTGGGAGCGCGCGGTCGTCCCCGCCGACGACCGCGGCGACGTCGCCGACGACGAACACCTCGGGGTGTCCCGGGAGCGACAGGTCCGGCTTTACGACGACCGTGCCGTTGCGGCGCTTCTCGCCCGGCAGCAGACTCGCGAGCGGATTCGCCCGGACGCCGGCGGTCCACACGACGGTGCGCGCCGCGATGTCGGTCCCGTCCGCGAGCGTCACGCCGTCCGCGGTCACCTTCGCGAGCGGTGCCCCGAGGAGGACCTCGACGCCCTTGTTGCGCAGCGTCGAGAGCGCCTCCTGCTGGGAGCGCTCGGAGAACCCGCCGAGCAGGCGGTCGGTCGCCTCGACGAGCACGACGCGCGCCGCGGTCACGTCGAGGTGGCGGAAGTCGAGCGCGAGGTTCGTCCCGATGAGCTCGGAGAGCGCGCCGGCCATCTCGACGCCGGTCGGCCCGCCGCCTGCGAGGACGATCGTCAGCAGCCCGTCGGGGATCGCGCTCCGGTCCGCGTCCGCGTGCTCGAACGCGGTGAGGATGTGGTTCCGGAGGTGCACGGCCTCCGGCAGCGTCTTCAGCGGGAACGCGTGCTCGCGCACGCCGGGGATGCCGAAGTCGCTCGTCGAGCTGCCGACCGCGAGCACGAGGTAGTCGTAGAGGAGCACCTCGCCATGGTCGAGCTCGACACGGTGCTGCTCGACATCGACCTGGGTGACGATGCCGAGGCGGACCGTGACGTTCTGGTGGCCGGCGAAGATCGCGCGGACGGGGTGCGCGATGTCGTCGGGCCCGAGGCCCGCGGTCGCGACCTGGTAGAGCAGCGGCCAGAACCCGTGGTAGTTGTCCCGGTCCACGAGGGTCACGTCGACCGGGGCGCCCGCGAGCGCGAGGGCCGCGTTCAGGCCGGCGAATCCGGATCCGACGACCACGACTCGGGGACGGGGTCGCTGCGGGGGTGCCGCCGAGCTCACGGGGCGCAGAGCCGGGCTCACGGCGCCCTCCTTCCCGCGAGGTCACGTCCCGACCTGCAGCGCCCGAACGGCGCCCGTCGTGCCGCGCTCATCGGACAATCCTGCCAGACGCACGGGCGGGAGCGCGCACGGGCCGGGGCGCGCACGGGCCGGGGCGCGCACGGGCCGGGGCGCGCACGGGCGGGGGCGCGCGAGCCCGCTCGCGGGGTCAGCGGTCGATCGAGCTCATGTCCGCGTAACGGTCACCCGACGCCGCCCCCTTCGGGATCCGCTCCTCGAGCCGCGCGAGGTCGTCCGCGACGAGCGCGACCTCGGTGGCCGCGAGGTTGTCCTCGAGGTACGCGAGGCGCTTCGTTCCCGGGATCGGCACGACGTCCTGCCCGCGAGCGAGAACCCACGCGAGCGCGAGCTGTGCGGGGGTGCACCCCTTCGACGCGGCGAGGTCCTCGACGGCGGTGACGATCGCACGGTTGCGCTCGAGGTTCTCGCCCATGAACCGGGGGTGGTGGCGGCGGAAGTCGTCCGGCGCGAGCTCGGCGTCGGAGAAGCGGCCGGTCAGGAAGCCGCGCCCGAGCGGGCTGTAGGAGACGAACCCGATCCCGAGCTCCCGGACGGTCGGCAGCACCTCGTCCTCGCACTCGCGCGTCCAGAGGCTGTACTCCGTCTGGAGCGCGCTGATCGGGTGCACCGCGTGCGCGCGCCGGATCGTCGCGGGCGCCGCCTCGGACAGCCCCAGGTAACGCACCTTGCCCTGCGCGACGAGCTCGGCCATCGCGCCGACCGTGTCCTCGATCGGGACCTTCGGGTCGACGCGGTGCTGGTAGTAGAGGTCGATGTGTCCGACGCCGAGCCGTGCGAGCGACGCGTCGCACGCGGCCCGCACGTACTCGGGACGGCCGTTGATGCCGAGGCGCGCGCCGTCGGGTGCGCGCTCGTTGCCGAACTTCGTCGCGACGACGACTCCGTCGCGACGGTCCGCGATCGCCTTCCCGACGAGCAACTCGTTCGTGAACGGCCCGTACATGTCGGCCGTGTCGAGCAGCGTCACGCCCGCGTCGAGTGCCCGGTGGATGACGGCGATCGACTCGGCCTCGTCACCGCGCCCGTAGAACTCGCTCATCCCCATGCACCCGAGCCCCAGCGCCGAGACGACGAGACCCTCACGACCGAGCGAGCGCGATTCCACGGCAACCTCCACGAGAACAGGCGGCGGACGACCGTCCACCTGCAACGCACACTAGGGGACCGATCGAGCCGGCGGTCGGGGGCCGGCGGGACCCGCGGTCAGGCGAGCCTGTGGTCAGGCGGGACCCGCGGTCCTGCGGGACCCGCTGTCAGGCGGGTCGGACGTCCGACGCCTGCGGGCCGCGCGTGCCCGACGCGACGGCGAACACGACGCGCTGGCCCTCGACCGGCGCGGCGCTGCCGGGCCGGAGGCCGGACACGTGCACGTAGACGTCGCGGCCGCCCGCGTCCGGCGCGATGAAGCCGAAGCCGCGATCCGTGTCGAACCACTTCACGGACCCACCGCCGGGACCGGCGGCCTTCGCCGCACCACCCGCCGGCGCGCGCACGTCGGCGCGCGACCTGACGTCGCGCCGCGCGCCGCGCGCGGTGCCCGACGCGCGGGCCACGGCGGCGTCTCGCGGGTCGACGGGCCCACGGGGCGCGGCACCGTCGCGCGGGCCGCCGGAGCGACGCGGGCCGGCGCCGTCTCGCGGGCCGCCGGAGCGACGCGCGACAGCGCCGTCTCGCGAGTCAGCGGAGCGACGCGGCACGGCACCGTCACGGGCCGTGCCGAGATCGCGGACCGCGGAGCCGTCGCGCACCGCGCCCGTCGGACGGGACTCGAAGCGGGCCGCCGGGCGACCGGCCCCGGTCCGTCCCGCCCGCGACGGGGCACGTCGGGGATCGCCGCGCCGCGGCGACACGGCGGCGCCCGCGCTGCGCGGCGTCGAGGTGCCTCCGCGAGCGCGCTCGCCCCGGCCTGCGGTCCGCTCGCTCGGCGCGGCCGGAGCCTCGAGCCGGATCGGCGCGGCGTCCACGGGCGGCGCGTCACCCGGCCGCCCGAGGTGCTCGGGAAGGCCGAGCGCCCGCTGGAGCGTGCGCACGGCCTTCACCTGGTCCTCGCCGACGAGGCTCACGACGACACCGTCGGCGCCGGCTCGACCGGTGCGGCCCGAGCGGTGCACGTAGTCCTTCTCGTCGGCGGGCGGGTCGAAGTGCACGACGCACGCGACGTCGTCGACGTGGATCCCGCGGGCTGCGACGTCGGTCGCGACGAGCGCCTGTGCCCGCCCGGCGGTGAACGCGGCGAGCGCGGCCTCGCGCTGGCTCTGGCTCCGGCTGCCGTGGATCGGCACGGCGCCGATGCCCGCGGCCACGAGCTGCTTCGTGAGGCGGTCCGCGCCGCGCCTCGTCCTGCAGAACACGACGGCGCTCCCGTGCCGCGAGACGACGTCCGCGGTGATCGCGACGCGCTCCTCGCGGTCCGAGCGCCAGAACAGGTGGTGGACGACGCCCTGGTCGTCCTCGGCGCCCACGACCTCGTGGCGCGCCGGGTCACGCTGGTACCGGCGCACGAGGACGTCGACGTCGCCGTCGAGCGTCGCGGAGAACAGCAGCGTCTGGCGGTCCGGGCTCGTCTGGTCGAGGATGCGTCGGACCGCAGGGAGGAAGCCCATGTCGGCCATCCGGTCCGCCTCGTCCACGACCACCGCGTCGACCGCGTCGAGCCGGAGATCGCCGCGCGCGACGAGGTCCTCTAGCCGCCCCGGGCAGCACACGGCGATGTCGACGCCGCGCCGGAGTGCCTGGATCTGGTTGCCGTATCCGGTTCCGCCGTAGAAGCACGCGACACTCAGGCGACGGGCGCCGGCGAGCTGGACGAGCTCCTTCGCGACCTGCGCGGCGAGCTCGCGGGTCGGAACGAGCACGAGACCGCGGGGCCGCTTCGGCGCCGCCTTCGCGACCGAGGCGATGAGCGGGATGCCGAAGGCGAGCGTCTTGCCGGAACCGGTCGGCGCGCGGCCGCTCACGTCGCGACCCGCGAGCCCGTCGGGAAGCGTCGCCTCCTGGACGGGGAACGGCGTGAGGATGCCACGCCGTTCGAGGGACGCGGCGATGTCGGCGGGCACGCCGAGATCGGCGAAAGTGGGGGTCATCTGCTACTCCAGTCGGCTAAGAGGTAGGCCAACTGGACACGAGCGATCCCGAGGCCCCGTCGGCAACCACGCCGACGATCGTCTGGCCTGACCGGCCCGACGACGCCACTGTAGCCGGTCGGGCCGGCCGGACCGGCTACAGGTCGATCCGAGTCGGCCCCGGCTCCGTATCCCTGTCGATGCGAGACGTCCGGGACCCCACGACTCCGACCCCCGCCGGGCGCCGTGCGAACCGGTGGCCCCCCGACCCGCTCTGGCGTCTTTCCGGTGCAGGACTGCTCCTCGCGGCGGGCGGAATCCACCTCGACCTCTACCTGACCGGATACCGCAACATCCCGACGATCGGCGCGCTGTTCGTCGTGCAGTTCGCGGTCGCGACCGTGCTCTCGGTCGCGCTGGTCGCCGTGCCGGGGCGGGTGGTCGCCGCGGGCGGTGCGGCGTTTGCCGCGTCGACGGTCGGCGGGTACGTGCTCAGCCTTTGGACCGGGTTGTTCGGCTTCGACGAGGTCCGGACCGCGGCGGGCGTCGTCGCCGGCGCGGTCGAGGTCGCGGCCGTCGGCATCCTCGGTGCGTACGCCGCGCGGCGCGCGCCGGCGGAGTTCGCGTCCGCGCGAGCCGCCGGCGGGGCGCGAGCGGCCGGCGGGGCGGGAGCGGCGGGAGCGGCGGGAGCGGCGGGAGCCACCGGCGGGGCGGGAGCGGGCAGCGGGGCGCACGTCGTTCGCGCCCGGCGACTCGTCGCGCCCGTGACGTTCCTCGCCGCGCTCGCGCTCGTCCTCGCAGTCGCGAACGCGCCCGGGATCCCGCCGAGCGCGACGGCCTCCCGCGCCGGAGGTCCGGCTCCGGGCTCCGGCTCCCCCGCGTCCGCCGGCGCGGCCGGCGCGGCCGGCGGGCAGGCGAGACCGGGCTCCGGCGCACCGGGCACGGCGACCGAGTCGCACGCGGCCGCGGCGGTGTCCATACGGAACTTCGCGTTCGTCCCCGCGAAGCTCACCGTGGCGCCGGGCGAGCGCATCCTCGTGACGAACCACGACAGCGTCACGCACACGTTCACCGCGACGCCCGGTTCGAGCCCGGACGGCCACTTCAGCTCGGGTGACATCGCACCCGGGGGCACGGTCGCCGTCACCGCGCCGACGGCGGCCGGCTCCTACGCGTTCTACTGCGCGATCCACCCGTTCATGACCGGCACGCTGGTCGTCTCCTAGGCGCGTCGAGGGATGCGGCGGCTCGCGCAGCTCCAGGTCGCCCTCGGCGTGCTGTGGGTGCTCGACGCGCTGCTCCAGCTCCAGCCCGAGCTGCTCGGCCCGGGGCTCGCGGCAGGGATCGCGGACAGCGCGATGGGCCAGCCCGCTCGGATCCAGTCCGCGCTCGTCGCGTTCGCGAACCTCGTGGCGCGCGACCCCGGAGTCGCGAGCGTCGCCATCGCGTGCGTGCAGGGCGCGATCGGCGTCGCGATCCTCGCTCCCCGCACACGTCGTCTCGGTCTCGTCGCATCCGTTCCGTGGGCGCTCGGCGTCTGGGTGCTCGGCGAGGGCCTTGGCGGCGTCGCGACGGGCTTCGCGTCGCTTCTCGGAGGTGCCCCGGGTCCGGCGGTGCTCTACGCAGCGGCCGCCGTGCTCGTGCTCCCGGCACGGGGCGCCGGTGCGCACGCGGAGCCGGGCGCCGCCGCGGCGTGCTTCGGGGCGCTCGGCGAGCGCGGCGCCGCGGCGCTTTGGGGGGCGCTGTGGGCGACGACGGCGCTGTTGCAGTCGGTCCCCGTCGTGACGCTCGGCTTCAAGCTGTCGGCGGGCTTCCAGATGGCGTCGCTCGGCGAGCCGTCACCGTTCGCAAGCCTCGACCGGGCGTTCGGTCGGTCGAGTGCCACGCACGGCCCGGAGATCACCGGCGTGCTCCTCCTCCTCGAGCTCGCCGCCGGCTCGGCGGCGCTCGCGCGCGGGCCATGGCGCAGGCGCCTGCTCGTCGCCTCGATCGGCGTGTGCGCCCTCTGCTGGGTCGTCGGAGAGAACGCCGGCGCGCTGCTGACCGGGTCGGCGAGCGACCCCGGCGCGATGCCGCTCTACTGCCTGATCGCGGTGTCGATGCTCGAGTCGCGTGCCGGCGCCCGCACCGGGAGCGCGCCGCTCGGAGGCTCCTCGTCCGCGCTCGCTCCGGTCGCATGCCTGCCGGTCGCGTGCCTGCCGGTCGCGTCGTCGCCGCCGCCACGGGCGGCTGCCCGCGCGCGCCGGCGGCCGCGGGCCGCGCTCGGGAGATGGACCGCCGCGTCGAGCACGAGAACGGAGCCGGCACCGACGAGGAGCCCCCCGGCCGCGTCCGTCGGGTAGTGCCAACGCATCGCCACGACGGCGACGCAGACCGCGGCGACCGCACCTGCGGCCGGCAGCGCGAGCACGAGCCGAACCCGTCCGGGCACCGCGAGGAGCAGGGCCGTCGCGACGCCTGCCACGACGGTGACGGTCCCCGACGGGTACGAGTTGCCGCCGAGGACGCCGAGGTGCCTCCCGACGAGGGGCTTCGCGACCCACTCGGTCACGAGCACCGCCAACACCGGGCCGACGAGGCAGGCCGCGGCTCGCGCGCGATCGCGCCAGACGCTGATCAGCCCGGCGGCGGCAGCGCCGGCGAGGAGCGCCCGCAACGATCCCGCAGCCGCGATGTCCGCGTAGGCACGGGACGACGGGTCCGCGGGCAGGAGCGCGAAGCCGGCCGCGTCGACACGGTTCGGCCACGGCCGGTGGACGAACACGAGCCCGGCGATCGCAGCCGCTCCGAGGAGCACGAGACCGACCGCGAGCTGCGAGAACACGTGCGGCAGGCGGCTCGCGGCGCGTGCACCGGCGACGTGGCGGGCGGGCCGCCCACGGTCCGTCGGGTGCCGGTGCTGAACGTGCGTGCGAGCGGCTCCCATGTCCAGCCCCTACTCTACGGGCGCCGAAAGGGGGAACCGTGGTCGCCATGACCGTCTGCAGCAGGGCGTGCTGAGGAACTGGGCCGGAAACGTCGAGTTCACGCCGGCGCGATTCCGCACGCCCGGCGACCTCGAGGAGCTCCAGGAGATCGTGTCGAGCGCGTCACGCGTGCGAGCGCTCGGCACGGGCCACTCGTTCAACGCGATCGCGGACACGTCCGGGGACCTCGTCTCGCTCGCCGGGATGCCGCCGCGTTGCGAGATCGACGAACACGGGCGGACGGTCACGGTCTCCGCTCGGACCACATACGCCGAGCTGTCCTCCCGGCTGCAAGCCGCCGGGCTCGCGCTCGCGAACCTCGGCTCGCTGCCGCACATCTCGGTCGCCGGCGCGTGCGCGACCGGCACGCACGGCTCGGGCGACCGCCTCGGAATCCTCGGGACCTCCGTCGTCGGCCTCGACCTCGTCGGTGCGGACGGCGAGCTGGTGTCCGTCGGCTATGCCCCTGACCGCGGCGGCGACGTCGCGCAACCCGCACGCGCGCCTGACCGAGCCGGGGCCGTGGATGGGGCCGGGGCCGGGGCCGGGGCCGGGGCCGGGGCGGACGACTCCCGCACGGACTCCGCCGACGCGAGGATCGGGCTCGACGCAGCGATCGTCGGGCTCGGCGCCCTCGGCATCGTGACGAGCCTCACGCTCACGACCGAGCCGACGTACGACGTCCGCCAGGTCGTCTACGAGCGCGTCCCGTTCGACCTCGTCACCGACAACGTCGCCGAGCTGTTCGCGTCCGAGTACAGCGTGAGCCTGTTCACGAGCTGGACGCGGGACTCCGTGGACCAGCTGTGGCTCAAGCACCGGGTCGACCCCGGCGAGTCGTGGTCACCCGCCGCCCGGCTGCTCGGCGCCGCGCTCGCGGTCGGCGACCACCACCCTGTCCCCGGCATGGACCCGGCGACCTGCACCGCACAGCTCGGCCAGGTCGGGCCGTGGAACGAGCGCCTCCCGCACTTCCGCATCGAGCACACACCGAGCAGCGGCGACGAGCTGCAGACCGAGTACCTCGTCGACCGGGCGGACGCGGCGGCTGCGCTCGACGCGATCGCGGGTATCGCGACGGCCGTCGCACCGGTGCTGCAGATCTCCGAGATCCGCTCGGTCGCGGCCGACCGGCTGTGGCTGAGCCCCGCGTATCGACGAGACTCGGTCGCGATCCACTTCACCTGGGTCTCGGACGCGCGGGCGGTCGCGCCGGTCGTCGACCTCGTCGAGGCACGGCTCGAGCCGTTTGCGGCACGACCGCACTGGGGAAAGGTCTTCCACGTGCCGCCGGCGGTGCTGCGCGAGCGCTACACCCGGCTCGGCGAGTTCGCGCGGCTCGCGGAGCTCGCCGACCCGGAGCACAAGTTCCGCAACGACCTCGTCGACTCCTACCTCTCGGGCTGACCGCGACGCGTCCGGGCCGGCGGGGACCGGCGGGGACGTGACGGGCCCGCCAGAGCCCGCCGGCGGGGACGGGCCGAGGCAGGCCGTGGCGGCGAGCGGAGCGGCGAGCCCCCTCGGTCAGCTCGCGTCGAGCATCGCGGGGTAGGAGCCTGCCGGATCCGCGAGGATCGCCTGGACCACCGCGCCCGCCGCGCCTTGCACCGCGGCGTGGCCGCCGAGGCGAGAGACGCGCAGCTCGGTCGGCGACCAGGCGAACCCGACGACGCGGGCCTCGAGCTCCGCGCGTACGGGATCCGCGAGCCACGGCGCGAGCTCCGCGTAGAGCCCTCCGAGCACGACCACGGGCACGTCGACCACGTTCACGAGCCCGGCGAGCGCGACGCCCAGCGCGGTGCCCGCACGAGCGAGGGCGGCGAGCGTGCGCTGGTCGCCCGCCCGGGCACGCCGCACGAGCTCCTGGACGGATCCGTCGGGCGTGCCGAGCGCGGTGGCCGCGCGGACCGAGACGCCCGCCGCGCGAAGGATCGCCTCCTGACCGGCGAGCTGTTCGAGACACCCGCGGGCGCCGCAGCCGCACCGGTCGCCGCCGGGTGCCACGGCAACGTGACCGAGCTCGCCGCCGAGCCCGCGCGCCCCGCGCCAGAGCGCGCCGCCGACCACGATGCCGGCGCCGACGCCGATCTCGCCCGAAACGTGCACGAAGTCCCGGTTCGAGGGGTCGCCGCCGTACCAGCGCTCGGCGAGCGCGGCGAGGTTGGCCTCGTTGTCGGACGCCACGACCGGGCCGAGCCCGTCGAGGAGCGGGGCGAGCGCCGGCGCCACGTCGAGCCCGTCCCATCCGGGGAGGTTCGGCGCGCGGTGCAGGATCCCGTCGAGGCCGACAAGCCCCGGCAACGCGATCCCCACCCCCGCGACCGTCAGGCCCGCGCGACGGGCCTCCGCAGCGCAGCGCCGGGCGACGCGCGCGGCCGCGTCGAGCACCACGAGCCGTTCGAGGTGCCGGTTGTCGCACGGCACCAGCCGGGCGGTGCGCACGGTCCCGGTCAGGTCGACGACGCACGCCGAGACGTAGTCGACGTTCACCTCGACCCCGAGGCCCGCCGGCCCGCCGGGATCGAGCACGAGTGGCAGCCCGGGTCGGCCGACGAGGCCACGGTCGGGGTCGCCCTCGAGGACGAGACCGTGCGCGGCGAGCGTGTCGACGAGCGTGGACACGGTCGCCTTCGTGAGGCCCGTGCGCGCCGCGACCTGCGCCCGCGTGGGCCGGCCGCCGGCGGCGACCTCGCCGAGGACGAGGGCGAGGTTGTGGCGGCGGAGCTGTTTCGCGCGCGCGGGCTGCGACGGCGCGTGGCCGAGCCGGTGCGGCGCGGCGTGCGCGGGTCCGGCCGCGCTCCCGTCGTCGTGGCCGTGCGAGCCGGTCGTGCGGTCCGCACGCGCCGATGGTCGAGCGCTCACGCCCCGCTTCCGAATGGCCGCGCTCGCGGCCCGGTCGCGGATCCGGGGGTCGCCGGTGCCGCCGGGGTCGCCGGTACCGCCGGGGTCGCCGGGGTCGCCGGTGCCGCCGGTGCCGCCGGTGCCGCCGGTGCCGCGTCCATCCGTGCGGCGGTCATCTCGCGCACCTCCGCGTAGCGCTGCCGCACTCCGGGCGCGGGTGGCGCGTCGAAGGTCTCGTAGCCGGCGGAGGGCCACTCGGGCGGCTCGGCACGGGTCGGGTCGAGCGCCCACGCGGCCTGGCGCGCGGCACCGTCGGCGACGTACTCCCCCGGCTCGGGCACGACGACCGGCATCGCGAGGACGGCCGGCGCGATCCGCCGCACGGCCTCCGACCTGCTCGCGCCCCCGACGAGGATGATCCGCCGGATCGTGACCCCGAGCGCTCGCAGCGCGTCGAGCGCGTCCGCTATGCCGCACAGCACGCCCTCGACGGCCGCCCTCGCGAGGTGGTCCGGGGCGAGCGTCGCGAGCGTTATCCCGTGCAGGGCCCCCGACGCATCGGGACGGTCGGGAGTCCGCTCGCCCTCGAGGTACGGCACGAGCGCGAGCCCGCCCGCTCCGGCCGGTGCGCGGAGCGCGAGCGCCGATAGACCGTCGCCGTCGACCCCGAGGAGGGCGGCGGTCGCGTCGAGCACGCGCGCGCCGTTCAACGTGCACGCGAGCGGCAGGTAGCGCCCGGTCGCGTCCGCGAAACCGGCGACGAGCCCGGTCTCGTCCGCGACCGGGTGGTCGACGACCGCCGCGACGGTGCCCGAGGTCCCGATCGACACGACGACGTCTCCCGTCGCCGCGCCCACGCCGAGCGCCGCGGCCGCGTTGTCACCCGTGCCAGCGCCGAGCACGGCGCCCCCCGGCGTCCGCCCCGCGCTGCCTGTGGGCCCGAGGACGCGCGGCACGAGGACCGTGCGCCCGAGCGCGCGCTCGAGCAGGTCCATGCGATAGGTGCCGGTCGACGGAGACCAGTAGCCCGTGCCGCTCGCGTCGCCTCGATCGGTGACGAGCGCCTCGAGCGGAGCGCCCGTCCCGCGGCCAGCCCCCGCGAGCTGCCACGTGAGCCAGTCGTGAGGAAGGCAGACGCCGGCGGTCCTGCGCACGGAGTCCGGTTCGTGCTCCGCGAGCCAGCGGAGCTTCGTGACCGTGAACGAGGCGACGGGCACGCTGCCGACCGCCTCGGCCCAGGCGCGCCGCCCGATCGCCCCGGCACCGAGCTCCGCGACGAGATCGCGGGCCGCGGGCGCGGACCGCAGGTCGTTCCACAGCAGTGCGGGACGCACGACGTCGCCGGCCTCGTCGAGACAGACCATGCCGTGCTGCTGGCCCGCGACCGAGATCGCGGCGACGTCGTCGAGGCCTCCCGCGCGACGCGCCGCGGTCTCGAACGCGAGCCACCACGCGTGCGGGTTGACCTCCGTGGCGTCGGGGTGCGGGGCGCGGCCCTCGCGCACGAGCGCGCCGGACGACGCGTCGCGCACGACGACCTTGCAGGACTGGGTCGAGGTGTCGACCCCGGCGACGAGCGTCACGCGACGCGCCCCGGATCAGCGAGCGCCGAGGACGTGTTCGATCGCGAGCTGGTCGAGGCGGGCGAAGCCGTACCCGTGCGCCGCGGCACGACCGACGTCGAACCCCTCGAACGCGTCGCGGTCCGCGAGCAGGTCCGCCGCGGTCTCCCCCGCGGCGAGCGTCGGCGTCGCGAGCTCGCGCACCTGGCTCGCAGCGATCGCGTCGGCGACCTCCGGGTCGGCGCGGAAGGCCGCAGCACGCTCCTTCAGCAGGAGATACGTCGCCATGTTGGAGGCAGCCGACACCCAGACGCCCTCCGCGTCCTCGGTGCGCAGCGGCTTGTAGTCGAAGTGGCGCGGCCCGTCGTACGCGGGCACCCCTCCGGGGCCGCCGTTCTCGAGCAGGTCGACGAGGAAGAACGCGCTCAGCAGGTCGCCATGGCCGAACACGAGGTCCTGGTCGTACTTCGGTCCGCGCTGTCCGTTCAGGTCGATGTGGAACAGCTTCCCGTGCCAGAGCGCCTGCGAGATGCTGTGCACGAAGTTCATCCCGGCCATCTGCTCGTGGCCGACCTCGGGGTTCACCCCGACCATGTCCTCGTGCTCGAGGCTCGAGATGAACGCGAGGGCGCTTCCGACCGTCGGGAGCAGGATGTCGCCGCGCGGCTCGTTGGGCTTGGGCTCGAGCGCGAAACGGATCCCGTACCCCCGGTCGAGGACGTAACCGGCGAGCAGGTCGATGCCCTCGCGGTATCGGTCGAGCGCCGCGCGCACGTCCTTCGCCGAGTCCGTCTCGGCGCCCTCGCGCCCGCCCCAGAAGACGTAGGTCGTCGCGCCGAGCTCGGCCGCGAGGTCGAGGTTGCGCATGACCTTGCGGAGCGCGTACCTGCGCACGCCGCGATCGTTGCTCGTGAACGCCCCGTCCTTGAACATCGGATGCGTGAACAGGTTCGTGGTCATCATGGGCACGACGAGGCCGGTCGCGTCGAGCGCCTCGCGGAAGGCCTTGATCCTGCCCTCCCGCTCGGTCTCCCCGGCTCCGAACGGCACGAGGTCGTCGTCGTGGAACGTGACTCCGTAGGCGCCGAGCTCCGCGAGCCGGTGCACCGACTCGACCGGGTCGAGCGGCGGCCTCGTCGCGTCGCCGAACGGGTCGCGAGCCTGCCAGCCGACCGTCCACAGCCCGAAGGTGAACCGGTCCTCACGCGTCGGTGTTCTGGTCATGACGTTCCTCCCGCGCTGGCCGTTCGATTAGTTCAACAGATGAACTTATGCCCGGGTCGTGGCCGGGTCAAGGTACTGGCCGAGATCGGGGTCCGCCGTGGGGGCTGGGGGGCCGGCGCACGCCCGCGGGGCGCGGGCGCGGGCGCGGGGCGCGGGGCGCGCGAGGCGGGGCGCTGGCGGAGGTGTTGGCGCGGGCTGCGGCGCGAGGTCCGTTGACATCGCGACCGAGCGACCGTAGGTTGAGCGCTCCGATCGGCGCCCGGCAGCGGACAGGGGGGCTCGTGCTCATCTGCAGGTACCGCGTTCGCGGCTCTGCCGACGTGCGCATCGGAACGCTCGCGGGCGGTTTCGTCACGCAACTTCAGGGAGTGGACGCGCTCGCGACGCTGTGGCGGGAACGCCTCGACGACCTGCGCGAGCGCATCTCCCGTGCCGAGAGCAACGGCGGCGGCGGCCGCGGTGCCCGCATCCCCCTCGACCAGGTGGAGCTGCTCGCTCCGATCGACGGGCGCAGCGAAGTCTGGGCGTGCGGCGTCACCTACGAGATTTCGCGCGAGGCACGGGTCGAAGAGAGCGAGCGATCGGCCGACGTCTACGAGCGCGTCTACGACGCCGAGCGTCCGGAGCTCTTCTTCAAGTCCGCGGCTTGGCGGGTAGTCGGCCACGGCGGAGCGGTCGCCGTGCGCGACGACTCGACGCTCGACGTCCCCGAACCCGAGGTCGCGCTCGTCGTGAACGCGTTCGGCGAGATCGCGGGTTACACGGTCTGCGACGACGTCTCGTCCCGGTCGATCGAGGGAGAGAATCCCCTCTACCTGCCGCAGGCGAAGACGTACCTCGGGAGCTGCGCCCTCGGACCTGGCATCAGGCCCGCGTGGGAGGTCGCGGACCCGTACTCGCTACGAATCGAGCTCACCGTCGCGCGAAACGGGACGCCCGCGTGGTCCGGAGCGGCGAGCACCGCTCAGCTGCGGCGCCGCTACGACGAGCTCGTGTCGTACCTCATGCGCGCGGACGTCCACCCCGACGGCGCGGTGCTGTCGACCGGAACGTGCCTCGTCCCCGAGGCACCGTGGAGCCTCGCCGAAGGAGACGTCGTCACGATCTCGGTCGGCGAGATCGGCACGCTGACCACGACGGTCGTACGCGGGCGCGCCGCCGCTGCCGCATCCTTCGGCTGACCTCACCGCCGTCACCTCGCAGCTCCCGCCGCCGTCGCCTCGCAGCTCCCGCCGCTCAGCTCGGTGGCGGGCGGCTGTTGCGCATGCGGTTGTGGTGCGCGCAGAGCAGCCGGCCGTTCTCCTGGG
>Ga0307373_10007481_pt1 | contig 17036 bp, 17 predicted proteins | sample OX2MG_FD_202534 | JGI IMG/M metagenome (GOLD analysis project Ga0307373, IMG submission 202534) | Soil microbial communities from Risofladan, Vaasa, Finland - OX-2 | ecosystem: Environmental > Terrestrial > Soil > Coastal area > Acid sulfate soil | place: Finland: Risofladan, Vaasa | collected... | reverse complement strand
CGCGCGAGGGCAGCTTCCATACCCTGAAGATCAACCGCATGCTCGTGGACGGCGTGGTGGCAGCACCCAACGGAGCCCACTTCACGTCTTGCGCGCCCGACTACCCGCGCGACGAGGCCTTCCTGGGCCATTACGCGGCCTCGGCCGGAAGCCCGCAGGCCTGGTCGGACTTCCGGCGGATCTATCTCGACGTCGAGGAGGCCGACTATCAGCGACTGGTGGCGCGGCGATGAGCGCCGCGCGCAGAGCCGACGCCTGCGTGATCGCCTGCGCGGAGATCTACCGCGGCAACGGTGAGATTCTGGCCAACCCGACGGTCGGGACCATCCCGTACATCGGCGCGAGGCTTGCGCGTGCGACTTTCGAGCCCGACCTTGTCATCACTGACGGCGAGGCGATGCTGGTCACCAACGATCAGGCGGTCGGGGCGAACAACGGTCATGCCAACGTGGTGGAAGGCTGGCTGCCCTTTCGACTCACGTTCGACGTGGTCTGGGCCGGCCGGCGGCATGTCGTCATGGGCGCCAGCCAGGTCGGCCGGAACGGAGACACGAACATCTCGAGCATCGGACCGTTCGAGAAGCCGAGCGCGCAGCTTCTCGGGCCTCGGGGCGCACCAGGCAACACGGTGAACCACCTGACCAGCTACTGGGTGCCGAACCACAGCCTCCGGGTCTTCGTCGAGAAGGTGGACTTCGTCTCGGGCGTCGGGCCGGCGAGCGCCGCGCGGCTCGGAGGCAAGCCGGCAGCCTATAACGACATTCGCTTCGTAATCTCAGACCTCTGCATGATCGACTTCAAGGGCGAGTCTGCGTGCGCGCGTCTCGTCGCCGTGCATCCTGGTGTGACGGTCGACGAGGTGCGAGAGAGAACCGGCTTTCCGCTCCAGGGCGGGCAGAGCATCACGACCACGCGTGAGCCGACGCCCGCCGAGATGAGCCTCATCGAACAGCTCGACCCGAGCGGGTTGCGCTACCGGGAGGTCTCGGCGTGAATTTCCTTCGTAGAACCATGACTTCGGTCAAGGAGGTGTGATGGCTCAGGTAAAGACTCAGGCAGTGGAGTTGATCCCTGATCAGTTGTATCGGATCGGCGCGATGATGCCCCTCGACGGGCGCATCAGCTGGGTCCCGCCGGACCTGCGCGGGTACCAACCGGCCAACAGCTTTGTGGTGCTGGATGGGCGCAACGCGACGCTCATCGACACCGGCCCAGCTCTTTACGAAGAGGAGTTCGTGGGCCAGCTCAAGTCGGTGCTGCCCCAGGGTGCGAACCTGACGGTGTTCGTTACGCGGCTCGAGCCGGAGGGGCTTGGTAACATCGGGCCGATCCAGGCCAGCATCGGGATCGACCGGATCATCACCGGCGGCATTCCGAACATGTTCGACTCCTGGAACGAGATCCCGGGCTTCGTCGAGATGTGGAACAACCGCTCCGACTGGCTCGGCGATCGCACCTTCATGGACCGCGTCGCAACCGGTGAATCGATACCGATGGGCGGCTCGGACCGTCTAGTGGTCCTGCCCGCCCCCCTGCGCATTCTGGCTACGTTCTGGGTCTACGACCGCGTGACCCGCGCGCTCTTCACGACGGACGTCTTCGGCCACACCTCGGTCAAGAGCGAGACCGAATCGCCGGTGCGCGCCTCGCTCCAGGAGGACGACACGACGGTCGATTCAGCGAGGCCGCACATCCTGGCCAAGTTCCCGTGGGTCGCGTATGCGAACAACAAGCAGATCGACGAGAAGCTGACAGCCTTATTTGCCGAGCGCCAGGTTGAAATGCTTGCGCCGATGCACGGCTGCGTCCTGCGCGGCGAGGCTCTGGTAAAGAAGCACGTTGACATCCTTCACCGCGTATTGACCGAGAACGAGGAGGCCGACTGATGGCTCCACTGATCCGATCCCTGCCTTTCGAGCTCAAGCCGGGCGTCTTCTGGTTAGGGATCTGCACCAAAGGCGTTTACAACGGCACGCTGGCGCACGGTGAGAATCACCAGTACCTGATCGTCGGCAAAGACAAGACTCTTTTGGTGGACACCGGCTTTCCCCGGATGTGGCCGGAGCTGTCGTCCCAGCTCGACTCGGTCCTGGGGGACCGGCCGCTCGACTACATCTTCCCGAGCCACCAGGAGCTTCCGCACTCGGCGGCTTTGATCCACCTCGCGGCGAAGTATCCGAACGCGAAGATCATCGGCGACGTCAGGGACTACCACCTCTACTACCCGCAGCTCAAGGGTCGTCTGACGCAAATGGCCCCGGACACCGAGATCGACCTGGGCGGCGGCTACCGATTCAAGCTGCTGTTGCCCGTGATGAAGGACCTACCGACGACCCTGTGGGGGTACGAGATGTCGCAGCGCGTGCTGTTCGTGGTCGACGCGTTCCAGGTGCCTCACCCGGACCCCGACCTCGCGGGCGCCGAGGATCCGCTCCACAAGCCTGGCCAGTGCAACATGTTCTTCGAGGAGCTGCCCGGCGTCGACGTGGAGCTGGCCGCCCAGATCTTCAGGCTCGTCTTCTTCGAAAACCGGTATGTGGATCCCGCGGTGACCTACGCCAAGTTCGAGAAGCTGCTGGAAACCCACCCGGCAGACGTGATCGCGTCCACCCACGGCTTTCCGATCCGCGACCCGGAGAAGGCGGTCCCCTTCTTCAGGGCCATCAACGGCGTAGCCGCGGCAGGCAACGAGTTGCCTGTGATCGGGGTCTACAGGGCCGAGCACACGCCGCTTGGGCGGGAACGCAAGTAGGCTGCATGAGATGCCTGACGACGGGGTCGAAGGCGACGGTTCGGGTCTCGAGGTGCCGAAGCCGCCGGAGCGCATCCGGCGAGAGGCCCATGTCGCGGGCAACGGCGAGCTCTTATGGCCGCAGGCCGCGGCCGTCGAAGCGGCGAGATGGATCGCCGGCACCGATCTGGCGATCTGGGGCGGCGAGGTCTATGCACCCAGGGGGCCGTTCACGGCGCTCATGGTCGGCGAGTGGCGGACCGATCCACAGCACGGCCCAGATGAGCCGTGGCATGAATATGTCGAGCGAGGACTTGCCCAGGCACTGCAGGCGATCGAAGCTGACACGACGACAGGTGACCGCGTTCGCCGGACATCCGACACAGGGGGCGGGCGGCTCTACTTTCTCGCGTACCACCCAGAGTCGGGATTTCCCGAAGACAGGAAGACGCAGATGCCGGCTGGTGAGCTGCGGATGAAAACAGCGGAGGGAACCTGATGGGCGTAATCGACGCCGGCTTATTCCACGAATGGAGCTCGACGCTCACCCTCACTCCGTACATGGAGCCTGCGTGGGCCGAGCTGGTCACTCGCAAAGGCGACCGCGGCGGCCCGCTGCGCCTCGGCACCAACTGGCTCTATCGGAATCCGATGCACGGCAACAAAGCGGCGGCCGCCTACCCGACGAAAGGCGTGCCCGGATCGGATCGCGAGATGCTCGCCAAGCGCCCTGGCGAGCGGCTCGTGCTCGGCTACGACGAAGGTCTGCTCGCGAGCGGCTTCGCCTATCACTACCTGGCGCGAGCGGCCGTGCGCGCCGCGAACGACTGGACCGTCGATCAATGGCTCCAGCACGACCCGCGCCTCTACGGCCTGATCCTGGTTTCGACCGGCATGCCAGACGAGGCGGCCGCTGAGATTCGCAGAGTGGGCAAGCACGAGCGAATGGTCGGTGTCGCCCTTGGGGCCAACGGCCTCGGGCTGCCCTTCGGCCATCCGGTCTACCACCCGATCTACGAAGCCGCCAGCGAGCTCTCCCTGCCGCTCGTGATCCAGGTCGGCAGCGACGCCATGACCGACCAGATCGTGCCGCCGGTGGCGGGTGGTCTGCCCAGCACGTATGCGGAGTTCAAGGTCCTTGGCGGCCAGCCGAGCATGACCCACGCCGTGAGCTTCATCACCGAGGGCGTGTTCGACCGCTTCCCGGGCTTGCGTGTGCTCATGCTGGGAACCGGAGTGGCCTGGCTGCCCGGGTACCTGTGGCGCCTTGACTGGTGGTGGAAGACAAACAGGCTCGAAGCCCCTTGGATGCAGATGCCCGCCAGCGACTATTTCCTCAAGTTCATGCGGATCACGACCTACGGCTTCGAGTGGCCGCGCCAACCCGAGCGCCTGATCCGAGCGCTGAAGACCATCCCGAACGTCGAGGACCTGCTCATGTACGCGAGCGGGTGGCCCAACGCGGACTTCGAAGACCCCGACGATGTGGCCTCGAAGCTACCGGAGGACTGGCGGGACAAGGTGATGCACGGAAATTCGGAAGCCTTCTTCCGCTGGCCCGGCAGGGCGCCGGCCGGTGAGGCCGCCGGCCGCGAGCTGGCGACCGAGCCGGGAGCATAAGAGGCAAGGGAGGACAAGATGGCGAGCTACAGCGGACCGATCATCGACCTCGACATTCACAACAAGTGGAAGCTGGAGTCGGACGTTTACCAGTATTTGCCCAAGGATTGGCGCGATTACGCCGAGGCATGGGCAGCCGGCAAGCCGCCCACCGCGGAGGGCGCCGTCCGCAGCGTCGGCATCAGGCCGCCGAACCTGACCGTGGGTTCGCTGCTGCCCAACGCGGCGCGGCTCGTGAGCTCCTTTCCGGCCGACGGCTCACTTCCCGGCTCCGACTACGAGCTCCTGCGCGAGCAGATCCTGGACAAGCACAACTACTGGCGGGCGATCCTCAACCATGACCTCGGTGAGTACGGCCAGCACCTGAACCCCTATTTCGGGGTCGAGCTGTGCAAGGCCGCCAACGACTGGTGCATCGAGCGCTGGCTTCCGTATGACAAGCGCCTGTACGCCGTGATCGTCGTCCCGACCTCCATGCCTGTGGAGGCGGCCAAGGAGATCCGCAGGCTTGGCTCAAACCCGCGGCTGCCTGCCGTGCTACTCGCCGGTAATGCCTTCGGCCGGCCGTTCGGCGACCCGGTCTATCACCCGATCTACGAGGCCGCGGCCGAGATGGGGCTCAGCGTGATCTGCCACGTGGCGACGGACAGGCCGGGACCCCAGATCACCGAAGTGGGGGGTCTGGCCTCGAACGGGATCATCTACTCGAGCCAGATCAGCCAGGGCGCAATGCACTACGTGACGAGCTACATCGTCCACGGCGTGTTCGAGAAGTACCCGTCGCTCAAGGTCATATTCGAGGAGTTCGGCACCGCGTGGCTGCCGGCGGTCATGTGGGGACTGGACCGGCAGTACAAGCTGCTCCGCCACGAGTCGCCGTGGGTCAAGCGATGGCCCTCCGAATACATCCACGACCACATCAAATGCGCCACCCAACCGTTCGAGGAGAGTCCCGACCCGGAGGGCATGATCGAGGTGATCCGAGCGGCCGAGGGGATGGAGGACATGCTCTGTTTCTCCACCGACTACCCGCACCTGACCTTTGACGACCCCAATTACATCGCCCGGTTGCTGCCGGCCGAATGGCACTCGAAGATCTTCTTCGACAACGCGTGCGACTTCTTCGGATGGCAGGACGAGGCCAGAGCGGCGTTCGGCTCGAAGCCGGCCGCCGTTGGAGGTGCATAGGGCGGTTGCTGGTCGATGCGTGCTCCGTCGACGAGTTGAAGGACGGCCAGCCCATGGTCGTCAAGGTCAAAGGACGCGAGATCACGGTGATCCAGTGGCGGGACGAGGTGCACGCCGTGCGCAACATCTGCCCTCACCAGACCCAGTCGTTCAAGGGCGCGCATGTGCGCCCGAGCTTCACGGCCCGGCCGGGCAGCGTGGGCGAGCTGGTGATGGAGCAGGGTGAGCCAGTGCTTGTCTGCCCGGTCCACACGTGGTCGTTCAACCTCCGTTCGGGAAAGTGCACCGTCGACGAGAGCCTGCGCATCCGCCGGTATGAAACGGCCATCGAGGACGGCAGGCTGCTCATCGATGTCTCCTCGTGAGCTAGCCGGTATCAGCTCGGGGATTCGCCGGCCTTGCTGATCGTGGATTCACAGGTCCATGCGCCGAACACTCCCCACGCCGGACCGATCGACGGCATGGAGTCGGCGAATCTGCTGGCGGAGATGGATCGCGCCGGCGTCAGCCGCTGCGTGATCATCCCGATGGTGCCCCCCGGCGACGACGCCAGCCGCAGCAATCCGGCGGCGCTCGCGATGGCGCGGGCGAACGTGGACCGCTTCGCGGTGATGGCGCCATTCGACCTCACGAGAACTGCGAACGTAGGGCTCCTGTCGAGCTGGCGCGCGACCCCCGGAATGCTGGGGATCCGTCTCGCCTTCCTGCGCGACCCCAACCTGGCACTTTTGACCGAGCGTCGCCTCGAGTGGTTCTGGAGCGCGGCCGAGGAGGAGGGCGTCCCGATCATGCTCCTCGCGCCAAACTTGTCGGAACACATCGAGCGCGTGGCTGAAGAGCATCCACGGCTGCGGCTCGTGATCGATCACCTCAACCTGCACCCGAGCACCGCCTACGACGACCTCGCGGTCGCCGTCAGGCCCCTGGTCGCCCTTGCCCCGCATCAGAACGTCGCGGTCAAGGCCTCCGCGCTGCCCTGCTGGGCGAGCGACGGCTATCCGTTTCAATCCGTCCACGGGGCGCTTTCAGATGTGGTCGCCGCTTTTGGCCCCCGACGCGTCTTCTGGGGCTCCGACCTCACACGCCTTCCCTGCTCTTACTCGGAGTGTGTTCGCCTGTTCACCGAAGCGGTCCCTTTCCTGAGCGAGGCGGACAAGGAATTGATCATGGGGCGCGCGGTGATGGAGTGGCTGCGCTGGGACCCGGACAGGAGCTCAACGAGGGGGAGCCGCTCGGCCGAGTAGGGCCGTCGCGCGTCCTCCAATTTAGGAGGCGGGGGCGCTCGTCCTCACATAGACGCGACCGTCCTCGCGCTCGACCAGGTACGTGATGGCGCGGCGCGCGCCGCGCAGCTCGTGGCCGGTGTGGAGGTCGAACTCGTAGTGGTGCCAGGGACACGCGATCACCGGCCGGCCCTCGTCGAGAGAAAGCGTCACGTGATCGCCGGCCGGACCTGCCTCCAGGAGGGACCGAACGGGCCCCGCGCACAGCGGTCCGCCCTGGTCGGGGCAGTGGTTGCGGATGGCGAAGATGCGACCACGCCAGCGGACGATGCCGATCTCTCGGCCGTCGACCACGACGAGTCGCGACCTCCCCTCCTCGAAGTCGGACTCCGCGCCCACGTCCACCAGGGCTGACACGCTGTTCACCCGACCTTGGAGCGGGCTACCTGAACGACCCGACCGGCTGGTCGACCGTGGTCCTGGCGGTGAGCTCGCTCTCGTCCCAGCCGTACGTCTCGCAGCCGTTCTTGTACAGGAGCTTGGGCATCCATTCCCTCGGCAGCCGTTTGGTGATGTAGAAGGGGTCGTCCGCGTCGAAATGTGGATAGTCGGTAGCGAACAGGAGCACGTCCTCCATGAACGGATACACGTCGAGCAGCGTGCGGAACTGCTTGCTGGTCAGCGTTTCGAGGGGCTGCGTGGACACACGGATGTTGCTGTGGACGTACTCGCTGGGCATACGCTTGACCCAGGGGCTCTCCTCGCGCATCAGCTTGACGTTGGCATCCATCCTCCGGATCAAGGCGGGCAACCAGGTGACGCTGAACTCCACCAGGATCACCTTCAGCGTCGGGTGCCTCTCGAAGACTCCGTTGGCGATGAAGCTCACGACGTGGCGTTGAGCGGTCTCGTGGTTCGTGAACTCCTCCTCGATCCGCGTGCCGGGAACGCCTCCGGCCGAGACGTGACCCACGTCTCCTACGTGCTCGCCCCCGAGGTGGATGGCGATCGGGAGCCCACATTCGGCCGCTGCTTCGTGAATCGGCGCGTAGACAGGGTCGCCGAACGGCTTGCCGAGCGCGCTCACGACCAGAAGGGCCTCGCAGATCTTGGAATGCTTGGCCAGCCGGCGAATCTCCTTGGCGCCCTCGTCCGGAACATGGGTCGGCACCAGGACCGCGGAGCGGATGCGCTCGTCGGGGATGGTGAGCCAGCGGTCGACGTTCCAGTCGTTGACGGCCCTGACCGCGTCGAGGGCCAGCCAGGGGTTGTGCAGTCCGGTCTGCAGACCGATGTCGAAGCTGAGCACCGCCCGCTGCACGTTCAGCGGGTCGAGCAACTCCGCCTTGAGGCGGTTGTAGTCGCTGCCGGGGCGGGTGCCGTCTTCGGGGATGAAATCGGGACGTCGCAGAGGTCCACCGTTGTTCGGGTACGCCAGGAAACCGCCGCCGTTGAGCAGGCGGCTGCCCGAGTAGTGAAGGATCCCGATCTGGCCGCCGGCGCCCACCTCCCGCCACCGCGCGGGGAAGTAGGGGAGCACCTCATCCTCGGTGTTCCAAGTGTGGTGGACGTCGCAATCGATCACTGGGAGCATCGATCTGTTCTCCTCAAAGGGTGAAGGGTTCCGGTTCATCGGTGGTCATCCGGGCCGGGTCGGCGTCGGGATCGCTCCGCCGGGTCGATCTCACGGGCTGAAGGTCTTTCTCACCTGCGCTTGGCCACGCAAACAACCGAGCGGCGTTGTCGTGGAACACCTTGTCATGCCACTCGACCGGCAGCGTGCGCTTCACGTCAGAGACCCATTCTGTATCCCAGCCCGGGTAACCGCTCGCGTACACCAGCATGTCCTCGATTCCTTCCACTGTGCGGAGCAGCTTCACCAGCTGCTCGGAGGCGACCTCCAGATCGAGGGGATGGGTCGTGAAGCGCACCGACTCGCGTACGTACGTGGAGGGACGCTTCGGCGCCCACGGAATCTCGCGGCCGTGGCTGTCGTACTTGAAGTCGAAACGCGCGAGCATCGGCCCGAGCCACTCGGCGCCGGCACCCATGACCAGCACCTTCAGGCCGGGAAAGCGCTCGAACACTCCCTGCGCGATCATGCTGCCGAGGTGGCCGGTCAGAGACTGGTCGGCCAGGATCCTGTACTCGGCGTAGCTGACCGGCGGCCCGCCTGCGGCGTGGTGGGTCAGGGTGTAGATGTTCGATTCGTTCCCGGCCTCGAGCACGATCGGCAGGCCGAGCTCGACCGCCGCCTTGTAGATGGGGAAGTAGTGGGAGTGGCCGCTCAGCAGGCCGCTTCCATTGGCCCCAAGGAGCACCCCCACCATGCGCGGATGTGCTCCGACGCGCCTGATCTCCTGGGCGGACTCCGTGGGAAGCTGGTTCGGGATCAGCACCAGCGAGTACAACCGGTCGTCCCGACCGTCGAGCCAGTTGTCGATGCACCAGTCGTTGGCGGCGCGGATCAGCTCGCGGCCCATGTACTGGGCCGGGTGTACGGCAAGCAGGGCGCCCGTGTCGTACGTGAGGATCGCCCGCTCGAGCCTCTGCGGGTCAAGGACCTGTGACTTCAGTGTCGGATAGTCGGATCCGGCCGGTCTGGACCCGGTGGCTGCGTCCGCCAGCTTGGAGCCACTGATCCTGCCGAAGGTATGCGAGGGGATCACCGGCACCGTGTAGTCCCTGGAAGGGGTGAGGTAGTCGTGCCACGAACGGGGCAGGTACTCCATCAGCTCGCGCTGGTTCGCCCAGTGATGGTGGATGCAGGCGTCGATGATGCGGTCCGGCGATTCAGCAGCGATTCCTGGTGTCACCTCTCTCGCGCACTAGCAGACCAGAAAGCCGAGCCCGGCGTGAAACGCGACAGGATCCCACCGCCGGCTGCCTTCCTCTAAATAATAACAACAATAGCTTGACACCGCCCCTTGCCTCCTTCAAACTCAACCACCGCCCGACCATGTCCTGGCACCTACCGAGGTCCAGGCCAGGGTCGCCAAACCCATAGACAAGGAGAGAGGGGTGCTACCAACATTCCACCAGTTCGGACGGCGGGCGGCAGTCTTGCTCGCGGTCGGGATCCTCGGGGCCGCGTGCGGGCTCGGCTCGACCTCGCAGGCGCCTGGCAACGGCGGAGATCTGACATACGGCGCGATCGTGGGCCTCTCGGGGGTCTTTGGGCCGTACGGCCCCGCTTACCAGGCGGGCATGCAGGTGGCCGCGGACCGCGTCAACGCGGGCGACGGCCTCGTCATCGGCAACAAGAAGTACACGCTCAAGATGATGTTCACCGACGACCGCTCGGACGCTCAGGTCGCGGTCACCCAGGCGCTCTCGATGATCAACGACGACAAGATCAACGTGATCGTCGGTCCCCTCGCCACGGAGGCAACCTCGGCGACGCCGGTCATCGCCCAGCACAACGCCATCAACCTGTCGCTCGCGGCGGGACTGTTCGGCCTCCTAGGGCCGAAGTACCCGTTGCTCTTTTCGGGGCTTCCTTCCAACGCCTACCGCGTCGGCGCAATGGCAGCCGCCGTCAAGCAGCTCTACCCCAACGCCAAGAAAGTGGCCTTCCTCACCGGGAAGGACGACGGGGTGATGGCCACGATGGCCCCAGCCCTCAACGCCGCCGGCATTAGCACCGGGGACTTCACATACCCTGCCGGCACCACCGACATCTCGACGGTGGCCACGAAAGTGGTGGCCTTCCAGCCGGACGTCATCGTGGTCGGCAACTCGCCCTCCGAGGAGACGAGCGACGTCCAGCAGCTGGACGCCGCCGGACTGCCCAAGTCGGTGACGTGCGTTTGCTACTCGACCGAGCTCCCGAGCACCGTCGGCCACCCGCAGCTCTTCCCGAGCGCTTATTCGCCGGTGGACGCAGGTGTGCAGTCCACCCCTGAGATCACAGCGTTCAAGGCGGCGCTGAAGACCAAGCTCGGCAAGGACCCCTCGGCCTTCGACACGAGCATCGCCCTCGCCTACTACTTCGTGGTCCAGCTGACCGCGAAGGCGATGGAGCAGGCGGGGACCACGACCGATGTAAACAAGATCGCGCTGGCTATGACCCAGGTGTCGCTGACCGAGTTCGGCGCCAAGTTCCAGTGGGACTCCGGCCACAACATCACCGTGCCGCTGGCCATGACGCAGATCTCCGCAACAGGCCAGGCCAACGTCATACAAGTAGCTCCGACGAGCTGAGCTCAAGGGATCGCATGGCCGGCGGGCGTCCCCGCCGGCCACGACCTGATCAGTGAAGTACGGCGTCTACCTTTACCCTCCGGCCGGCAGCGGGGACCCGGCCGACGTCGTCAGGTTGGCCCGGGAGGCCGAGCGGCTCCGGTTCGACTCCGTCTGGATCGGGGACCACGTGGCGTGGCCGGCACGCTTCGATCCTGCGCCGCACCATCACAACGTCGGTGGCCCAACTCCCGGCCCCGCCGCGGTCAACATGAACGTCTTCGAGCCGCTCACGACGCTGGCTTACGTCGCGGCCTCCGTCGACCGAATCAGGTTGGGCCTTGGCGTCCTGATCGCACCATATCGTCACCCGATACTCGCTGCGAAGATGCTAGCCATGCTCGATGTCCTGTCCGGAGGCCGGCTCATCGTCGGCGTCGGCACCGGATGGCTGCGCGAGGAGTTCGAGATGCTGGGCGCCGCGCCCTTCGCACATCGCGGCGGCGTGACCGACGAGTACGTGCGCTCGTTCATCGAGCTGTGGACCGCGCCCGAACCTCGATTCGAGGGCACCTACGCGAGCGTGTCGGGTGTGCTGATGAACCCCAAGCCAGTCCAGAAACCGCATCCGCCGGTTTGGATCGGCGGTAACGGCGCGCCTGCGTTGAAGCGCGCGGCCGCATACGGAAACGGTTGGATGCCGCTGCACCAGACGCCGGACGAGATGGCGACCAAAGTGCCCGTGCTCCACGGCGCCGTCGAGTCATCGGGTCGCCATCCCAAGGATGTCGGCGTAGCGCTCGGCTGCAGGTTCAGGTTCTCCGACGGGCCGGACGGCGACGACAGCCTGACCGGCACCGCAGGACAGATCGTCGATCAAATGAGGCGTTACGAGGAGGTCGGCGTGCAGGAGGTCCATCTGCTCAACGACGGCTACCGGACTGTCGAAGACCTGGTCGGCGCGTGGGATCGATTCAACGCGGAAGTCGTCAGTAAGGTTTAGTAGCCTCCCTTGTCCGCACCCCTGTGTCAGATCGTCGACGGGTACCGCTCCTTCGGTGCGGTGCAGGCCCTCGCCGGGGTCAGTCTCGAGATCCATCCCGGTGAGCTCCTTGGCATCGTGGGACCCAACGGCTCAGGCAAGACCACGCTGTTCAACTGCGTCACCGGCAGGTTCCGGCTGCATAAGGGCCGCGTGCTCTGGAGCGGCACCGACATCACGCGATGGCCCATGGACCGGATCGCGCGCGTGGGCCTCGTACGCACATTCCAGCAGTCGATGTATTTCGGCTCCGGAACCGTTCGGGACAACGTGATCATGGCCCTGGATATCGCCAGGACCGCCCATCGCAAGCACAGCGAGGTCTCGATCCCGAGCGACGTCGAGGGCCTTCTCGACTTCACGAAGCTGGGACCTCTTGCCGGCACGCCGAGCGCCGTGCTCTCGCACGGTTCCCTGCGCAGGCTCGGCATCGCGCTTGCGCTGGCGGTGAAGCCCGCGCTGCTGCTGATGGACGAACCCGCGGCCGGCCTCAACGACGCCGAGAGCCGGGACCTTGGCGTTCTGCTTCGCCGCGTCCGCGATGCCGGTGTGACCCTCGCGGTGGTCGACCACGACATGGGCTTCCTGATGCCACTCGTGGATCGCATCGTCGTGCTGTCGGCTGGTCGCAAGCTGACCGAGGGAACGCCGGCCGAGGTGCGCACCGATCCTGTCGTCATCGAGGCCTACCTCGGCACTGGCTTCGACCACTCCGCGTCCGGCAGCGCAACCCAGGGTCCTTCGCTAGAGGAATCCGTTGGCTGAGCTGGTCGTCAAGAACCTGCACGTCTCCTACGGCGGAGTCGGTGCCGTGCAGGGTGTCGACCTGACCGCAGGGGACGGCGAGTGCGTCGGCGTCCTCGGGCCCAACGGGGCAGGTAAGACCTCGCTCTTCCGCGCGATCTCGCGCCTGGTGCCGTCGGCAGGCGAGGTGACGCTGGATGGCCAGGCCGTACGAGGCAAGCCGGAGGACGTGGTACGCCAGGGGATCGGGCACGTCCTGGAGGGGCGGCACATCTTCTCGCAGCTGACGATCAAGGACAACCTCCTGCTCGCGAAGTTCGGCTCCTCCAGGGGCGGGTTCAAGGACCGGCTGGCGCTGGTCCTCGACCACTTCCCGGTCCTGAAGACCAACCTGCACCGCTACGGCGGCGAGCTCTCGGGCGGACAGCAGCAGATGCTGGCGATCGGCCGCGGTCTTCTGACCCAGCCCAAGGTGCTCATGCTCGACGAGCCGTCGCTGGGCCTGGCGCCGATCGTCGTCGAGCAGCTGGCGACCACCATTCCTGTGATCGTCAAGGAATGGCACACGACGGTGCTGCTCTCGGAGCAGTTCGTCCAGCTCGTGCTGGCGGTGGCCAACCGCGTCTACGTCCTCAGCCATGGGCGGGTGCTCAAGACCGGACCGGCCAACCTCGCTTTGCTGGGCGAAGAGATCCTGACCGGCTACCTGGGCGAGGTCTCAGCCGATGCCTGAGCAACTGACGATATTCATCGAGCAGCTCTTCAACGCCCTGTCGCTTGCGGGGATCTATGTCCTGGTCGCGATGGGCCTCACGCTGATCTTCGGGCTGACGCGGATCATCAACTTCGCTCAAGGCGAGTTCGTGACCCTCGGCGCCTTCGCCACCATGACGCTCGCGCAGTTCCACGTGCCGGTTCCTGTCGCGCTCCTGGTCTCGGGGATCGGAGTCGGGCTGCTGTCAGAGGTGCTCGACCTGGGCGTGTTCCGGCGGACCCTTTCACGTCCGATCAACGGTTTCATCGTGTCCCTCGGCCTGATCGTTGCGCTCGAGGCGGCCTACGCCATTCAGTGGCCCGGGGTCCTGTACTCCATTCCTCCGGTGCTGCCCGGTGTCTGGCACGTTGGTCCAATCGTGCTGGAGCAGGAGCGCGTCTTTCTAGTGGCGGTCGCGGCCGCCGCCTGCGCCGTCCTCTTCTGGTTCCTCGAGCGCACGCATTACGGACGCGGCATCCGCGCCCTCGCCGAAGACCGCACGAGCGCCCAGGTCCTCGGTGTCCGAGTCGGCCGCCTCATCTCCGTGACCTTCATCATCGGCAGCGGCCTCGCGGCGCTGGCAGGCGGTCTGCTCGGGACGATCTTTCCGTTCACCGCCTTCTTCGGCTCGGCGTTCCTCCTCAAGGGATTCGCCGTTGCGATCGTCGGAGGCCTTGGCAACATCCGAGGTGTGGTGGTCGCGGCTTTAGTCCTCGCCACCGCGGAGACGCTCGGGGGCGCCTACGTATCCCTGGAGTGGTCGTACGCGATTCTTCTCGTCGTCATGGTCGCGATCATCCTGTGGCGCCCGTACGGGCTCTTCCGCAGCGCCGAGGCAGCAGGCGGAGACCCGCTGCAGGGCGACCACCTCCTCGGTGCCTCAGGATTGAGCAAAGAGGTCCTTGCCGGCCGCGCAGGTCGGGTCCTCAAAGAGCTGCCTCGAATTGGATTTGCGGTGCTGGTCGTGGTGATAGCGACCGTCCCCCTCTGGGTGGACACGTACCACACGCTCTCGTTGATGACCTTCGCGGTGGTCAACGCGATCGTGGTCTACAGCATGTGGTTCGCGTTCCGGTACGCCGGCATCTTCTCGGTTGCGCAGGCCGGCTTCCTGGGTATCGGCGCCTACGCGACGGTGATCCTGACTATCCATTTCTCCATCAACTTCTGGGAGCAGATCCTGATCAGTGCCGTGCTGGGCGCTGCGGTCGCGGCCCTCTTCGGATTCGTCGCGCTGCGGGCTTCGGGGACCTACCTGCTTATTCTTCTGTTCGCGCTGTCGGAGCTCGAGATCATCGTCATCCAGAACTGGGCTCCGCTCACAGGCGGCGTCAACGGCATCACGCTTCCGACCGCCCCCGACCCTTTCGGCGGCGCCATCTCCTTCACGGACCAAATCAACCTTTACTACCTGGTCGTTGCGTTTGCCGGTTTCTCGATCCTCGTCCTGTGGATCCTCGCCCGCTCGAGTTTCGGCAAGCTTCTCGCGAGCCTTCGCGACAACGAGGCGTTGGCCCAGTCGCTGGGTCTCGACACGTTCCGGTACAAGCTCTTTGCTCTGACGGTTTCAGGCGCGGTCGCGGGCCTGGGAGGCGCGCTGCTGGTCTTCGTTGCGATCGGTATCGCCCCCGCATACTTCACCGTCAATTCGTCGATCCAGTACAGCCTGATGATGCTGCTGGGCGGTTCGGGCACCCTTGCGGGCCCGCTGGTCGGGTCGATCCTCGCGACTTTTCTTCCGGACGTCGTGCACCTTCAGCCGTACCAGGCTCAGTTCGTGTACGGCGTGATGCTCGTGGTCATCATCGTCGCACTGCCGACCGGCGTGATCGGGGCGCTGCGCGAGTACTACTTCCGCTTCGTGAACCGGTTGGCCTCGCGAAAGGCGTGAACGCCGCCGGCGCCGTGCCTGAGCGCGAGTACGACTACATCGTCGTCGGCGCGGGATCGGCCGGCTGCGTAGTGGCCTCACGGCTTTCCGAAAACGGGCGGCACTCGGTGCTCCTGCTGGAGGCCGGCGGGTCCGACCGCAAGCTGCGATTCATGATCCCGGCGTCGGTGCTGCAGCTGCAGCTGACCAGCGATCATGACTGGGCTTTTCCGTCGCAGCCCGACCCGACGCGCAACGGTCGCGCGGAGGGCTGGGCAAGCGGAAAGGTGCTGGGCGGCTCGGGCTCGATCAACGGAATGGTGTGGGTGCGCGGCCATCCCGGTGACTTCGATCAATGGGCAGCGATGGGCTGCACCGGCTGGGACTACGACACCCTCGTGAAGTACTTCAAGCGGTGCGAGACCTACGTCAGCGGCGGAGACGACCTTTATCGAGGGCGCTCGGGGCCCGTCGGGGTGCGCAAGAACCGCTTCAACCACGTTCTGACCTCGGCGTTCATCGAGGCCGCCCAGTCGGCCGGCCACCGGTTCAACGACGACTACAACGGCGCCAGCCAGGAAGGGGTCGCGCATGCGCAGCTCAACGTCGGTCACGGGTTGCGCGCGAGCACGTCGCGGACGTACCTGAGAAAGGCGCTGCGCCGCAAGAATCTGACTGTGGCGCTGATCGCCACGGTGAGGCGCATCAAATTCGAAGGCCGGCGCGCGGCTGGTGTCGAGCTCCAACAGGGCGGCCGGACTTTCGCCGTCACCTGCCGTCGTGAGGTCATCTTGTCGGCCGGCGCGATCGCATCGCCGAAGCTCCTGATGCTGTCCGGCGTCGGTCCCGCGACACACCTCAATGACATCGGTATTGCGCTGGTTCAAGACTCGCCCCTTGTCGGGGCGGGCCTATCGGACCACGTCGCCGCGTCGCTCACGTATGAGGTCAATGTGCCCACGTTCAACCGCTACTTCACACCTCGCCACATGCTTCGCTCCGGCGCCGAGTGGCTGCTGTTCCGCGGCGGCCCGCTGGCCTCCGGGCCTGCCCACGCTTCCCTGTTCGGCCACGTTGGGGCCACGCCCACGTCCGACTACCTCATCCACCTGCTGCCATTCGCACTGCCGGGGCTCGAGAAGGGGAGGAGTGTTTCCAAGCTGGTCGGCCGGCTCATGGAGTACTCGGGGTTGACGCTGGTTGTCCTGGCCCTTCACCCGCGGGCCAAGGGACAGATCAGGCTCCGCTCGTCGGATCCCATGGCCCCGCCCTTAATCTCGCACTCTCAGCTTGAGGACCCCGAAGACATGGCCACGGTCATCCGTGCCGCCCAGGTGGCTCGGCAGGTCGCCGATCAGCCGGCGCTGCGGCATTACATCCTGCGGGAGGTGAGTCCGGGGTCGGACGTGATGTCACATGACGAGTGGGCCCAATTCCTTCGCGCGCACACCCATCGCGGCCTGCACCCGACGGGGACATGTGCGATGGGTCCGAGCGAGTCCGCCGTGGTCGACCCGCAACTGCGGGTCCGCGGTGTCGACGGCCTGCGTGTGATCGACGCGTCGATCATGCCGTCGCTTCCCAGCGGCAACACGAATGCCGCCGCGATCATGGTCGGCGAGCGCGGCGCGGCGCTGGTGCTCGGCGATTAGCACGTGGCCGGGTCGGAGTCGTCAGCCTTT
>Ga0307373_10007479_pt1 | contig 17037 bp, 18 predicted proteins | sample OX2MG_FD_202534 | JGI IMG/M metagenome (GOLD analysis project Ga0307373, IMG submission 202534) | Soil microbial communities from Risofladan, Vaasa, Finland - OX-2 | ecosystem: Environmental > Terrestrial > Soil > Coastal area > Acid sulfate soil | place: Finland: Risofladan, Vaasa | collected... | reverse complement strand
ACGAGGGCGAGGTGAAGCCGCAGCAGGTGGCCGCGGTGGCCGGCGCGCTGTACGAAATGGGCTGCCACGAGGTCTCGCTCGGCGACACCATCGGCGTGGGCACGCCGCGCAAGACTCAGGCGATGCTCGAGGCGGTGGCCAGGCGCGTGCCGCTCGAGCGCCTGGCCGGGCATTACCACGACACCTACGGGCAGGCGCTCGCCAACCTCTACGCCTCGCTCGAGCTCGGGGTCGCGACCTTCGACTCCTCGGTCGCCGGCCTGGGGGGCTGCCCCTACGCCGCCGGCGCCTCGGGCAACGTCGCCACCGAGGACGTGCTCTACATGCTCGAGGGCTTGGGCATCGACACCGGCGTCGATCTGGCGCAGGTGGTCGGGATCGGGCAGTGGATCTGCGGCGTGCTCGGGCGCGAATCGACCTCTAAAGCAGGCCGGGCCCTCGCGGCCAGAATCGCGCGGGCGAGCGCGGCGTGATCAAGTCGCCCTGCGTCGATGTGTGCCGCATGAGCCTGCCGCTCGGCGTGTGCGTCGGCTGCGGCCGCACGCTCGAGGAGATCGCGCGCTGGAGCGCATTGACCGACGCCGAGCGCGACGCGGTGATGGCGGAGCTGCCGCGCCGCCGCGAGGCGCTGGGACTGCCGGACGGCGCGAGCGCGGGCAAGGACTGACGGCCCGCCGGGCGCGCGCCGCCCGCGGGCCCGCCAGGAATTACTCGTGGGTGTAGATGATGTCGCTGCGGCGGTTCTGCGCCCAGGCGGCTTCGTCGTGCCCGGTCGCCTTGGGCTTCTCGGAGCCCCAGCTGACGGTCTCGATCTGCTTGTCGGAGGCGCCCAGCAGCTCCATCGCCTTCTTCACCCCGTCGGCGCGCCGCTGGCCGAGGGCCAGGTTGTACTCGCGGCTGCCGCGCTCGTCGCAGTTGCCCTCGATGCGCACCGTCGCCGCGGGATGCGACTTCAGGTAGCCGGCGTGCGCCTCGACGATCGGCATGTACTTCTGCTCGATGTTGTACTTGTCGAACCCGTAGTAGATGCTCTTCTTGTAGAGGATGTTGTTCGGATCGTCCAGCGGGTTCATCGCCACCGGCTGGCTTCCCACCGCCTGGCTCTGTGCCCCCTGTTGCTGCGTCGATGCGGGCGTGGCTTCCGAAGTCGGCGCCTGCTTCGCCTGCTGGCTCGCGCAAGCGCCGAGCACCAGCACCATGGAGACTGCGACCAGATTTGCGACCTTCTTGATTTTCATCCTCTCACCTGTCGTTTGTGACAGCATCGAAGCGCCGATGCACGCGTGTCGGAAGTATCTCAGACAAATGCTACGCGTAAACGATTCTGCGGGGCGCCGGTTGACCCGCGGCGCGATTGTGTTGTTTGCGCGCACGCGTCGCCGCGCGGCGACAGCCGCCTTCACGCGCGTCAGATATCGCCGAAATCGCCGTGTCGCCCCTTGCCGGCGGCGAAGCGCGCGGCGCCTTCGGCGCCCTCGGCGACGAACACCGGCAGGCCGTTGTGCCACTCCCTGCGCATCGCCTCGCGCAGCGGCAGGCCCTGCTGCATGCGCACCGAGCGCCGGTCGGCGCGTACGCAAGCCTGCGGGAAGCGGGCGATCTGCTGCGCCATCGCCTCGGCATGCTGGCGCGAGCTGCCGTCGGGCACCACCTGCTCGCAGGCACCGATGCGCTGCGCTTCCTCGGCCGGCACCTTGCGGCCGGTGAGGATGATCTCCATCGCGCGCCCGGCGCCGACCAGCCGCGGCAGCCGGACCGTGCCGCCGTCGATGAGCGGCACCCCCCAGCGCCGGCAGTACACGCCGAAGTACGCCGAGCGCTCCATCACCCGCACGTCGCACCAGAGCGCCAGCTCGAAGCCGCCCGCGACCGCCGGGCCCGCGATCGCGGCGATCACCGGCTTGTCGAGCTCGAGGCGCGTCGGGCCCATCGGGCCGCGCGGCAGCTGGCCCGCGGCGGCGCGCTCGTCGAGCGGATAGGCGAGCTCCTCGAGCGGGCGTGCCTCGCCGGCGAGGCTCGCGCCGTGCTTGAGGTCGAAGCCGGCGCAGAACGCGCCGCCCTCGCCCCACAGCACCGCGACCGCCGCCTCCGGGTCGCGGTCGAAGGCGACGAAAGCCTCGACCAGCGCCTCGGCGCTGCGCGCATCCATCGCGTTTCTCGCCTCGGGGCGGCTGTGGATCACCGTCCACACCCGGTCCCGCTTCTCGATGCGCACCGTCATGACGCCGTCCTCCGCTGCGACCGCCGCGCGGCCCGCGCCCTAGAAGCTGCGCCGGTACTGGCCGCCGACCTCGAACAGCGCATGCGTGATCTGCCCGAGCGAGCTGATTTAGTTATTTTCCGACATTTTGGCTGCTCGACCGCGCCGTAGGCGTGGGCGAGCGCCGGCAGGCTGCCGGCTGGACCGCTCAATTCCCCCGCCCCGATTCAACGTGCGCTGCGCCGGGAGGCGCCGCGACGAAGGTGACAGAGATCAACAAATGCGCCGGTTGCCGCGCGCGAAGCAGAGAATGTTCGCCTGCGCACAGATCGCCGCCATCCGATCGAGTACAAGAAGCCCAAATGTCGGCAGTCCTGGAGTCACCGGAGCGCCTGCAGTCCCTCGGCGAGGAGGTCGCGAACAGCGTCAGCCACGGCCTCGGCCTGCTGGCGGGGCTGGCCGCCTTCCCGGTGCTCGTCATCGTCGCGCTGCAGCGCGGAACCATGGCAGGAATCGTGGGCTCGAGCGTGTTCGCCAGCACCGTGGTGCTGCTCTACCTCAGCTCGACGCTGTATCACGCCGTGAACGCTCCGCGCGCCAAGCGCGTGCTGCAGATCCTCGACCACTCGGCGATCTACCTGCTGATCGCCGGCACCTACACCCCGTTCACCCTCGGCGTGCTGCGCGGCCCCTGGGGCTGGACCCTTTTCGGGCTGGTGTGGGGTATCGCCGCCATCGGCACGCTGATGAAGGCCGTCAACGGCGTGCGCTGCACCGGCGTCTCGACCCTGGTCTATGTCGCCATGGGATGGCTGATCGTCATCGCCGCCGATCCGGTGTGGCACCTGATGCCGAAGTGGGGCCTTTTCTGGCTGTTCGCGGGGGGCATCGCCTATACCGCCGGCGCGGCGTTCTACCGCGCCGAGCGAATCCGATACTTCCATTTCGTGTGGCACCTGTTCGTGGTCGCGGGCACAGCGTGCCACTTTGTCGCCGTGCTGTGGTATTCGGCATGATCACGCCGCCATGGCGCCTTCGACGCCCGCGACCTTTCCAGGAGAACAGAAATGTTTCGAAAGCTCATGATCGCGCCGCTTGCGGCGCTTGCGCTCAGCGCGTGCGTACTGGTACCCGCGGACCGCGGCCCCGGAATGGTTTTCGCACCGGCGCTGCCGGCGGTTGTGGAGTTGGGCGCGGAGCCTTATTACTATCAGCGCGGCTATTACTATTACTACGACAACAGCCGCTGGCGCTACTCACGATCGAGATCGGGTCCTTGGACGGATCTTCCCAGAAGTCACTACCCTAAAGAGACCCGGTTCAGAGGCCGCGATGATCGGCGGGGCGGAGACCAGGATCAAGACCGCCGTGACCGGAGATAGCCTGAACCGTCGCGCTTTCTGCCGCACGGGGAACGGCCGCCCGCTCAGGGGGGCTGGCCGGACCGGGCTATAGCTAGCATTCCGAGAGCCGCGGGCGGGAGCCACCCCGCCGCGCATCGCATCATGCAATGGTCCGTGCGGCAACTGAAGAGCAACCAGAACATGCTGGAGCAGGAGCTGCAGGCGCGACGCCAGGGCGGATGACCGCCCGCGCACCACGCAGGACTTTCGGACGAGACGCTGCAAGCGATGCTCCAGCGTACGCAGAAGGAAGCGGTTGACCAACATGCTGTCATAGAGGACCTGCAGCAATATCTCGAGCCCCGGATCTCGAAGCTTGCCTCGCAGAAGAATGCGGCGGCGCGGACTTGCCGCGGCGCTTCCGCGGTTGCAGAGATCCCCGTTGGCTTGCGTCCTACCCTGAGTTGTTGGCATGGCGGGGTTGCCGAATTGGGCCGTGCCGCCGCACGTCGTGCAACTGCTCACCTAGAAGCTGGCGTCACAAAATCCATGATTTTTTGTCGGAATACTTTACATAACGCGTCGCAAGTTTCCAAAACTCATTGCGCAACCACATGAATCATCGGCAAATGACGACCTATGGCCTGTTATATGCGTCTTGCCTCAATGAAAACTCAGCCATGTTCGCTACCGCACGGTGTGCGCCTAGCTTGCTCAGCTAGCTTTCGAGAGGAGGGCCACCAAGGAGATGGCAAATGAACACCATGAAATTGGCAATACCGTTGCTCCTCGCACTTGCTTGTGGTCCCTCCCAGGCATTCGCCACGCCGATACTGGGTTCGGAGTTGGCGAGCTTCGCAGTCCTAGGAGCGTCGGCTGTGACCAATACCGGCGCGACCACCCTCGTCGGAAATCTGGGTGTGAGCCCAGGAACTTCGATCACTGGCGCGGGCACCATCACGCTCACCGGAGTGGTACACCAGACTGATGCGTTCGCAGCTACGGCTCAGACTCAACTCACCGCGGCGATGAGTTATCTTGGATCCCTTGGGGCAGGTACCACGTTGTCTTCTTCGAACCTGACCCTTGCAGGAACCCTCCTTCCGGGCGTCTATACGGTTCCCGCGGGGGGAGCGACCAATTTGTCAGGGACGCTCACTCTCGACGGCGGGGGCAACGCCAATGCGGCCTGGGTCTTCCAGATGCCGGGCAGCACGCTGATCACCTCGCCCAACTCGGTCGTGAACGTGATCAATACCGGTTCAGGTGCCGGCGTGTATTGGAATGTGGGCAGCTCCGCGACCATCGATACAAACACAACATTCATGGGGAACATTCTCGCGCTCGCCAGCATCACCATGAACACCGGCGCAACAGATCTTTGCGGTAGAGCTTTGGCGAGTACTGGTGCTGTGACGTTGGACCACAACAGCCTCTCCGGCGTTTGCACGGGCGCGCTGGCTGGCAGCGGCGGCTTGAGCGGTGGCCTTGATGTAACTGGCTCACCTGGCGACTGGACGGTCGTGGCCCTACCGTATGCCCCCGTGAACGGTGGCGGAACCGTACCCGAGCCAGCTACGCTCGCTCTTGTCGGCCTCGGCCTGGCGGCACTCGGTGCGAGCCGTCGCAAGCGTGCGAACTGATGTGATTCGGGTAGCGAATTCAATTGTGAGCCTTACCCGCGCCGGGGCTCTTGCATTAGACTGAAGTTCCCCGATCCGATTGCTCGTTTTTGAGCGCCCACACCTGTTCATCGCCTTCCTCGCCTACTGCCTGCAGGTCACGCCCGGACAGCGACTCAAAATGCTCGCTCCCGGGCTGAGCATGCGCCGCGCTCTGGAGAAGTTTGCCGCCGTGCAGATGGTTGACGTGCACATCCCGACCACCGATCAGCGCGAGCTCTGCCTCACCCGCCACACCCAGCCCGAGCCCGATCTGAAGCCCCCGCTCGATCGTCTGAAGCTCACGCTGCCGGCGCAGCCACCGCCGAAAATCACCACCGCCCAAGCCGCCGCCGCCAACTCCCTGTAGTGCAGACCTACGGGTGCGCCCCCTTGACGCATCAACTACTTAGCCCTCGATACCCCCCGCGAATCCGCGAAGTTCGGTTAGCGGCTCAGGGGCCGGCGCGGGCAGGCGCGGCGGATCCCGGTCCTTTGGCACCTTGGCCCGCTCGCCGCGCACGCGGTTGGAATACCCCACGTAGCGCACCAGATGCTCGTAGCGGTCCGGGACGTGCCGCAGCAGCAGCGCCACGGTGAATGCGTACTGCCGGGTGCGCCACGCGCTCGAGGACGTTCTCCTCGATCCACTGCGAACGGTTGGATGTCGATCGGGCAATTGCCGCCTGAGCCACCCCGACGACGTAGTGCGCTGACCACCTACCTACATGCTCCTGCGGTACTGGCCGCCGACCTCGAACAGCGCATGCGTGATCTGCCCGAGCGAGCACACGCGCACCGCATCCATCAGCGCCGCGAAGACGTTCTGATCCGCGATCACCGCCTGCCTGAGGCGCTCGAGCATGGCGGGCGCCGCCTTCGAGTGCCTGCGGTGGAATTCCCGCAGCCGCTTCAACTGCGACTGCTTCTCCTCCTCGGTGGAGCGGATCAGCTCCAGCTTGGCGGGAATCGATCCGCCGTGGGGGTTGCGGAAGGTGTTGACGCCGACGATCGGGTACGAGCCGTCGTGCTTGCGCTGCTCGTAGTACAGCGACTCTTCCTGGATCTTGCCGCGCTGGTAGCCCGTTTCCATCGCCCCCAGCACCCCGCCGCGCGCCGCGATCGCCTCGAATTCCGCGAGCACCGCCTGCTCCACCAGGTCGGTGAGCTCCTCGACCACGAAGCTGCCCTGGTTCGGGTTCTCGTTCTTCGCCAGGCCCCACTCCTTGTTGAGGATCATCTGGATCGCCATGGCGCGGCGCACCGACTCCTCGGTCGGCGTGGTGATCGCCTCGTCGTAGGCGTTGGTGTGCAGCGAGTTGGTGTTGTCGTAGGTCGCGATCAGCGCCTGCAGCGTGGTGCGGATGTCGTTGAACGCGATCTCCTGCGCGTGCAGCGAGCGCCCCGAGGTCTGCGAGTGGTACTTGAGCTTCTGGCTGCGCTCGTTGGCGCCGTAGCGCTCGCGCATCGCCACCGCCCAGATGCGGCGCGCCACGCGCCCGAGCACGGCGTACTCCGGGTCCATGCCGTAGCTGAAGAAGAAGCTCAGGTTCGGCGCGAAGTCGTCGATGTGCATGCCGCGCGCGAGGTAGGCCTCGACGAAGGTGAAGCCGTTGGCGAGCGTGAAGGCGAGCTGGCTGATCGGGTTGGCCCCCGCCTCGGCGATGTGGTAGCCCGAGATCGACACCGAGTAGAAGTTGCGCACCTGGTTGTGGATGAAGAACGCCTGGATGTCGCCCATCACCTTGAGCGAGAACTCGGTCGAGAAGATGCAGGTGTTCTGCCCCTGGTCCTCCTTCAGGATGTCGGCCTGCACCGTGCCGCGCACCGTGGCGAGCGTCCAGGCGCGGATTTTCGCCGCCTCGTCCTCGCTCGGCCGGCGGCCGTTTTCCTTCTCGAACTTCGCGATCTGCTGATCGATCGCGGTGTTGAAGAACATCGCCAGGATGCTCGGCGCCGGGCCGTTGATGGTCATCGACACCGAGGTGTTGGGCGCGCACAGATCGAAGCCCGAGTACAGCACCTTCATGTCCTCGAGCGTGGCGATCGACACCCCCGAGTTGCCCACCTTGCCGTAGATGTCGGGCCGCTCGTCGGGATCGAAGCCGTACAGCGTCACCGAGTCGAAGGCGGTCGACAGGCGCTTAGCGGGCATGTCCTCCGACAGCAGGTGGAAGCGCTTGTTGGTGCGCATTGCGTCGCCCTCGCCGGCGAACATGCGCGTCGGGTCCTCGTTCTCGCGCCTGAAGGCGAACACCCCCGCGGTGAAGGGGAACGATCCCGGCAGGTTCTCGCGCAGCTGCCAGCGCAAAATCTCGCCGTGGTCCTCGAACCTGGGCAGCGCGACCTTCGGCACCCGGGTGCCCGCGAGCGTGGTGTGGGTGAGCCGGGTGCGGATCTCGCGCTCGCGGATCTTCACCACGTATTCGTCGCCCGAGTACGCCTTCACGGTGTCGGGCCACATCTCGAGCAGCTTGCGGGCGCGCGCATCGAGCGCCGAATTCCTCTCCTCGATCAGCGCATCGAGCTCGCGCGCCTGGCTGCCCGCCTTGAGCAGCATCGCCTTCGCCGCGATCAGCTGCTGGCGCTCGCGGGCGAGCCGCGCCTGCTCGCGCGCATGCTCGTGATAGCCCCGGACCGATTCCGCGATCTCGGCTAAGTAGCGCTGGCGCTGGGGAGGGATCACGACGTGCACGCTGGAGGAGACCTTCGCCAGGACCTTCGGCAGCGCACCCGCCTCGAGCGCGAGGCCCTTTGCGGCGAGCTGCGCGGCGATCCCCTGGTAAAGCGCCGTGACGCCATCGTCGTTGAAGCGCGCCGCGATGGTGCCGTACACCGGCATGTCCTCGGGCACGGCCTGGAAGGCCTCGCGGTTGCGCTGCACCTGCTTCCTGACGTCGCGCAGCGCGTCCTCAGCCCCCTTGCGATCGAACTTGTTGATCGCCACGAAGTCGGCGAAGTCGAGCATGTCGATCTTCTCCAGCTGGCTGGCGGCGCCGTACTCCGGGGTCATGACGTACAGCGCGACGTCGACGTGCGGCACGATCGCGGCGTCGCCCTGGCCGATGCCGGAGGTCTCGACGATCACCAGCTCGTAGCCCGCGGCGCGGCAGCACGCGATCGCCTCCGGCAGGCAGGCGGCGATCTCCGCGCCCGAGGCGCGGGTGGCGAGCGAGCGCATGAACACGTTCGGGCCGTGGATCGCGTTCATGCGGATGCGGTCACCGAGCAGCGCGCCGCCGGTCTTCCTGCGCGAGGGATCGACCGCCAGGATCGCGATCCTCAGCCGCTCGCCCTGGTCGAGCCGGAAGCGGCGCACCAGCTCGTCGGTGAGCGAGCTCTTGCCGGCGCCACCGGTGCCGGTGATGCCGAGCACGGGCGCGCGCCGTGCCGCGGCCGCGGCGTGGATCGCGTGCTTGAGCCGCGCCTCGAGCGCGCCGAGCTCGAGCGCGGTGATCAGCTGGGCGAGCGCGCGCCGCTCGCCGCGCCCGAGCCCCTCGAGCTCGCGCGGGGCGTACTGCGCCGGGTCGAAGTCGCAGCGCGCCAGCATGTCGTTGATCATGCCCTGCAGACCCATCGTCTGCCCGTCCTCGGGCGAATACACGCGCGCCATGCCGTAGTCCTGCAGCGCCTTGATCTCCTCGGGCACGATCACCCCGCCGCCGCCGCCGAACACGCGGATGTGCCCGCCCCCGCGCGTCCTCAGCAGGTCGATCATGTACTTGAAATACTCGATGTGCCCGCCCTGGTAGGAGGACACCGCGATGCCCTGCACGTCCTCATCGAGCGCCGCGGTCACCACCTCCTCGACCGAGCGGTTGTGGCCCAGGTGGATCACCTCGGCGCCGGAAGCCTGCAGGATGCGGCGCATGATGTTGATCGACGCATCGTGCCCGTCGAACAGGCTCGCGGCGGTGACAAAGCGGATCTTGTGCGTGGCCTTGTAGACCAGCTTTTGCGGTTCGGACAGGTCGGTCATCGGTGCCTCCGGCGGGCGCGCGGCCGGCGCGCAAGGGGCCGCCCGCGTCCAGCCAGCGCAGAGGCTAATTGACGTTTACGTTAACGTCAACTTGTGGCGACCGTGGCGCGCCCGGCGCCATCTTACGACGGGGCGCCGCGGGCGCATGGCCGCGCCGCCCTAGCGGAACTCGAAGATGCGCCCGGCGTTCGCCCCGCGCACGCGCTCACGCACCCCGTCGGGCAGCCGGTCGACGCGCGCCAGGCAGCCGATCGGGTCGCCGATCGTGTGCGGGTAGTCCGAGCCGTAGAGCACCCGGTCGGATCCGAACACGCGCACCGCCATCGCCAGGGCGTCGTCGGTGAACACCACCGAGTCGGCCCAGATGCGGCGCGCGTACAGGCTCGGGCGCTCGGCGATCTTCACCCGGGCCGCGGGAATGTGCTCGTAGCACTGGTCGAGCCGGCCGATCAGGAACGGCAGCGCGCCGCCGCCGTGGCTCGCGATGATCCTGAGGTGCGGGTAACGGTCGAGGAAGCCGTCGTGGATCATGCGCGCCAGCGCGAGCGAGGTGTCGAAGGTGAAGCCGATCGACGCGGTCAGCTGGAACTGCGTCATGTCCATCTCGCGCACCCCCGGCGGCGCGGTGGGATGGACCAGCACCGGGAGCTTGCGCTCGTCGATCGCCTGCCAGATCGGCGCGAACGCCGGATCGGTGAGGTGCTTGCCGGCGATGTTGGCGAGCACCATCACCCCGGCGGCGCCCGCCTTTAGCGAGCGCTTGAGCTCGGCGAGCGCCGATTTCGGGTGCTGCCAGGGCAGCGAGCAGAAGAACTGGATGCGATCGGGCCAGCTCTTGCGTGCGCGCGCCATCTCGTCGTTCATGGTCTGCGCGGCCTTCAGGCTCACCTTCTCGCCGCCCCAGTAGCAGTTCGGGCAGGTGAGCGAGACCACCGACACGTCGATGCCCGCCTTGTTCATGTTCCGGATGCGCTGGTCCCAGTCGAACATCTCCGGCACCGGCGTCATGAACGGCGCGCCGTCGAGGTGGATCGCGCGCAGCCCGCCCGGAACCGTCCTCAGCGTGTAGCGCGGCCCGCCGTGCTTCTCCAGAAGCTTGATCCACTCGTGGTTGAGCATGTGGGTGTGGACGTCAATCACCGGGGTCATGAGCAAGTCTCCTGTTCGGGAATCGCACGCTGGCGCAGCACGCATTACACCATGAGCCTGGGGCAGGCCGGATCGGCGCTGGAGCCCTGTCAGCTCAGATTGCGCAGCATCGAGGCATTGGGGCAGAAGGTCTCCACGCCTTCGCGGCGCCCCGAAGCGAGCCAGTCGCGGCAGCGCTCCGCGGCACCGCACGAGGCGCACTGGCTCACGGCGGCCGTCAGCGCGTATTCATGGCCTGCCGCGTCATCGGCAGAGATCGCGAGCCGCTGCATGAGCGCGCCCAACGGATACGAGCCCTCGCGCGTGATCGCGCTGCGGTACCAGCCAAGCAGCACCGGCGCCGAAAGCAGGGCGGTTGCCGCCAGTGCTCCGAGAACGCTCACGGCGATCAGGGCCAATGCGCTCATAAATTCCGGTCAGATCCCCAGCATGGCGTGCGAGAATCGGATGCTGACCGCGCCGCGCGCGCACTCCTGGCGGCAGGCGCCGCAATGCCAGCACTCCTCGGGATAGCGGACCACGGCCACCTTGCCTTCCATGTGGATCACGTCCACCGGGCAGTACAGGTCGCAGAGCTCGCAGCCGTTGCACTTCACAGGATCGATCACCGCTGGCATCGCGCCTCCTTCCCTCAGCTGGCGTACTTCAACCGCTCGAGCCGCGTCGTGACCTCGCCGCCGGGCCGCTTCTGGATCACCATCAGGCCGCAGAAGTTCTCGTCGTCGGTGTGCGGGTAATCGGCCCGATAGTGATAGGGCGGGAAGCGCGACTCCTTGCGTGCAAGCGCCGCGCGCGCCGAGATCTTCGACACCTGGTGGATGTTCATCGCCTCATGCGCGCGCATCAGCTCGTGCATGTTGTCGGCCCTGAGCTCCTCGCGCGCGCTATCGAGCCGCTCGAGCTTGTCGAGGGCGCTGCTCAGGCTGAGCTCGGTCTTGACCGGTCCGAAATGGTCGCTGCAGATGACCCGCACGATGTTCTCGAACTCGCGGTAGCTGATCCCGGACTTGCGCCCAAGCGGCCTGATCACCCGCTGCTCCTCTTCGGCCATCGCCGCGGGATCGAGCGGCCGCAGCGCTCCCGAGCGTTGCGCGTATTCGGCCGCGTGCCGCCCCGCCGCGTAGCCGCCGGCCACCGCCATGTGCAGGCACCCCATCTGGTCGGAGGCGTCGCCGGCGGCGTAGATCCCGGGGACGTTGGAAGCGCAGTTGCGGTCGATGCGGATGCCGCTGCCGCACAACTCGGAGGGCCGCGCCTGCATCGGCTCGGAAACCGTCATTTCGATCATCGCGCCTTGCTTGGCGTAGCCCTTGGCCATCAGGAACTCGGGCAACGTGTCCTTGTCCACCCCGAGCGTGAAGAACAGGTGCTCGAGCTCCTTCGGGGTGAGGTGGCGACAGTCCATGTAGATCGGTCCGCGACCGTCCTTGAGCTCCTGCAGCGCGCCCCAGACCATGTAGTTGCGCGGGGCCTTGTTGCCCATCGCGTGGTACTTGTCCATGAACGGCTCGCGCAGCGAGTTGACGAGCTGCGCGCCCATGCCGAAAAAGGCGTTGAAGCCCGGGGCGCTGAAGCCCTTGGGCACGATCGTCATGCGCACGTACTCGACGTTGGCGAGCGCGACCCCGGCGTCGAAGGCGGCGCGGTGCAGGTCCCCGGTATTGGCCGGGCAATACCACAGGTTGAACGGGTTGCCGGTCTGGGCCTGGAACATGCGGTTGGTGTTGCCGGTGGCGATGACCATCGCCTTGGCGCGGATGCGGTAGAAATCGCCGCTGCGCACGTCGAAGCCGGTGAAGCCCGCGAGCCCGCCGTCGTGCAGATAGATGTTGGTCACCTGCACCCGGTTCAGGACCTGGCACTTGCGGCGGCGCACCTCGATCGCCATTTTCGGCTTGAGCTTCTTGCCGTCGAAGTTGATCCAGTACGGTCCGGGCTGGCCCATCGAGGCGGTGCGAAAGATCTTGCCGTCGGGCTGCCTCAGGGAAACGCCGATCTTCTCGATGCGCGCGAGCGCCGCGGGGAGCTCGTCGCAATAGACCGCGTCGTGGACTTCGAGGTCCACGGCGCCTTTGGCGACCCGTGCGACGTACGCCAGGTAGGCCTCGCGCGTGTCCCAGGGCGCCCCGCTGTCGAGGAACGCGAGGAAGTGGTCGATGCCGCCGGCGATCGCCCCGCTGTGCACGATGTTCGCCTTGTCGACGATCAGCACGCGGCAGCCGGCCGCGGCGGCCGCCATGGCGGTATTCAGGCCGGCGGTGCCGCCGCCGACCACCGCCACGTCGGTCTCGAGATCGTGGCTCTTGCGCTCGCTCATGTGCGTCTCCTGCTGCGCCAGTCCTGTCAGCCGGCGTGGGCGCTCGCCGTCATCCGCGCCGCGCGCGCGACCATCCGCGGCGCGGTCTCCTTGACCGCGAGCATCGCCGCGGCCACCACGATCTCGCTGCCCACGCACAGCCACAAGGCGGCGCTCAGCGTGAAGTGGTCGGCGATCGCTCCGCCCAGCACGGGCATGATGGTGGTGCCCACGATCACCGCCAGGCAGTTGGTCATGCCGAGCGCGGCGCCGCGCAGCTCGTCGGACACCAGCTCGCTCACGGTCGTGGCCAGCACGATCGGCAGCAGGCCCCAGCCGAAGAAGCCGCTCGCCCCGAGCAGCAGCCGCATGTCGGCGATGCCGAAGTCGCCTTGCAGGTAAAAGACCAGCGCCGCGGCGCAGGCGAGCGCGCCGAGAACCACCGTGCGCTTGCGGCCCCAGAAATCGGACAGCAGCGGCAGCACGAGCTGGCCGACGACACCCGAGAAGCCCCATACCGAGGCGATGCCGCCCGCCTGCAACAGGCTGAAGTGGCGCACCCTGGTCAGGAACAGCACGTTGAACCCGATCGTCAGCTGCAGCCAGGTCAGCACCGCGCAACCGGCGATGGTGACCGCCAGCACCGACGGGTCGCGCAGCAGCCGCGCGCCCGCGCGCCACTGGATCGGATGGCGCTCGGCGTGCGCCGCCGGCTCGCGCATCACGAAGAACAGCGCGCCCAGCACCAGCAGGCTCGCGGCGCCTACGATGGGGAACGCCCAGCGCCAGCCCAGGTGCACGGTGATGGTGGTGATGATCAGGGCGCCCAGGCCCGCCCCGATCAGCGTGTAGCCGGCGGCGAAGATCGCCTGGTTGAAGCCGCGCCGCTCGGGGGCCGATTCTTCGTTGATCGTGGCCTGGCCCACCGACCAGCCCACGCCGTCGCCGATGCCGAGCAGGTCGCGCACGACGAACATCGACAGGAAGTTCCACGCCGCGCCCATCGCCGCGGTCATCACGCAGGTGAACGCCACCGCCGGCAACAGCACCTTGCGCCGGCCGTAGCGGTCCGACAGCCAGCCCCCGACCCAGCTCGATAACGCCCAGGTGATCGAGGTACCGGAGATCAGCAGCCCGGCCTGCCACAGTTTCATGTGGAACTCGGGCACGATCTTGGGAAAGATGAAGCCGATCCCGACCCGGTTCAGGCCGACCGTGCCCCAGAACAGGACCAGCAGCACCAGGATGCCGTACTCGTAACGCGATGACCGCGGTTTTTCCATGATTTGCTCCTCCTCCTGTGCGCGCGCCATGCGCGTTTCAATCCGTGCCGGGCGGCTGACGGCCCGCACCCGTGGCGCCGGAGCGCCTCAGATGCACAGCATCTCCGGCGGGAACTCGACTCGAATGGCCTGCGGCTTGCAATCCTGGCGGCAGGCTCCGCAGTGCCAGCACTCGTCGCCGTAGCGATTGAAGGGACGCAGCCTGCCCATTCCCTGCGCGGGCTTGCGCATGTCGATCACGTCGCCCGGGCACACCCTGGCGCACACGCCGCAGCCGTCGCACTTTTCGTAGTCGAACACCATCGGCACGGCGCTCTCCTACGTGCGCTCGAAGGCGCATTCCAGGCCGCCCCGGCCCCGGCGCACCGTGACCAGCCCGTGCCAGTGGGCGTCGTCGGTCTCGGGATAGTCGATGCGGTGGTGGTAAGGCTTGTTGCGGCTCTCGGTGCGGTACAGGGCGGCGCTCGCCATGACCTTGCCCACCGCGAGGATCGAGCGCGTTTCGTGGCAGCGCATCAGCTCGTGGCGATCGCCGACCTTGATGTCCTCCAGGCTCGACTCGAGCCGCGCCAGCTTCGCCAGTCCGGCCTCCAGCCCCAGGCGGCTGCGCGTGGGCCCCACGTGATCGGCCATGATCTTGCGCACCGCGGCCTCGATCTGGGCGTATGGGTAACCGCGCGCCCGCTCGAGCGGCGCGACGAAGCGCTCGATCTTTTCCCTGTTGAGCGCGACCGAGCCCGAATCGCGCGCGCCTGCGGCGCGCGCATACGCAGCCGCGGACTTGCCGGCGCGATAGCCTCCGGTCACCGCGCCGTGCACGCAGCGGTTGTGGTCGGCGGCGTCGCCCGCCGCGAACAAACCCGGCACCGTGGAGGCGTTGTCGGCGTCGATCTTGATCCCGCTCCCGGTGACCTCCGTGGGACCCGCCTGCATGCCCTCCGATACGGTCACCTCGATCGGCGCCTTGCGCAGGTCCTCCCCGCGCTGGCGGATGTAGTCGGGCAGCGTGTCCTTGTCATAGCCCAGGGTCGCGATCAGGTGCTCGTGGTCCGCGTCGCTCAGGTGCCGGCAGTCGACAAACACCGGCCCGCGCCCCTCGCGGATCTCCTTGAGCGTATGGAAGACGATGTCGTAGCGCGGCGCCCGGTTGCCCAGGGGATGCGCGGCTTCCATGTAGTAATCGCCCAGACTGTTCATGAAGCGCCCGCCCATGCCGGTGAGCGCGTTGAAGCCCGGCGCCGAGAACCCCTTGGGCATCAGGGTCATGCGCATGAACTCCATGTTGGTCAGGGTCGCGCCGGCGTTCAGGGCGAGCACCTGCCCGTCCCCGGTGTTGAACGGGCACAGCCAGGTGTTGAACGGGTTGAGGCGGGGATTCTCGTACAGCCGATTCGTGTTGCCGGTGGCGATGACGGTCGCCTTCGCGTGGACCGCGTGGAAAGCGCCGCTGCGCATGTTGAACACGATCGCGCCCGTCACCTCGCCGTCGCTGGTAAGCAGATCGACGATCATGCTGCGCCCCATCACCCGGCAGCCCGCCTTGCGCACGGCCTGCCCGAGGCGCGGCTTGAGCAGCTTGCCGTTGAAGTTGATCCAGTAAGGCCCGGGCTGGCCCATCGACGCCGTGCGGAAGAACTTGCCGTCGGGGCGCGTGAGCGGATTGCCGATGCGCGCCATGCGCTCGATCGCGGCCGGCAGCTCGTCGCAGTACTGCCGCTCGAGGATCGAGAGGTGATTGGTGCCGCGACCGACGCGCTCCACGTACGAGAGGAACCCCTGCCGGGTGTCCCATTGCTCACCCGTCTCGAGGAAAGCGAGGAAGTGGTCCACGCCGCCGCCGATGTCGCCGCTGCGCTCGATCTTGCCCTTGTCCACGACTACCACCGACGCACCGCGCTCCGCGGCGCCGAGCGCGGCGTTGCATCCGGCGAGTCCGCCGCCGATGATCAGGACGTCGGTGTCCTGGTGCGTCACGTCCATGTCGCGCTCCTCTCAACCCTCGCCCGCAGGCAGTTGTTCGAGGCGCGCGTTCGCCGTGCGGATGTGTTCCTCGATCAGCGCGCGCAAGCGCTGCGGGTCCCTGGCTTCGAGGGCGTCGACGATGCGGCGGTGATCCTCGGCCACCGCGCGCGTGATCTCCGCTTCCGGCTCGGCGCGACGGATCAGCAGCAGCAGCAGATCCATGATCGAGGCGAGCACCATGACCAGGATCGGATTGCCCGCGATTTCCGCCAGGCGCAGATGGAACGCGACGTTGTCGTGGCTCGCCGCCACGCCCGCGCGGGCCTTGCCGATCGCCTCGCCCACCATGGCGCGCAACCCGGCGATGTCCTGCGGCCTGGCCCGGGCCAGCGCCAGCTCGGCGATCTCGCGCTCGATCACCAGGCGCGCCTCGGTGATCTGCGCGACCGAAACGCTGCCCACGCGCAGCAGATCGTTGAGCGCACCGGTGAGCGATTTGGCGCTCGGCGTGCGGATGTACGCGCCGCCGTCCTTGCCCTTGCGGACTTCGACGATGCCCACCAACTCGAGCGCGCGGTAGGCCTCGCGCACCGAGGCACGGCCGATGGCCAGAGCCTCGGCCAGCTCGCGCTCGGCCGGCAGCCGGTCTCCGACGCGATACTGGCCGGCGAAGATCCGCGCCTTCAGCAGGTCCACGATCACCTCGAAGGTGCGTGGCGGCCGGATAAATTCCTCGAATGCGAGCATTTGGTCGCATGGTAGGACCATTCCATGCGACCGACAGAGGCCTCTATCCGGTTCGTTGATCCAAAGTAACGACCAGTCCTTGCTGAACGGATTTGTCAGCGAGCGGCCGAGGCCGCTGCGGGCTCCCGCAGATTCTCGGCCACCAGCTCGAGCAGGCTCTGCATGTGGGTGCCCCACTTGAAGTACGCCTGGCCATCGTCGAAGGTCTGGCGGCAGTTGGCGCAGCTGGTGGCCGCGATCTCGGCGCCGGTGGCGTCGATTTCGCGCATCTTGATGCGGAATGCGCCGCGGCGCAGGTCGTCGGCGTGCTTGATGGCGACCACCCCGCCGCCGCCCCCGCAGCACCAGCCTGCATCGGCATGGTCGGCCAGCTCGCGCAGCTCGACGCCGAGCGCGGCGAGCACCCGGCGCGGCGCC
>Ga0307373_10007478_pt1 | contig 17038 bp, 14 predicted proteins | sample OX2MG_FD_202534 | JGI IMG/M metagenome (GOLD analysis project Ga0307373, IMG submission 202534) | Soil microbial communities from Risofladan, Vaasa, Finland - OX-2 | ecosystem: Environmental > Terrestrial > Soil > Coastal area > Acid sulfate soil | place: Finland: Risofladan, Vaasa | collected... | reverse complement strand
CGTGGGAACGACGGGGGTATTTCAAGTTGTTCCCTGTAATCTGTTCTCTTTGTCTTCATCCCCACATCTCCTCCGTATCCCCTCATCCCCTTTTTCGAAACCGTCGTCGTTCGTTTCGTCCTATTCCTTCGTAATCACCTCATCCAGGTTCAAGATCAAATTCGCGACCATCGCGTACGCGGCCAGCTCGCCGGCGTCGAGAGTCTCATCGCGCTTCGAGTCGCCGACGGACAACAGTTTCGCGGCGGCTTCCTTGTCGGCCTGGTACTCGGCAAGCTGACCTTGGTGAATCCGGACGAGCACCGCCAATTCGTCGGGGAGCGGTTGCCGTGCCGTGGCGACGCGGAAGGCGTGGGCGATCCGCGTTTCGACCGTCGCGCCCCCTTCGGTCATCGCCCGCTCGGCGAGCTTGCGGGCGGCTTCGACGTACTGCTTGTCGTTCATCAGCACCAGCGCTTGCAGCGGCGTGTTGGTCCGGGCCCGCCGCACGGTACACGTCTCGCGCGAGGGTGCGTCGAACGTCGTCAGCGACGGCGGCGGCGCGGTCCGCTTCCAGAACGTGTAAAGGCTGCGTCGATAAAGCGCGTCGCCCTGGTCCTGCTGGAAAATCGACGTGTTGCTCCCCAGGAACGCCACGGCTTCCCAAACACCCTCCGGCTGGTACGGTCTGACGCTGTGCCCCCCAATCCGCTCGACGAGCAAGCCGCCTGCCGCCAAGGCCGCGTCGCGGACCACCTCTGCGTCGAGACGGAAGCGTGGGCCGCGGGCCAAGAGCAGGTTCTCGGGGTCGCGTTCGAGCAGTTGCGGCGTGGCGCGGGACGACTGCTGGTAGGCATACGTCATGACGATCAGCTTTTGGAGTTGTTTCACGTTCCAACCGGAGCCGACGAACTCGGTTGCCAGCCAGTCGAGCAGCTCCGGGTGCGTGGGCCATTGGCCCTGGGCGCCGAAATCGCCGGACGTTTTGACGATGCCGGTTCCGAAATACTGTTGCCAAAAGCGGTTCACGGCCACGCGGGCGGTGAGCGGGTGCGAAGGCTGAACCAGCCACTGGGCCAGGCCCAGGCGATTGGCCGGCGCGCCCGCGGGCATGGGCGGCAGCGCGGCGGGCGTGCCGGCAACCACCTTTTCGCCCTTCTTGTCGTAAGCGCCTCGCACCAGGATGAACGTGTCGCGCGGCTTCGGCATCTCCTGCATGATCATCGTCGTGGGAATCGTCGCGTCGAGCGAGGTCAGCTCCTGCTCGGCTTTGGCGAGGCGCTCGTGCCCGGCGGCGAACAGCGGCCGGGACTTGGCGTAAACGTGCTCCAGGAAGTAGTCGCGAACGGTTTTCTTCTGGTCGTCGTTCCGCGCGGCCTCGTCGACCTTGATGGCGTCTTGAACGCCCTGCGGCAACGTCGATTTGCTCTGCGAACGTTCGTAGCCCACCCAGGCGAGCTGCGATTCGAAGCTTTCGCCGGCCTGAAGAGTGCGAGAGACGATGCCCGCCTTGTCCCAATAACACGTGCCGTCGTGCTGCGTGAAGGCCCAGCCGTTGATCATCGCGCCGGGGTTCAGGCCGACCTTGGCCGCTTCGACTTCAAGCCGCACCCATTGGCCGGGTTCGGGCAAGGGGCCCATCGGCACCCGGCCGGCCGAGCCGGCGGCGCCCCATGGGATGACGTCGTCGCCCCAAATGGCGCGGTGTTCCCAGGAGCCGTCGTTGAACTGCAGCATCACCTCCTTGGGTTTGTCTTGCGGGTCGAGGTAGACATAGGCGAAAAGCTTGTCCCCCTCGCCCACGCGCAGCCCGCGCTCGGCGCCGGTGAAAAAGTGCTGGCTCAAACCGGCGGCCTTGCGGGTCGATGACTTGTCTCCGCTGAGCACGGGGCTTGGCGCCGTGACGAACTGCCAAGGAGTGTTCCCTTCCGGCTTGGCGCCTGCGGGCAGGTCGTCGTCGATCCAAACGAATTCGCGCGGCTCGGGTGGTCCGGCCGTGGCCACGGCTGGCTCGACGTACTCGACCTTGGCCAGTTCGTCCTCGATCTGCCTCCGCGTCTCGGAGATCTCGCTTGTCAGTTGTTGCTGCCGGGCGGCCTGTTCGGGCGATGGGGTCTTGATGATCGGCGGGGGAGCCATCGCGTTGCCGTCCATCGCCCGCTCTTCGACGCTGCTGAAGAAGGCGTAGAGCTGGTAGAATTCCCGCTGCGAAAGCGGGTCGAACTTATGATCGTGGCAGACGCAGCAACCCATGGTCAGCCCCATGAATACCGTGGCGGTGGTCTCGACCCGGTCGACGGCGTACCGCACGAGGACTTCGTCGTCGATCGAGCCCCCCTCGCTCGTCGAGACGTTGCAGCGGTTGAAGCCGGTGGCGATCCGCTGATCGAGCGTGGGGCTCGGCAGGAGATCGCCGGCAAGCTGCTCGACGGTGAACTGGTCGAACGGCAGGTTGCGGTTGAAGGCGTCGATCACCCAGTCGCGGTATTTCCAGAGCGCGCGCTCGTTGTCGAAATGCAAGCCGTGCGTGTCGCCGTAGCGCGCGGCGTCAAGCCAGTAGCGGGCCATGTGCTCGCCATAGCGGGGCGACAAGAGCAAGCGGTCGACGAGCGCTTCGTAGGCACCCGCCGATGTGTCGGCGAGGAAGGCGTCGACTTCGGCGGGAGTGGGGGGCAAGCCCGTCAGGTCGAACGTCACGCGCCGCGCGAGGGTCACTTTGTCGGCGGCCGGCGCGGGCTCGAGACCCTCGGCTTCGAGCCTGGCCAGCAGGAAACGGTCGAGGGGGTTATGGACCAGCGCTTCGCGCAGCACTTGCGGCGGCGCGACGCGTGCCGGGGGAAGAAACGACCAATGTCCGCGGAACTCAGCGCCCGCTTCGACCCACCGGGTGAGCTTGTCGATTTCGTCGGGCTTGAGCGTCTTGCCGCTGGCCGGGGGCGGCATTCGCTCGAGCGGATCGGCCGAGGTGATCCTGGCGACCAGGGCGCTGGCGGCGACGTCTTTGGCGACGATGGCCTTCGCGCCCGAATCGAGTTGGGCGGTCGCGCCCTCCGGCTTATCGAGCCGCAGCCCGGCCTGGCGTTGCGTTTCGTCGGGGCCGTGGCACTTGTAGCAATAGTTCGAGAGGATCGGCCGGATATCGCGGCTGTAGTCGGGCGGCCGCGGACCCTCGGCGCGGGCCGTGGCAAGGGAGCATATTGAGCACGGCACGGGGACCAAGCAAGTAGCCAAAGTCAAGATTTGGGACCAAACGCGGCAAGTTTGGCACGGACGCTGCTGCATGGCGGGGCTTGGCGTGTTGAGGCGGGCAAAGCGGGCGGGGATACTTGCAATTCTACACGCCGGCGCTGAACGCGCAAAGTACGAATTGCACCCATTTCCCGCGATGGATCGAGTCGCGGTCGGCTCGAGGTCACGCGGGGCAGGCACTGCCCAATCCCAGAAATGGGCAACCGAAGTGAAAATGGGACAGTACCTGGCGCGAGTGTTTTTCAACCCTGGAACACGGCTTTGGGCCTCGCCTGCTCCATCGCGTGCAGGATTTGCATCAGGTCGTAGGCGGTCAATTCGTAGAGCAATTGCGTCACCTTCGCGTGCAACTCGGGAGGCAACGCCGGCTCGACCTCCTTCATGATTTTCACCAGCCTTCCCTCCTGGGCCTTGAGCTCGGAGTCGTCGATTCTGCCGTCGGCCATCGCCTCGACGAACGGCGTCAGGCGGCGCGCGTAGCGCTCAATCGTCGGCTGGTGCGACACGCCGTCGAGCCAGGTGAGTTTCGGCGCCGCCGCGGTGCGCTTCGGTTTGGCCGATCCGGCGGCGATGCTCCGCTTGCCCGCCGCCTTGTTCTTCGCAGGGACCGGTTTGCTCTTGGATTTCGTCTTCACCGGAAGCCTGGTCTTGCGTTTCTTCTTGGCCATGGAGAGCCTCTTGGGGATTGTGATAATCAGGTTTTCGGTTTTGGCTGGGAGTTCATTCGTGGTCCATCGTCCGTGGTCCGACGCCGAATACAACGCGGGCAAAACCGGGGGGCTAACGCCGGGGTACCTGCGCAGCGGGTCGGCTCGCCTTGTCCCCCGCAACTGACCAATGACCAGTGACCATTGACAAATAACATCACTCTTCCAGCAACTGCCGGATCGCGACCAATCGTTCTTGCAATTGACTGCGGCCGTTGGGTTCGGCGACCTTGGTCCTCCAGCGCTCGGGCAGAAACGAGAGCTGCGAGCATTCGAGCACGGCGGCGATTTCTTGCAGCTCCTTTTCCAAACCTTGGGCCGAGGGGATGAACTCTTCGAGAGCTTGCCGGAGGTCGGCCCGCGACAACTCGCCGCGGCCTGCGGTGAGCGCCGCGCGTTTCGCCGCCAGCACGACGCTTTCGATGTCGGCGCCGCTCAAATGACGGTCGGCCGGCACTTCCACCACCGCGTCGGCCGCCAGCTTGACCTTGTTCTTGCGGGCCATCACCTGGAACATGGCGGCGAACTCGGGCTGCTCCAACGGGTAGAACAGCGGGATGTGGACCTCGGCCCGGCCTTGCCGCTTCAGGTCGATCGGCAGCAAGTCGGGGCGGCTCGTCAACAGCATCCAGACGATTTTGCCACGGTAGGAGGTGTCGCCCATCTGGCCGGCGATCATCGAGAACACGCGGCTCGATGTGCCCGAATCGCCCTCGGCCCGGCGATTTCCCAGGGCCGCGTCGGCTTCGTCGATAATCACCACCACCGGACCCAACGAGCGGAGCACGGTCAGCACCTGTTCGAGGTTCCCCTCCGTCTCACCGACGTACTTGGAACGGAAGTTGCGCAGCGTGACGCACGGGATGCCGATCGAGCCGGCATAGCACTCCGCCAGGAACGTCTTGCCCGTGCCGACCGGGCCGGTGATCAAGTACCCCATCGGCGCCGCATCGAGTTGGCCGCGGCCGATCCAATCGGCATCCTCCCGAAGCCGCCGCCGGCAGGCTTCGTGCCCCACGACCATGTCGAGCGTGTGCTTCGGCTCGACGAACTCGACCAGCCCCTGGCATTGCCGCTCGATCAGGGTCTTCTTCAGCTCCTTGAACTTGCCCGCGTCGGCCCTGGCCGTGTCGCGTTTTTCCTGCGATACGAGCACATTCAGGCTCACCAGGCTCAGTCCACTGGTCATTTCGGCAAGTTGGTCGGGAGGCAGGCCGGGCTTTTCGGGCGCTTGCCTTGCTTGCGCTTCGCCTTGGTGTTCGGCACTACGGACCCAGCGGACGAAGCGCTCGCGCTGGTCGCGTTCGGGCATGGGGATTTTGATTGCCGCGACGTGCGGGTTTTGCACCAACCGATCATTGATCTCATTCAGCTTCTCCGACACCAGGCAGAAGGCGACGTTGGCCCGCTTGATGTACGGGTTTTGCGCCCAGCCGAGCATGCGGACCAGGCGGCCGGCTTCGCCCTTGGCCATCGTTGCCGGGTCGCCCGCGGGGACAAGGTACTGGGCGTAGTCGAAAATGATCGCAATTCGCTTGCGATTTTCGGCGTCGTCAACGAGGCTCCGCTCGATGAAGCGGTCCAAGAGGGCCAGGATCGCCTCGGCGTCGCGGGGCCAGGAGTTGGTCTCGCCCAGGCGGCCGGAGAGGTGCGAGAGCATGGCCTTGAGCCGGGCCGAATCGCCCCCGGCGAGCGGTCGCAGGCCGCGTCCCAGGTCGTAGTCGAGCACGATGTCCCAAGTTCCGAAGACCTGGGTGGCGAGGAACTCGGCCAGATTGGAATAGGTTTCGCCGTCGCCGTCGGCCGCCCGGCCGGCGATCAGGTCGTGGACGTTGCCATTGAGCACGAACAAGCAGGTGGTACCGGAGAAATAGAGGTCTGCCAACTCCTTCGCCCACGACGGGTACCAGTCGGGGAGACTGGGCGGCGCGGCGATCGTGGAGGGTTCGGCGGTCATGCGGCGGCTACACCATCGGGAGCACGACGGACGTGCGACAGAAAAATGGCGACAGAAAGATGAAGAAGGGAAGAAGAAAACGGTCGCTCCCGCGGGGCCCCATTTCGTTCGATTCCTCTCTCTTCCGCGTATTTTTCTGTCGTCATTTTTCTGTCGTTGCGTCGTTCGTTACTACGTGTGACGCGATTCGACACCTTGCCAGGCTGACATGGTTCACGACTGTGTCTGCTTGACGGGCATGGCGGGGCCCAACTCCTTGGTGGCTTGCGGGACGGCCGCCGTCTCGGGCGTGACCAGCCCCTGTGAGACTTCGAAATCCTTCAGGGCCTGGTCGGCCATCGACTTCTCCATTGCCTGCTCGCGCTGCACGTCGACGACGCCTTCGCTCGACAAATCGGCGGCCACGCGCGCTTTGGCCCGGTTCAGCCCGATTTTGTCTTGAATCACCTGCTCGATCTGGCCGAAGTCGGTGCTGACGTCGAAGTGGAAGCTGGTGGCGAGCTTGGCCATCTCGGCCTCGGCCCGGCTCATTTTCCATTCGGCGTCATATTTCTTGATGTTGTTCTGGACCTGCGTCAGCTTACCGCTGGCGTGCTTGATCTTCAGGAGGTTGTTGTTGTACGCCTCTTCGTGCATCTTGAGCTGCGCCTGGTTCTCAGCCAGGTCCTGCTTGGCCTTCTGCATCTCCAGCGCGTACTTGCCGGCCGAATCACGGTCGCCGGCTTGCAAGTACGCTTTGACCTTGGCCTCCAGGCTCTTGACGCGGGCTTCATCGCCGGCCACCTGCCGGCCGACGCGTTCGACGAGCGCCCGGTACTGTTCCAGCCCTTCGCGCCCCTCCTTGAGCTGGGCCACGGCCCGGTCGTATTCGTATTGCATCTGAGCGATCGGATCGGCCGTCCAGAAGAAGTTGGCGAGCTTGTTCACCTGCGCCGCCAGGGAGTGCCAGAGCTTGCTGATGATCATCGTGTACCTGCTGAATTGAAGGGCCGTGACAGCGGTTCTTCTATAACACCCGCTGGCATGGCCTGTCAAACTATCGACCTGTTTTTTGCGGATTATTGTTGACAACGGCCCCGCGGCGGTAAGATCCGTGGTGGAGCGACGAATCGGTAGAGAGAGCAGGGGATGGGGCGACGCGGAGAGGGGGAGACGCGGGAATACGGAAAGCGACCGACCAATGACAACCGACCAGTGACAACGGCCCCATGACAACTTCACCCGATTGGCTTCGCCGGCTTGAAAATGCCCTGGATTACGCCGCGCTACAACAAACCTTCTCGGAAATCGTGGCCGAGGCCCAGTCGGGCAAGGAAAGCCCCGAGCTGGCTCGCGCCATCGACGCGGCCGTCAAACGGCTGGAGGAGGAGCGTGCCCGTGATGAACAGGAGCTGCGCGAAATCCAGGGCCGTTACGAATCGTTCCGTGAGGAAAACCAGGGGGTCGTGGGCTGGTTCAAACGGCACATCCCTTTCACGGAAACTCGCAAACAGGAGAAAGAGCACGTGTACGAGGTCGCCGACCAGCAGGCCGAGATCCTGGCCGACAACCTGGTCATCGCCCGTGCGCAGATGATCAAGGAGCGGTTCGTGGCCCCTGCCGACCGTAAATTGGGCCGCAGGCCGGCCGATTGGCAGGCCGAGCTGGCCCGCGGACGGAGCATCCACGAGTTGGCCACGTTGGCAGGGTCGTTGAAAGCCGTCGCGGCCGAGATCGACCGTTCGCGCGGATTCGTGCAACTGTTGAAGGAGGACATCGAGGCCTTCGCCGGAGCGCAATTCAAATCGAAGGAAGACCGCCAGCGGCGCGACGCCGACCTGGCCACCGCTCGCGACGAATTGGCCGAGTTGCAGCACGAGTTGGACCAGGAGACCGCGATCAAACAAGAAGGGCTCGAGCGCCTGGGCCGGTTGGTGACTGACGAGCTGACGGGTAACGACGCCGCATTCCGGGACGACGGCCATCACCTCGAACGGCTGCGCGCGGCCGCAACTCGGTTCGATGAAGCCCGCGGCGCGACGGCCAAACTGGCCGCCGCCGTCGGCACGCTGGGCGGCCTGGCCAAGGAGTTGCACGCCTTGCCCGGCGACTTGCAACAATTGCGTGAGACGCGCAAGAAGATCGAAGCGCGGCAGTCCGACGCCGCCATCGCGGCGGCGCGGAAAGCGGCCGTCCACGACGAGCGCCGCTCGCGGCTCGACGAGGCCGAGCGCGCTATGCGGCAGAAGCAGCAGGCGCTTGACGTCGTCAAGCAATCGGAGGCGGCCTACCGCGCCGAGCGGTTGGCGAACAAGCGCATGCCGCAGATGGCCGAGGCCGAGGTGGACGAGTCGCCCTACGCTCGGCAACTGCGCGAAGCTCAAGCGGCCCTCGATGTGGCCGCGGCGAGCGTCCGCGACACTCAGCCGGCCTGCGACCTGGCGAAACGCGAGGTGGACGAAGCGCAGCGGGCTTTGGCCGCCATCGATGCGCAGCTCAAGGAGGCCGGCGACAAGCTGGCCGTGATGGAACAGCGAGGTCCGCAGTTGCGCCGCGATCTGGCCACGGCGGCCGACGCCGGCCACTCGACGTTTACCGCGGCGGCGACGGCGCTGGCCGCGTACCTGCGCGGCGATACCACTTTGAGCGCCGCCCAATCGCTACGGAGCGAGGTGACCGGACCGCTCGTCGCCGGCTGGGTCGGTGGTGAGGGGCTCCAGCGCCCCTTCGCCGATGCGTTGTTTCCTTACATCGGCGCCGGTTGGGCCGAGCGCGACTTCCAGCGGCACTTGCAGGCCGCCGCCGTGCTCGAGCGGGTCGCCCAATGGGAAGAGTCGCACCGTCATGTGCTCGAGCAAGAACGGTCGGCCGTCGCCCTACGCCGCGAGTCCACTTGGAATCGCCGTTGCCGGGAGTTGCTGGGCGATGTTCTCACCGAAGAAGCCCGCCGCCATACCACGTTATAAGTCCAGGCTTCGGCGGACACCTGCACGGCCGGCTGACGCCCTTGTGCTGTCCACCAACGCCTGGCCTTTATCACGCGCTGCCATCGGGACCCTGCCTTCGGCAGGGCGGCAGGTCCGCTGACATAGGCTATGCCACCCGCCAGGGCAGCGGCTTACGCGCCAACCCCGCGAGCAGGTTCTCGATCGACATTTCGGCCATGCGGCGGCGAGTCTGCTCGGTGGCGCTGCCCAGGTGCGGCGCGATGACCACGTTCGACAATGACAAGAGCGCGTGGTCGCGAGGCAGGGGTTCGGGGTCGGTGACGTCGAGCGCGGCGGCGGCGATCAGGCCGGCTTGCAAAGCGGCGACCAGCGCAAGGGTGTCGACGACCGGCCCGCGGGCAATGTTCACGAGCACGGCGGTCGATTTCATTCGCGAAAACGCCCGGCTGTCGATCAGCCCGCGCGTTTCGGTCGTCAAGGGACACGACAGGATCACGTAGTCGGACTGGGCCAGCAGGTCGTCGAACGACGTGTGACGCACGCCCCATTCGGCCTCGATGTCGGGCCTTCGACGGCGGTTGCAATAGAGCACGTTCATGTCGAAGCCGCGCGCGCGCCGCGCAAGCTGGTAACCGATCCGACCCAGCCCGACGATGCCCAGCGTGCTCGAGTGGACCTCGCGGCCGAGCATGTAGCCGGGATCGTAGACCGTGAACTGCCGAGAACGCGCGTAACGGTCGCCCTCGACCACGCGCCGCGCGGCGGCCAGGAGCAGCGCAAAGCCCATGTCGGCCGTGGCGCCGTCGAGCACGCCCGGAGTGTTGCCCACGGGGATGCCGCGGGCTTGGGCGGCGGCCAGGTCGATGTGATCGACGCCGACCCCGTAATTGCTGATGACTCGCACGCCAGGCAGACGGTCGAGCAGCGGCCCGTCAACCGTAGGGTGCCCGTAAGTATACAGGCCATCGACCGGCTCGCTCGCGCCGTCGCGGGCCAGCGTCCAAGGAAGCCAGTCGATGGCATCGGCGGCGAGCTCGAGGATCGTCGCGGCCAATGGCTCGTCAGCCACCACGCGCGGCCGGGCCGCGGAACCGGGAGCGTGCGTACTCATGGGGTCTTCATTTCACGTTCAACAGCACTTGCAAGAGCCGCGGCGCACGGCGCGATTGAGTTTGGGGCGCTTCGCGGTCGGCCGACTCCGCCTCGTCAGCGTCCGGACCGGCTTCGTCGGTTGGCTCGGCTTCGTCAGCCGGCGTCGGTTCATCAGCCGGCGTAGGCTCGTCGGTGGGCACCGGATCGTCAACATCCGGCCCGGGCGCGACCTGATCGCTGGCCGGCGCGAGATCGGAGTCGTCGTCCATGTCGGCCTTGAAGGGAGCTTCCGCCTGTTCAGTGCGCGACACGCAATGTCCGCAGCCGCGGCAGATTTCCTCGACGACCCACTTGTAGTCGGGCACTTCCTTCTTGACTTCCTTCTTGACCAGATTTGTCCGTGTGCGGACCTTGGCGCAGGTCGGCTTCCAAATCGTGCTGCGGTGGATGTGTCCGTTGCAGTCGCGTTCGCACTTGACGCCGCACTTTTGGCTGGGACCAGGAACGCAGAAATCCTCGCGTTCGCAGGAGTACTCGGTCTTCGTTTCCGTTTTCGTGCCACAAACAAGGCGGCAATACTTCTTGCAGTTCCGGCGGCATCCGCAATGGTCGCAGTGCCGTATACCGGCCTGAACGTCGCAGGCCCAGGACGCCAACCCAACCGCCAATACGATTCCCAAGGCTTTCATGGAAACTCCCTCCGATTCAAAACCAACGGACTATGTGGAATCATCGGCAAAACGACCCGCGCGAATGACGCGTAATCGCGCGGCGGGCAAGCGCCGCTAGCCGTATATGGTCCCGGCAGGGTATTTCGACGATCGATGTTCCCGCGACGAGTCAAACCTTGCGGCCTGCGCCAAGTTTAGCGTCCTGGGGTGCTATCGAGTCGCTCAAATCGCCCGGAGTTTTCCGCGAGGGAGTGTCGGACAAGGCCCTGGCGAAATCGTCGTGATGGCTGGACCGTTTGGTGGCGGGGACGTAAAACAGGTGCGCGAACAAGGTCCGAACCCGATCATCTTCACCCAAGAAACAATGGCACGAAGCCGAGCGCGAGCGAACGAAGCGGTCTCGGCGGAATCGCAGGACGACCGTTACTACCGGCTGATCGTAGATGCACTGCGCGTTTGCTGGGACTATCGACCGTGTTTCGGAAAGGGACGAAAGGGCGGCATGACGCTGGATCAGTTCCAGCGAATTTACCGTGAGGATCTGTTTTACAACTGGATGGGAATGGACTCGCAATTGATGTATGCGGCGCACAAGGCTGCCGGCGGAATGACCTCGATTTATCGGCAGATCGGTATTGGGTGCCAACGGGTTTTTTACACGATGTTGCAAGATTGCCTGGGGCTTTCCGAGGCGCAGGCGGCTTGGACGTACCGCGTCCCGCTCCCCAACGGTAAGTCCCGCCCACTCTCGTTGGATGGACGGATCGAATTTGCCGACGTTTCCGACTCCCGGAACCTGGAGCGATTGAGAGCGTGGACGGTGGATGCGGGGAGAACGTTGTTGCTGGCCGGTAACGTGCGCAAGCAGATCAAGGGCGTCGTATTCGAAGTGCGACAGGGCTACAAGAGCAAAGACTCAAAGCGCCAGAACGCGGACCTTGCAAATGCCTCGAGCGCCTATGCCAACCTATACGTTCCCGTACTCCTCCTTTTCTCCACTCAAATCGATGAAGCCCTGGCGGAGCGTTACACGCAGGCGAGATGGCTCCTGCTGACCGGCACGATGAGCGGCAAGCCAACCGACAGCACCTACGTTTTTTGCCGCGACGTGCTGGGGTACGACCTGGCGAGCTTTTTCGAGAGGAATTCCGCTCGATGCAAGTTGGAACTGGAAACAGTACTAGCGCAACTCCTGAAAGCATGAAAGCATGACGGAATGACGAAAAACCTAGTCGGCCGCCTCGACCATTTGACCTTCAAGGGAAACCTTGCCAAGTCGCGCTATGGTTGGCTGCGGCTGACGCCCGCCTACTCGGTTCATCTTGTCGAGGAGTTGCTCGACGCCGAGGCCGACGACGGTGCGACCGTGCTCGATCCGTTTTGTGGAACCGGAACGACCGCTCTGGTCTGCGCGGAACGAGGCATCCCGTGCACTACGACGGATATCAACCCTTTCCTGCTGTGGTTGGCCGGAGCAAAGTGCGCCCGCTACACGCCTCCGCAGATTGATTTGTGCCGCAATCTGGCTCGCCAGGTGACCGGCGCGATCGTCAACCTAGCCGCACAACGTCCGTGGACACCGCCAATCCACCAGATCGAAAAATGGTGGGATGAGCGAGCATTGTTGGCCCTGGGGCGAGCATTGGCCCAAATCAAGCAGATCTCCACGGAGTTTCCAACGAATTCCGTCAATTTGCTGCTGGTAGCCTTTTGTCGGACGATGATTGATGTTGCACACGTCAGCTTTGGCCACCAGTCGATGTCTTTTAAACGCAAGGAAGTGCCACCGATTCTGGCCCTCATCCAAAGTGAGGAGGACGCGGTGGCGGAGAGTTGGGAACGTTCGGCAGCTACCGTGATGTCCGGGGGCGCGACCGAAATCGCCGGTTCGCCGGATTTCGTCCTTTGCGACGCCCGCGACCTGAAGTCCGAACTACATTCAAACCGGTACTCGTGCGTGATTACGTCGCCGCCCTATCCGAACCGTATGAGCTATATCCGGGAACTGCGGCCATACATGTATTGGCTTGGCTACCTGGCCGAATCCCGCGCCGCAGGTGAGCTCGATTGGAAAGCGATCGGCGGGACCTGGGGATGTGCCACGAGCAACTTGACGCGATGGGAACCCGAAGCGGAAGTGTCGATTCCGTTCGGGCAATTTGCTGAAGTGCTTGACCGCATCGCCGAGCGAAGCGGGCTCCTCTCCCGTTACGTGCATCGCTATTTTTGCGACATGGTTGGCCACGTTCGCAGCTTGTTCCAAGTCGTGCAGCCTGGTGGCGCGGTTCACTACATCGTGGGCAACTCGAAGTTTTACGATGTGATGCTCCCGGTTGAAGCGATCTTCGCGGCCTTGTTCAAGGCCGCTGGGTTCTCCGAAGTCAGCACGAAGGTCGTTCGCAAGCGAACTTCGAAGAAAGAATTGTTCGAGTTCCTCGTTTCAGCGCGCAAACCGAACCGGTGAAATATGAAAATTGAAGCTCGCGGCCTGGTTTACGACGCGACTCGCCGTCCGGCGGAGGAGCGGATCGCGTTTTTCACCAGTCTCTCGACGCTCGAATCGGGCGCGATCTTGTGCGGCTTCGAAGTAGGGCCGTCGAAGCACGCCCCCACGGCGACGATTTTCTTCTGTCGCTCGCGCGACGGCGGCTCAACCTGGCGGGAGTTGCCGTTTCGCTTCGAAACCGTGCTCGACGGCAAGCCCGGCTCGCTTGCGGCGGGCGAAGTCGTCGAAGCCTCACCGGGGCGGTTGATCTTGTTTGCCACCTGGTTCGATCGCAGCGAGCCCGAACGTCCGCTGTTCGACCCGGTAACCGAGGGAATTCTGCACAGCCGCCAACTCCGCGCCGTTTCGACCGACGAGGGAGAGTCGTGGAGCGCGTGGCGGCAAGTGCCGACGGTGGGCCTGGCCGGCTGCGGCACGACGGGACCGACGATTCGCTGGCGCGACGGGACGCTGGCACATGCCTTCGAGAGTTTCAAGGAGTTCGACGATCTCCGGCCGGGCCGGCACGCCGCCTGGCTCGTCGTCTCGCGCGACGGAGGCGAGACGTATTCCGAACCGGTGCTTGTGGCCCAGCACCCCGAACACAAGGTCTACTATTGGGACCAGCGGCTGTGCGCCGGCGCGCGGCCGGGCGAGTACGTGGCGCTTTTCTGGACCCACCATCTCCAACGGAAACGCGATTTGAACGTCCACATCCGTCACGGCTCGATCGACGAAACGGCCTCCGAGTTAACGGTCGAGCGGTTGCCCGTCGAGACATCCATTCCGGGCCAGATTGCGGCGCCCCTGTTGCTGGACGACGGCCGGCTGTTGGCGTTCGTGGTCGATCGCCACCGGCCCGGCACGATGAAGCTCTGGTCCAGCGGCGACGGCGGCCGGACCTGGCCGGAGGACGACTGCCTGCTGGTGCATACCCATGAGGAACGGGCGGCCCTGTCGCAGGGCCTGGAGAACATCGACTTCAAGCAATACTGGGAGGACATGGGCAAATGGAGCTTTGGCCACCCCGCCATCCGCCAGTTGCCGGATGGAAGAGTGCTGTTGGCCCATTACGCGGGCACGCCCGACGCGATGAGCATCCATTGGGTGCGGGTCTCGGTGTAACGCGGGCTTCGGCTGCAAACGAACAAAATTGGTAGGATGACACGAACCCCTTACGAATCGGTGGTATGACGCAATGAATCTACTCGGCAAAAAAGCCCTGGTGACCGGCGCGGCGCGCGGCATCGGCTATGGCTGCGCTCTCGAACTGGCCAAGGCCGGCGCCGACGTCGCGGTCAACGATCGCACGCGCACGCCTCAGGCCGAAGCGGTCGTCGCGGAGATCCGCGCGCTGGGCCGCCAGGCCGAGCTGGTCGCGGGCGACGTCTTCGCCCGGCCGTCGTGCGAACAAGTGGTCGCGGCAGCCATCGATGCCTTGGGCCAAATCGACGTTTTCGTGAGCAACCCGGCGTATTCCTTCCGGGCGCCGTTCCTGGAGTTCGCGCCCGAAAAATTCGAGCAGGTGCTCGAAGGGGTGTTATTCGGCGGATTCCATATGAGCCAGCTCGTGGCCCGGCACATGGTGGCGCGCGGTGGCGGCGGCAAGATCGTGTTCATCTCCAGCGTTCACCACCGTATCCCTTTCGCGCGAAGCGTGGCCTACAACGCGGGCAAGAGCGGCCTGGTCAACATGGCGTTCACGATCGCCAACGAGCTCCTGCCGCACCGGATCAACGTGAACGTGATCGAGCCAGGCTGGATCGACACGCCGGGCGAGCACGAGTCGTTCGGCGACGCCGCGATTCGCGAGCAGGGGCCGCAGCTCCCCTGGGGACGGCTGGGAACGCCGTCCGATATCGGCAAGGCCGCGGCGTTTCTCTGTTCGGACGACGCCGACTACATCACCGGAACGTCGCTGTTGGTGGACGGCGGGTTTTGGATGCGCGGAGCCAGGGAGTAGATCACCTGCTTCGTTGTCATTCGCGCGGTACTCTGGGCCCTTCGAACTGCTAGACGATCCACGCGGCCAATAACAAATAAACGAACGATTGATAATGGGCGAACCGTACAACACTAATCTAGCAGCCGAATTTCATGTGCTCTCTGCGTTGTACCGGCTTGGGATGCAAGCCAATTTGACTTTGGGGAATAGGAAGTCAGTAGACATTGTGGTTGTCCGGGACGCGGGGGACGCTGTTACGATAGATGTCAAGGGCCCAGCGGGGGATACGGGCTGGCCTGTTGAAAACGTCAAGTCTGGTCGAGCCAACCATTTCATGGTATTCGTTGGTTTCAAAAACAAGATCGAGGACTTGAAGAACTTGCCGGAGATTTACGTCGCGCCTTCCGAACGGCTGGCAGAAATCACCTACAGCTCTCCGAATTCGAAGCGGAAGGTCGTCAGAGCCTCCTTGATGCGCAAGCCTGAACAGGCCGAGTTTCGAGACGCTTGGCACTTGATTCTGGAAAATCGATAAATGCGACGCAGCAACACGGGGCCGGAAGCGTTTCTTCGCATGGACGACGACTACGTCACGCGCACATCGTTAACGCTCAAGGACGTCTCCCTCGGATGGGCGGCGCAAGGGAGCGAAGAAAGGGCTCGACTCAGTCCAAAATGTCGGGCGGCAGGGGCGGAATGAGGGGCGTCAAGATAGCCACCAATTCAGGAACATGGACCGTTGCGACGCGAAAAATGCGCTCGTGGTCGATTCGACCGTAGTCATGTGCCAACACGTGCCGTTGGGCAATGATTGGCCCCCACGGGACTTCCGGATGTGCTTCTTGAAACGTCTTCGAGATGTTTCTTGCGGCTTCTCCGATGATCTCGATCGCACGTTCAACCGCCAACTGTGATTTCCGGTCTTGCAAGTATTGATCGAGGTTCTCCCCCGCGACGAACTGCTGCACTTCAAAAGCGGCTTGCAACATGTCCCAGAGGTATGCGGGGTCGCGATCGTCAGACGGCATAGATGACCTGCTTCGTTGACAAAATCGCGTGCCGTCGAAAAGGGTTGGTGAGATTTCGCTTTTCAACCAGGTCGACATCCCGTCCGAAGATGGCCCTCAATTCGTCGCGCGCCCGCAGTACATCCCAGGAGTCCCATTGCGCAGTGTCGCTGAAGCTGACGAGTACATCGACGTCGCTATCGGGCCCAAAATCCTCGCGGAGCACCGAGCCAAATAGAGCCATCTCCCGGACCTGCCACCGGCGGCAAAACAGCGCGATCTGGTCTTTTTCTATGTCAACTTGAATGGTCAGCATGGTCAAATCTCTTTGCGGCCCTGCGGTATTATACCGCCACGCACGCAACGTGCGCAGGTCGGCTTTTCCCGCCTGAAGTAGCAAAGAAATGCCTAACCTACGAATCGGCTCATTCCCGCGGTACTCTGGGCCCCTCGAACTGCTTGACGATCCACGCGGCCAACAGCTCGTGGGCCTGGTCGATTTTCGTATGACCGGCGGCGGGCGCCACCACCAGCTCGACCGGGATCACGACCTTGGGGTAATGGCTCTTGGCCGCGGCTTCACGGACCACGGCGCGGGTGAAGTCGATCGCGTCATCCGTGCTCACGCGCTCGTCATGGTTTCCAATGCTGAGCCACACGGCGCACCCGGCCAGTCTCTGGCCCTGGTTGGCAAGCGAAAGTTGCTCCGCCTTCTCCCGAGCTTTGGTCCCGGAGAACTCGCTGAGCGCTAACAGGTTCGTGACGGGCGAAACGCCGGCCACCGCCCGCACGCGGCGATCGGCGGCCGCGAAGTGGACCGCCAGGAAGCCGCCGCGCGATGTGCCGTACGCGGCGACACGTTCGGGATCCGAATAGCCTTCGTCGACGAGAAAGTCGAGCACCGCGCTGGCTTTGGCCGTGAAGTCCTTGGTGAAATCGTCCTCCCGCTCCAGGCGGTACACCCAACCGCTCAACTCGGCCGGTTCGCCGGGCCGCGCGTCTTCGCCGTGACAAAGAGC
>Ga0307373_10007477_pt1 | contig 17039 bp, 12 predicted proteins | sample OX2MG_FD_202534 | JGI IMG/M metagenome (GOLD analysis project Ga0307373, IMG submission 202534) | Soil microbial communities from Risofladan, Vaasa, Finland - OX-2 | ecosystem: Environmental > Terrestrial > Soil > Coastal area > Acid sulfate soil | place: Finland: Risofladan, Vaasa | collected... | reverse complement strand
GCGCGTACAGCGCCAGCCGCTCCCGGCCTCGTGCCGGCACCGGGACTCCGGTGATCGCCGCCGGCCCTCCCCCGAAGTGAGCCGACACCTTCGTGCCCCGTCCGTCCGGCCGGTCGCCCTTCAGCCGGGCAGCGGCAGCGAGCGCCGCCGCCGCGTCGACGGTGCCGAAGCCGACCCGGTCGTCGTATCCTCCCGCGGGCGGGTTCCGCGTGCTGCTCGTGATCGCCTGCTCCACCAGCGCCGGGGCCAGGCCGGGGTAGACGGCCTTGATGAGGGCGGCGACGCCGGCGGTCAGCGCGCAGGCCGGGCTGGTCCCGCTGACCAGCCAGTACTGCCCGTCCCTGCCCTGGGCCGGCACCTTGACCCCGGGCGCGGCGACCTCCACCGACAGGTTGTCGCTGGAGAAGCCGGCGGCCGACCCGTTCTGGGCGAGGGCACCGACCCCGAGCACGCCCGGATAGTCGGCCGGGAAGGAGTACGGGGCGGGCTGGCCACGCCGGGCACGGGCCGTGTCCCCCGAGTTGCCTGACGAGGCGACGACGACGATTCCCTTGTCCAGGGCGTTCTGCAGCGCCAGCCGGACCTGCCAGCTGGCGGCCCCGTAACCGAGCGACATGCTGATCACCTTGGCGCCGTGGCCGGCCGCGTAGGTGATGGCCTTGGCCAGGGCAGTCTGGACCGTCGCATTCGATTCGTGCTCGTACTGCTTGATGTGGGGGTCTCCGCGGTCGGTCACCACCCGGATGGACAGGATCCTGGCGCCGGGGGCGACGCCGATGACCCCGCTGGCGCCGCCGGGCCCGTGACCGTGGCCGGCGATGAGCGAGGCCATCCAGGTGCCGTGGACGCCCCAGGACGCGTTGGAGCGCGAGGTGCTGACCCCGGAGTAGTCCGGGCCGTTGGTGACCGATCCGGACAGGTCCGGGATGGAGCCGTAGACACCGCTGTCGATCACCGCGACGGTCACTCCGCGGCCGGTTGATGTGGCCCAGGCGGCCGGGGCGTTCACCATGTTCAGCACCCACTGCTCCTGGTTGCGCACGGCGTCAGCGCCAGCCGGGACCGCCGCGGTCACCGCCAGCGCGCAGGCCGCCGCCGCGGCGGACAGGATCGCGACCGCGCGCCCGGCCGCTGCCCGTGCCCTCAGCATGCGGGCCCGCCGGGGCAGCGCGGCGCCGGGGGGACGGCCCCCAGGTGGGACGCCATCCAGCCGCCGACGCCGCCCGCCAGGCTGAGCATCTCGCCGGCCGCGTAGGTGTTGCTCGCCTCGTGCACCCGCCGCCTGCCGTCGGCGTAGCCCACCGTGGCGAATACCAGGTAGGGCCCGGCGGCCTGATCCCAGGACAGCTGGCGCTGCCGGTCACGGAACCTGGCCACCAGCGTGTGGCTGAACGCCACCGCCCGGACACCGGGCGGCAGGCGCCCGGCGCTGGCGCCGGGCAGCGCACGGGCCGCGGCGCTGGCCGCGGCGGGGCTGGGCAGGACGGCGACGCCCACCGTTACCGCCAGGCTCTGCGTCGCGTCGTCATAGGTCGCCCTGAGCACGGCCAGGCATCCCTGCCGGGCCAGGACGGCGCCCACCGCGGTGTCGGTGGCCTGCTGGCAGCTGGCCGGGGGCGCGATGCCGATCCGGCGTGCGGCCAGGGTCAGGTCACCGGTGCCACCCAGCACCCGGCTGGTCACCCGGTACGGGATCCGCCCGGGGAAGATCTCACCGGCGGGCCAGGCGCGCCAGCGCTTGCCCATCTCCCAGGCCACGATCTGCTGATCCTGCGCCGCGCTGAAGGTGCGCGGCAGGATCTGCACCACGAGCCCGGCCACCGACGCGGCCAGCCCGGCCAGGGCGAGCACGAGCATGGTGAGCATCAGGCCCCGGCGTCGCCGGCGCGGCGGCCGCGACCGGGATCCGCGTCTGCCCGCGTACCCGCGGATCTGGGGACTTGAAGGACGGCGCGGGCCAGGCACCGGCCCGGGTGGCGCCACACCTTCCGCGCCCGGTCCCGGACCGCCGCCTCCCGGGGGCTCCGGCCGCAACACCACACCGGAATGTTACGGCCTCACCCCAGCAGGCGCCTGTCAGTATGACGGCAGGGAGGGATCGACCTGGTTGATCCAGGCCAGCACACCGCCGCCGACGTGCACCGCATCGGAGAAGCCGGCGTCCTTCACCACGGCCAGGCATTCGGCGCTGCGCTGGCCGCTCTTGCAGTGCAGCACGATCCGCTTGTCCTGGGGCAGGTGCTCCAGGGCGGCACCGGACAGGAACTCGCCCTTGGGTATGAGCATGGCGCCCGGGATGGAAACGATCTCGTACTCGTTCGGCTCCCGCACGTCCACCAGGAAGATGTTGTCCTGGTTGTCGAGCATGTCCTTGAGCTCGGTGGCGGTGATGGTGGACCCGGCGGCCGCCTTCTGGGCGTCCTCCGAGACCGTGCCGCAGAACTCCTCGTAGTCGATCAGCTCGGTGATCGACGGGTTCTTGCCGCACACCGGGCACTCGGGGTCCTTCCTGACCCGGACGGGGCGGTAGGTCATGTCCAGCGCGTCGTAGATCATCAGCCGGCCGACCAGCGGCTCGCCGATCCCGACGATGAGCTTGATCGCCTCGTTGACCTGGATGGACCCGACGGAGGCGCACAGCACGCCCAGCACGCCGCCCTCGGCGCACGACGGCACCATCCCGGGCGGCGGCGGCTCGGGGTACAGGCAGCGGTAGCAGGGCCCGTGCTCGGCCCAGAAGACGCTGGCCTGGCCATCGAACCGGTAGATCGAGCCCCAGACGTAGGGCTTGCCGAGCAGCACGCACGCGTCGTTGACCAGGTAGCGGGTAGCGAAGTTGTCCGTCCCGTCGACGATCAGGTCATAGGGCTCGAAGATCCGCATGGCGTTGTCGGAGTCGAGCCGCTCCTCGTGCAGCACCACGTTGACGAGCGGGTTGACCTCCTGGATGCTCTCCATCGCGGAAACGGCCTTCGGCCGGCCCACGTCGGACATGCCGTGGATGATCTGCCGCTGCAGGTTCGACTCATCCACCACATCGAAGTCGATGACGCCCAGCGTGCCCACGCCGGCCGCGGCCAGGTACAGCAGGGCCGGGGACCCCAGCCCGCCCGCGCCGACACACAGCACCTTGGCGTTCTTGAGGCGCCGCTGCCCGGTCTTCCCGACATCGGGGATGATCAGGTGCCGGGAGTAGCGCCGGACCTCGTCCACGGTCAGGTCGTCAGCCGGGGAAACCAGCGGGGGCAGCGACACGGTAGCTCTCCTGAAAGGCGATATCCGGGTTCGTTCTACCCGGCTCCAGCACTAACCCGACACCGGGCAGGCACATTCCCGCGCCAGCTCCCGCCCGGCCGGCTCCAGCTTCCCACCCCCGGGCCGCTGGCGCTTCACGCTCCTTCAACGGGGTGGAGCCGAAAATGTCACCAGGCACGAGTACAACTCAGGGCATGCGGCAGCGCCGGGACTGACCGGTCACGGCGCCGGTGGATACCAGGCCGCTATCTCGCTGACATCACCGGGAGACGCCATGCCCGAATTGCCGCCCGACCTGCCCGGAGCGCCCCCGCCACCCCCTGAGCAGACGACGCCGGGCCGGCGTCGGTGTCCCCGCCCGGCCGTGGTGCCCAAGCCGCTGCCCGATCCGGACGGGGTGCTCCTGTGCCGCATCCCCGATTCCGCCCCGCCCTACGACACCGACCAGGCTGACGGCACCGGCGGCGAACTGCCCGGCGCCCGCGGCACTTCCCGCTCACCCGCCGGCCCGGGCACTCCCAGCAGGTCCGGGCCGCCAGGGGTTCCCGGGCCGCTCCCGGTACCCAGCCGGCCGGGTACACCGGGCTGGCCGAGCCAGTTCGCGCAGGTCCTGGCGGAAACACTGGCCGGGGCCCGCTCCGCCCACCAGCTGGTGCCGTGGACGACCGAACGTGCCCGCGACCGCATCCAGCGGCTCGGCCCTCACCTGGCAGCCGGGCAGCGTCCCCGGGTGCGCCGGGTGGTCACCTGCCACCCCACCGCGGACATCCTGGAGATGACGGTCGTCGTGGGGTTCGGGCCGCGGGTGCGGGCACTCGCCGTCCGGCTGGAACGGGCAGGCTCGTCCCCCGCCAGCCCCGGCCGCGACGCCCAGCAGGCCAGGTGGCTGTGCACCACCATCGAGGCAGCGTAGGCGCGGCCTCGGTCAGCCTGCGCGGTTGCGGGGGTCGCCGTGGCAGAGCTTGTACTTGCGGCCCGAGCCGCACGGGCACGGGGCGTTCCGGCCGACCTTGCCGAACTCGCCACCGCCGCTGGCGGCCTCGCTGCGCCGCTCCACCTGCCCCTCGCCGTCCACGGTGGGCGCACTGTAGGAAAGCCGGCTGGGCCGCTGCGGACGCGACAGGCCAGGGGCGACGACCTCGGGGCCGGCATCCGCCGGCCTGGCACCGCCAGCCGGGCCCGGCCCGGCGGACCCGGCGGGGCCCTGCCCGATGGCGAACGGCACCGCGGGAATATCGCCGGCCGCCTCCTCCACGATCGGGCTCTGCTGGACCTCGACCTGGAGGTTGAACAGGTTGCCGACGGACTCCTCCTTGATCCCCTCCATCATGGTGGCGAACATGTCGAAGCCCTCGCGCTGGTACTCGATCAGCGGATCACGCTGCGCCATCGCCCGCAGGCCGATGCCCTCCCGCAGGTAGTCCATCTCATACAGGTGCTCGCGCCACCTGTGGTCCAGGACCGACAGCACCACCCGGCGCTCCAGCTCCCGCATCACCTCGGGGGTGAGCTCGGCTTCGCGGTGGTCGTAGGCGGCCTGGGCGTCGGTCCTGACCACCTCGGTGATGAACTCGGCCGACAGGGCCGCCTTCTCACCGCCGGCCTCATCGATCAGGTCCGAGACGGTGAGCTTGAGGTGGTACAGGTCGCGGAACGCGGTCCAGAGCTGGTCGAGGTCCCATTCCTCCGGGAAGCCGTCGCTGGTCGCCCCGGCCACGTACGCGGTGACCACCTCGTCGATCATCTGGCGGATCTGCTCATGCAGGTCCGCACCTTCCAGCACGGTGCGGCGCTCGCCGTAGATGACGTGCCGCTGCCGGTTGAGCACGTCGTCGTACTTGAGCACGTCCTTGCGGATCTCGAAGTTCTGCTGCTCGACCTGGGTCTGGGCGGACCGGATCGACCGGGAGACCGCCTTGGACTCGATCGGCACGTCCGGCGGTGTCTTGAGCCACTCCATGAAGTGGGCGACCTTGTCGGCGTTGAACATCCGCATCAGGTCGTCTTCCAGCGACAGGTAGAACCGTGACTCGCCGGGGTCACCCTGCCGCCCGGACCGGCCACGGAGCTGATTGTCGATCCGGCGGGACTCGTGCCGTTCGGTGCCCAGCACATACAGGCCGCCGGCCCCCACGACCTCCTCGTGCTCGGCCGCCACCGCCCGCTTGGCCTTCTCCACCGCCTCCGGCCACGCCGCCTCGTAGTCCTCCGGCGTGTCCACCGGCGACAGGCCACGCTGGTGCAGCTCGGCGTCGGCGATGTACTCCGGGTTGCCGCCCAGCATGATGTCGGTACCGCGGCCAGCCATGTTCGTGGCCACCGTCACCGCGCGCTTGCGCCCGGCCTGGGCCACGATCGTGGCCTCCCGCTCGTGGTACTTGGCGTTCAGGACCTCGTGCGGGACCCCGCTGCCCTTGAGCATGCGGGACAGGATCTCCGACTTCTCCACGCTGGTCGTGCCCACCAGGACCGGCTGCCCGGCGGCGTGGCGGTCCACGATGTCAGCCACGCAGGCCTCGAACTTGGCCGCCGCCGTCTGGTACACCACGTCGGGCTGGTCGGCCCGGACCATCGGCTTGTTCGTGGGGATCGGCACCACGCCCAGCTTGTAGATCTGGTGGAACTCGTTCGCCTCGGTCATGGCGGTGCCGGTCATGCCGGCCAGCTTCTCGTAGAGGCGGAAGTAGTTCTGCAGCGTGATCGTGGCCAGCGTCTGGTTCTCGTTCTGGATCACCGCGCCCTCTTTGGCCTCGATGGCCTGGTGCATGCCCTCGTTGTAGCGGCGGCCGTGCAGGATCCGGCCGGTGAACTCGTCCACGATCAGGACCTCGCCGTTCATCACGACGTAGTCCTTGTCCCGCTTATACAGCTCCTTCGCCTTGATCGCGTTGTTGAGGAAGCTGACCAGCGGGGTGTTCACCGGGTCGTAGAGGTTGTCGATGCCGAGCCAGTCCTCGACCCTCTCCACCCCGGACTCCATGATGCCGACGGTCCGCTTCTTCTCGTCAACCTCGTAGTCACCCTCGCCGTCCTCGCCCCGGCGCAGCCGGGGGGCGATCTTGGCGAACTCGGTGTACCAGCGGGCGCTCTGCTCGGCCGGCCCACTGATGATCAGCGGCGTCCGCGCCTCGTCGACCAGGATCGAGTCGACCTCGTCAACGATCGCGTACTGGTGGCCGCGCTGGACGCACTCCTCCAGCCCCCAGGCCATGTTGTCGCGCAGGTAGTCGAAGCCGAACTCGTTGTTGGTGCCGTAGGTGACGTCGGCGGCGTACTGCGAGCGCCGCTCCTCGGGGGTCATGTGGGCCAGGATGACGCCGATCTCCAGGCCCAGGAACCGGTGGATCCGCCCCATCCATTCCGAGTCACGCTTGGCCAGGTAGTCGTTGACCGTGACCACGTGCACGCCATTGCCGGCCAGCGCGTTCAGGTAGGAGGGCAGCACCGCGGTCAGGGTCTTGCCCTCACCGGTCCTCATCTCGGCGATGTTGCCCAGGTGAAGGGCCGCGCCGCCCATGATCTGCACGTCGAAATGACGCTGGCCCAGCGTCCGCCTGGCCGCCTCGCGCACGGTCGCGAACGACTCCGGCAGCAGGTCGTCCAGTGACTCCCCGTCGGCGAGACGCTGCCGGAACTCGCCGGTCAGGGCCCTCAGTTCGGCGTCGCTGAGCTTCTCGAAGTCCTCTTCGATCGAATTGACCTGATCGGCGATCCGCACGAGCTTGCGCAGGATCTTGCCCTCACCCGTGCGCATGACCCTATCGATGATGGCTGGCACTTCTCGTCGCGCTCCTCGCGGATCGTTGGCTGTCCGAACTGGTCGCGGCCCGCTGGCCGGCCGGCAGCCCCCAGCCGGCGGCCGGAAGTGTGCCGCCGCCCTCACAGTCATGGTAGGCGAGTCAGGCAGTGAAGCCGAGCCACGAGCGGTAACAGCCCGCTACCAGATCCAGGCGCCGGGGAGCGGCACGGAACAGGGCAGGCCGGCATCGCGGCGGGCCCCGGCGGGGTTTGCGAGGGGGCCGGTGCGCACGGGCAAGCCGGCTTCGCCACAATGATGGGTACGGCGGCGGCAGCGACGCCAGCCGCCCACCCCGAGAGGAGCGGCGCGCATGGCGGACCAGGTGAGTCCGGGTTCGGTGGCCGGTGGCGGCCAGGAGGCCGGCACCCTCGTCCAGGCGGTGCCCGGCAGTGGCCACGCGAGCGGGGCGTATCACGGCCGGCCCGTGTCCTGGGTGGCGGTCTCGATCATCATGGCTGGGTTCCTGGTCGGCGGCCTCGGCCTGATGCTGGGGCCGACCTGGTGGCTGTTCTGGTGCGGCACCGCGGCGGCGGCCGTCGGCGGGCTGCTGGCACTGGGCACCCACATCTTCGAAGACTGGTATTAGAAAACCCCGGTCCCGCGGGAACAGGACTGTCGGAGGCCGCCGTTAGGCTCCGGCTGTGGCCATCGCGGTAACCCAGCCGGCGCAGCTATCACTGTCGGCCGCTGAAGCGCGCATGATGACGCTGCACGCCCAGGGGCTTGTCGGCACGCAGGCGCGCCGTGGCGGGGTCCCTGCGATGCTGCGCAGGCTCGGGGCGGTCCAGCTGGACACCATCAGTGTGCTGGCGCGCTCGCACGAGCTCGTCGCCTACGCCCGGCTCGGCCCGGTGCCCCGGGAACGGGTCGAGCGCGCGTACTGGCATCCGCGCCAGCCCACCGCCTTTGAGTACTGGTCCCACGCCGCGTGTGTGCTGCCGATCGAGTACTGGCCCTATTTCGCGTTCCGGCGGCGTGCCCTGCGCGCCCGCGGCAAGCGCTGGCACCAGAGCCACGAGCAGGTGTGTGCCCAGGTCCTGGCCAGGCTCCAGGCCGAGGGGCCGCTCACCGCCACCCAGCTCGGCGGGGCAGTGAAGGGGGACGGGGAGGTGGGTGGGGGCGCCTGGTGGGACTGGTCGGACACCAAGATCGCCGTGGAGTGGCTGCTGGACGTGGGGGAGGTCATCTGCGTGCGCCGGGAAGGCTGGCGCCGCGTCTACGACCTCCCGGAGCGGGTGCTGCCCGCCGCGCTGCTCGCCCACGATCCCAGCGACACCGAGTGCCTGGCCCACCTCGCGGCGGTGGCCGCCCGGGCCATGGGGGTGGTGACCCGCGCCGACCTGATCGACTACCACCGGCTGCGGGAAATGACCAGCCCCGGCACCAGGCACGCCGACCTGGTGGACCAGGCGGCGGAGGCGGCCGGGCTGACACCGGTCTGCGTCGAGGGGGCAGCCGGCCGTGTCACCGCCGCCTGGGCCGACCCCGCGGCCCTGGCGCAGGCCGCGGCGGGAGCCCGGGGCCGGCACCGGGTCACGCTGCTGTCCCCGTTCGACTCGTTGGTCTGGGACCGCAAGCGCACCCGCCAGATGTTCGGCTTCGACCACTCGCTGGAGGCCTATGTGCCCCAGGCCAAGCGGGTCCACGGCTACTACGCGATGCCGCTGCTGGCCGGTGGCAGGCTGGTCGGCCGCGCCGACCCGGTGCGGCGGGGCCAGACCCTGGTCGCCCGCCAGCTGTCACTGGCCACGGCGGCGGCCGCCGGGCCGATGGCCCGGGCGCTGCGGGAAGCGGCGGAATGGGTCGGCTGCTCCGCGGTCGCCGTGGACCGGGTCGAGCCGCCCCACCTGGCCCAGCGCCTGCACGCCGCACTGCCCTAAAGGCGGCCGCCTCAGCTGAGCTGACCCGGCCGTCTCAGCTGAACTCGATCAGCTTCTCCCGCACCGCGATCATGACGGCCTCCATCCGGGAGTGGATCTGGAGCTTCTCCAGGATGTTGCGCACGTGGTTCTTGACCGTGTTCTCGGAGATGAACAGCTCCTTGGCGATGTCGCGGTTGTTCATCCCCCGGGCCACCAGCCTGAGCACCTCCATCTCGCGGTCGGTCAGCCGGGGGGCGGGGACCTGCTGCGTGCGTTCTTCCTCGTCCCGCCCGGCGAGCGCCGCGAACTCGGTCAGGAGCTTGGCCGCCATGGACGGGTTGATGAGGGACTGCCCGCCGTGCACCGCCCGGACCACGTCCGCGACCTCGTCGTAGGGGATGTCCTTGAGCAGGTAGCCGCTGGCGCCGGCCCGGATCGCCTCGAACAGGTCCTCTTCCTCGTCGCTGATCGTCAGCATGACGATCTTCGCGCTGGGCGCGACCTCCTTCATGCCACGGCAGGCCTCGATCCCGCTGCTCTTGGGCATCCGGATGTCCATCAGCACCACATCGGGCAGCGCCTCACCGGCCTTCTCGACCGCTTCCCTGCCATCGCTTGCCTCGCCGACCAGTTCAAGATCGGGCTCGGTGGCAAGGACCATCTCCAGCCCGCGGCGGAACAGAGCATGATCGTCGACGATCAGCACGCGGATCGGATCGGGAACCTGCTGGGCATCATCTGCCTCACCGGTGGTTCCGGGATCTCCGCTCATATCGCGCCTCCCCTGACCTGTTCCCCTGACCCTGACGCCTGGCCGGGGCCCGGCTGGCAGGCGTGCGTGCCCGCCATACCCGGCTTCCCGGCCAGTGTGCGGGCGACCTGCCAGATCCCAGGCAGGTCTCACCGGCCGCGGTCTTGGGTCAAACTCTGGCCGACCAGGCCACGGCATGCAAACCAGCGTCCTGGGCACTCCGCGCTGGCATCAGCGGCGGCCGGGGAGCAGGCCGGCCCGCCCGGCACCGGCGGCGGGCCGGCTCACCCCCGGTTCAGGCTCTCCGGGCGGGCTGCCCCACCGTGCCCGCACCGGCCCTCTCAGCCGCCTCGACCAGGCGGATCAGCCCGTACTGGTACCCGTGACGGCGGTAGACCACGCTCGGGTGACCGCAGGCGTCGTCGCGGAACAGGTAGAAGTCGTGCCCGACCAGCTCCATCTCCAGCAGCGCCTGGTCGATGCTCATCGGCACGGCGGCGTGGAACTTCTCCCGGACGACCAGCGGCCCGTCTCCCTCCATCTGGATGGGGATGACACCATCCGCGCCGGGCCGTCCATCGGGCTGCAGGTAGCCGCGCGAGGCCAGGGCCGGCTCCAGGCCGAACGCCGGCTCGGGCCACAGGCCGTTCGCGGCGGCCGTGCCCAGCCCCGCCAGCACCGGCTCGCCGGCCTCGGTGAGCGCCGGGAGCGGGCCGGTGGTGCGTTCCGCCCCGGCACCGCCGTGCTTGCTCTTGCGCCGGTCCCCCAGCCGGCGCAGGCGTGCCTCCAGTTTGGCGAGGGCACGGTCGAGCGCCGCGTACCGGTCATCGGCCGCCGCTTCGGCCCGGATGACCGGGCCGCGGGACCGGATCGTCAGCTCGACCCGCTCCCGCCGGTCCGACTGACGCGGATTGCGCTCCGTGGAGACCTCCACGTCAATCCTGATCGCCTTGCTGTCCAGCCTCTCGATCTTGCCCAGCTTGGCTGAGGCGTGCCTGCGAAAACGTTCCTGCACATCGGTACGCCGACCCTTGAAGATGATGTCCACCAGGGAATCCTCCTTTCGGCCCGATATACGCGGCGGCACCCGCCCGGCCGACCTGGTCTTCGTCCCCACATCCGCCTGCTGAGGGGTTCGCGGCAGCTTGTTGCCACTACTGCCCTTCTCCCTGCCCGGGAGACATCGGGTCGCCCGGCGGGGCAGGACTTACCTCTAAGCCGCACCGTGATCAGTCGACGAGAAGTCGCTTTACGTGGGCCGTTTAGCCTGCGGCTGGCATCGGCTTGCCAGAGCGAGCCACCCACGGCTGGCGGGTGGCCCTGCCTGGCGCAACCACGGACCCGGGCGGGTGCCATGACACGAAACTAGCCTGCTCCGGGCCCGATGTCAGGACGCGCGGAGCGAGTATTACGTCACCATGGCCGAGGTCAGCCGGGGGAGGCCGACGTCAGCCGGGGTATGTCGCGTAGCCGCCGGCCATCACATCACGCCACGGCTCGCCGAGCCCGACCGCGTTCTCCAGCCGCCCCGCCGACATCCCGAGGTAGAGCGGGTTCTGCGGGCCGGCCGCCGTGACGGACACCATGCCCGGCGGAGCGCTCTGCGGGGTTGGCTGGTCCCCGTTGACGGGCACCTCCCAGAGCCGGGCACCCAGGCCCGGCTGGGTGATCGCCAGCACGTGATCCTCGTCGTACCAGGTCACGGCGGACGGGCCGGCGAGGCCAGGAGCCAGCGCCACCAGGCGCGAGATCGAGAAGGCGCCACCGCCGCGCACGATCGCGCCGAGCTGGAGATAGGCCTCGGGGCCGGTGCCGACGACCAGGACGATCCGGACCCCGTCCGGGGCGACCCGCAGGCCCGTCACCGGGCCGGTGCCGAACGGCAGGCTCACCCGCTCCGCGCCGCCCTTGCCGGCCCGGATCACCCAGACGCCCGGCGAGCCGTGTACCCGGCCGGCGACCCACAGTTCGTCGGCGCTGTCCCAGCTCACGGCGGAGAACTGGGTGCCGGTCAGCCGGGTGTGCAATCCGCCTGCCGACGCGGGCGCGTGCGGCTTGGCGGCAGCGGCCAGGTCAGCGGTGTAGACGGTGGTCGCAGGGCCGGCGATGCCCGCCAGGTAGCGGCCGTCCGGCGACACCGCGATCTTGTTCAGCTGGATCTGCCCGGTTCCCGCCTCGCCGGGCACCGCGACGCTGCGCGCCAGCCGGCCGAACATCCGGACGGCGCCGTTGCTGCTCACGTAGTACAGCGGCTCGTCGTGCCGGCCGCGCGGTATGTAGTGCCAGTAGTCGGCGAGCCCCTGGACGGCGCCACCGGGCCCCGTCTGCCACAGATGCCCGTTGATCTTGAGCTTGACCGCCTGGAACAGTGCCGGGCCGTAGGCCGGGCTGGTCAGGGTCCACACCAGCTGGGCGGCCATGGCCTGCACCGTGGACCGCCGTGTCGTGCGGGGCAGCCCGATATCGACGATCACGGTCTTGCCGCCGGGCGGGGCTGGCAGCACCTGCACCTTGCGCAGCCGCGCATCCGGCGGGAAGGCGGTCACCGCCGCGTTCTCCAGCCAGCCGTTCGGGTTCTGCCGCAGGCCGTTGACCAAGGTGGCGACCAGGTTGCTGGACTCGACCGGGACGAACACCGGATCCGGCACCAGCAGCGAGTCCGGCTGCGCGTAGAAGTACAGGTTGCGTGGGGCGTACACCAGCCGGAACAGCGTGCTGGGCAGCAGCAGCTCCGTGGAGACGCGTGCGGTGCCAGTCTGCGGCAGGCCGTCGATGCGCCACTGGCCCTTGATCGACTCCAGGGTGAAGACCTGCCGCTGTGCCGCCTGCCCGGGGCTGGCCGGTTTGTACTGGCCGTTCGGCTCCAGCGTCGCGAGCTGCCGCCAGCTCACGACCACGCTGGCGCGGTTGGTCTGCCCGGACAGCCGCCCGTGCTGCTGGAGCACCGTCGGGTTCTGGGCCAGGATGGTCACGCTGGTACCGGGCCGCCACCACCTGCTGGCGCTGGCGGTCAGGTACTCCCTGGCGATCTGGTGCCCGTGCGTGAAACTGGCGCTGGCCAGCAGGAATCCGCTGACGATCTGCTGCGGGGTCCAGTTGGGCTGCGGGCCCTCGACGATCAGCGCGCAGCACGCGGCCCCGCCGCCACCGGGGGGCGCCGGGGTCGGCGTGGACTGCACCGGCCCGGACGCGGGGATCGTCGCGCAGCCTCCCGCCGCCGCGACCGCCAGGGCCGCCCCGGCCAGCGCCACGGCGCGGGTCCGGGCGCGGCCTGCCCATCGGCGGCGGTCAGCCACCGGAAACACGCTCCACCGGACCAGCCGCCCTGGTGGGAAGGGGGGCAGCGGTGCCGGGACCGGTCCCCCCGCCGCCCACGGCCGGCAGCTCGACCTCGTCCGGGCCGAGCGGCAGCGGCGAGCCCGCCAGCTCCTCGCCCAGCGTCCGGGGCAGGGTGAGCCGGAACACGCAGCCCTTGCCGCGCTCCCCCCAGGCCTGCAGCCAGCCACGGTGCAGCCGGGCGTCCTCCAGGGCGATGGCCAGGCCGAGCCCGGTGCCCCCGGTGGTCCGGGCACGGGCGGGGTCCGCCCGCCAGAACCGGTCGAACACCAGCGACTCCTCACCCGGCCCGAACCCCATCCCGTAATCGCGCACCGCGACCGCCACCGCGTCCCGGTCCGCGGCGACCGTGACCACGACCGCCCGGCCCTCGCCGTGCTCGACCGCGTTGTCGAGCAGGTTCCGCAGCACCCGCTCCACCCGGCGCCGGTCCACCTCGGCGACACACGGCTCGGGTGGCAGCCGGAAATCGATCCGGGTGCCGGTGCGGGCCGCCAGCTGCTCCGCGTCCGTGGCCGCCCGCCGCACCAGGTCGCACACGTCGGCCGACTCCGCGTCCAGGGTCGCCACGTTCGCGTCGTACCTGCTGATCTCCAGCAGGTCGGACAGCAGCACCTCGAACCGCTCCAGCTGGCTCTGCAGCAGCTCGGCCGAACGCCCGGCATCGGCGCCCAGATGCTGCTTGGCCTCGAACAGGACGTCCGCCGCGATCCTGATCGTGCTCAGCGGGGTGCGCAGCTCGTGCGACACGTCCGAGACGAACTGCCGCTGCACCTTGGACAGTTCCTCCAGCTCCCGGAGCTTGTCCTGCAGGCTGGCCGCCATGTCGTTGAAGGAGTTCGCCAGCGCCGCCAGGTCGTCGGTGCCGCGGGCGGGCATGCGCTCGTCGAGCCTGCCCGCTGACAGCCTGCTGGCCGCCTGCGCCGCCTGCCGGAGCGGGACGACCACCCAGCGGGTGACCAGCGAGACGATGACCGCCAGCAGCAGCACCAGGGCCACCCCGGCACCGAGGAGCGTGGTCTGGACGAGCCGCAGCGCCTGTTCCTGCTGGGTCAGCGGGAACAGGTAGTAGAGCTGGTCGTGGCTGGAGAGCGGCACCCCGACCGCCAGCGCGGGCTGCGCGGACCTGCCGCTCGCGCTGATCAGCTGGGTCGGCGCGTACAGCAGGCGGTCGTTCCTGCCATGGCGCTGCTCCGCGGTGACGGCCGCGCGCAGGTTCTTCGGGATGCTCGGTGCCAGCTCCGGGTTGCCGAGGACGCCGCCCAGGCCCGGGTTGGCGTGCTGCTGCAAGATCACCACGTCGTAGACGTCACCCGGGCCGCTGCCCGCCTGCAGGTCGCTGGCCAGTGAGTTCAGCGCAGCCGCCCCGCTGACCTGCGGTCCCTGCATGTCCGGCCGGGCCTGGGCGATGGCCAGACCGTCCCCGGTCTGGGTCAGCGCCGCCTTCTGCTCGTTCGCCAGCAGGCCGCCGGCGATCTGCTGGACCAGGAAGAAGCCGAGGACGGCGACGACCACCACGGAGATCACCATGGTGGTAGCGATCACCCGCAGCTGGAGCGAACGGTGCCAGCGGCGGCGCAGCTGCCCGACCACCGCCTGCGCATGGCGGCGAACGGTCCGCAGCACCCGGCGGCCCGGCGGCGGCAGCCAGCGCCGCAGCAGGACGGCCACCCCAGCAGCCAGCCCGCCGGCGTGCGCCTCGCCGCCGGCTGACCCGCTCCGAAGTACCCTCCCCGTCATCGCCCTTCTTCGCTGCCGTGCTCTTTCGCCCAGCCCGCCGCGGCGGTCAGACCGGTCCTGCCTTGTATCCCACGCCCCGCACCGTCACCACGATCTCCGGATGCTCCGGGTCCTTCTCGATCTTGGCCCGCAGCCGCTGCACATGCACGTTGACCAGCCGGGTGTCCGCCGCGTGCCGGTACCCCCACACCTGCTCAAGCAGCACCTCACGGGTGAACACCTGCCGCGGCTTGCGGGCCAGCGCGACCAGCAGGTCGAACTCCAGCGGGGTGAGATTGACCTGCTCCCCGCCCCGCTTCACCGAGTGCCCGGCCACGTCGATGCTGACATCGACGATCTGCAGCATCTCCGGTGCCGGGTCGTCGGTCCGCCGCAGCCGCGCCCGCACCCGGGCGATCAGCTCCTTCGACTTGAACGGCTTGACGATGTAGTCGTCGGCACCGGACTCCAGCCCGAGCACCACATCCACGGTGTCGCTCTTGGCAGTCAGCATCACGATCGGCACGCCGGACTCGGTGCGGATCTGGCGGCACACGTCGATGCCGTCCACACCGGGCAGCATCAGGTCGAGCAGCACCAGGTCGGGATGGGTGTCACGGAACGCCTGCAGGGCGTGGTCCCCGTCGGCGACGAACGTAGGCTCGAATCCCTCTCCGCGAAGCATGATGCCCAGCATCTCGGAGAGAGCGGCGTCGTCATCGACGACTAGCACGCGTCCTTTCATAGGCCTCATAGTTCCACGGAAACCTCGGCGGGGGCAGCCACTCCAACCGGCGGTGCGGCACCCAGGAGATGCAGCGTACCCGCATTGACCGGCCGCGCTACCCCACGTTCGGTCACCAGCGCGGTCACCAGGCCCGGCGGGGTGACGTCGAAGGCGGGGTTGTAGGCACCGCTCCCGGCGGGTGCGACCGCCACCCCGGCCACGGCGGTGACCTCCTGCGCCGCGCGGTGCTCGACCACGATCGCGGCGCCGTCAGGGGTGGCGAAGTCGACCGTGGACATGGGCGCGGCCACCACGAACGGCACGCCATGATGGCTGGCCAGCACGGCCAGGCCGTAGGTGCCGACCTTGTTGGCCACGCTGCCGTCGGCGGCGACCCGGTCGGCCCCGGTCAGCACCAGGTCCACCGCCCCCGCCGCCAGCAGCGACGCCGCGGCCGCGTCGGGCAGCACCGCATAGGGCATCCCGGCCCGGCCGGCCTCATACGCGGTCAGCCGGGCACCCTGCAGCAGCGGCCGGGTCTCATCCACCCAGAGCTGGGCCAGCCGCCCGGCCCGGTGCGCGGCCAGGATGATCGCGAACGCGGTCCCCTCGCCCGCCGACACCAGGGCCCCGGTGTTGCAGTGGGTCAGGATCCGGGCGTTTTCCGGGACCAGGTGCAGCCCGTGGGCCGCGATGGCCACGCTCGCCGCGGCGTCCTGGGCCGCAATCGAGCGCGCCTGTGCCAGGGCAGCCGCGGCCGCGAGGCGTTCCGCGCCTGGGTTTGTGGTGCTGCCCTGGTGCTGGCGCGCGTGGCGGTAGGCGGCCAGCGCGCGCTGCGCACCCCAGCCGAGGTTGACCGCGGTCGGGCGGGCCTGGGTCAGCTCGGCGGCCGCCTGCGCCACGTCCTCGCCCCGGCAGGCGGCCAGTGCCACGCCGAACGCGCCTGCCAGCCCCAGCAGCGGCGCCCCGCGGACGACCAGCCGCCGCACCGCGTCCGCGAGCGAGGGCACATCCGTGCAGGTGAGATAGGTTTCCTCGGCAGGAAGCCGGGTCTGGTCGAGCAGCACGACAGCCGGCCCCGCCGGGGGGTCGAGCCAGCGCAGCGCATCGGTGCCCACGCCCTGAGTGTGCGTCACCCGGGCATCGCCGGTCGAGAGGCCGCAACGGCAAGCGCCAGCACCCCGATATCCGTAACGATGGCAGGGGGCGGCCCACGGCCCGCACGGCGGCGGGCTGGGTGGGCAGCCAGGACCTGCCCGCGTTCGCGGGCCGCCTTCATGGGCCTGTGTCTTCGTGCGAGTATGGGCGCCAGCGAGGGGAGCATCCTGGTATGCGGACCGCGCGGGGACGGTGAGGAGAGCAATGACAGACAGTCCGTCGTGGGGCGCGGGCGGCGCCGGCGAGGGCTCCGGCCAGGGCGGGAACCAGGGCGACGACCAGCCGCGGCAGCCCTGGTTCCCCCCGGCCAGCCAGCCCGGCGAGCCCCCGCCGGGCTCCGGTTACGGCCAGCCCCCGTCCGGTGCCGGTTACGGCCAGCCCCCGTCCGGTGCCGGTTACGGCCAGCCCCCGTCCGGTGCCGGTTACGGCCAG